>Ga0209829_10001058_pt1 | contig 23295 bp, 34 predicted proteins | sample C_140205_EF_Meta_FD_187311 | JGI IMG/M metagenome (GOLD analysis project Ga0209829, IMG submission 187311) | Freshwater microbial communities from Lake Croche, Canada to study carbon cycling - C_140205_EF_MetaG (SPAdes) (version 2) | ecosystem: Environmental > Aquatic > Freshwater > Lake...
GACACAGTGCGATCATCATGCAACAGATATGTATGATCAAACCTATATGCACTCCCGCTTGTCTTAATTATGAGGGCAGCTAATTCATCTGGTAAACATTCACGCTTTTTGCCAACAACTAACGGTGCAGGATTCTGATACCATGCGAGTAGTCTATTCACTAGTAATGATCGCAATAGCTCTGCCATCTCATAGTTTTTTTTACCTGATCGGCCATCAAATCTTTCAACCCTAGAACGGTTTTCAAACTTCTGTACGGTGCCCTCCATCTGCCATGGATCAACCACAATTAGTGGGTTATTATAGTTGTTTATTACACTCTCTAACCAATCTTCAACACTGGCAATACTTACAGGGTGCTCTGGTGTACCTTGTATTATGTCCATCCTGTCAAGCACATAAACACCATCTTGATTGCGATGCATTACACTCATAACAGTCCTATCTTTTCTAGCACCATAATCAACACTGGCTACATACTCTATGCCATGCAGACCTACGGTGGTGTATTGCAGGTTTAGTTCTTGACCCAGTGTAGAACCAATAGCTATATCGCTCCTTGTGAGATAGCCTGACTCTTCTGAAGGATCAATCCACACATTATCTATCACACGCCTAGCAACACCATTGGGTAATAATGCACGATCTCTTTGAATAGCTTCTTGGTCCATCCAGCTAGTGAGTTGTCCAGGTGCTTCGTACACTGTCCAGGTTGAATCTTCTTTTACTGTTTCTATTATCTCATGCTGCCAGCTTCCAAGTGTACCTGCATTAGTAATCACAACAAATACTGACCCAGGGCGTTTTTGTCTACCACTCCAAAGTGTGTCCCACAGATCACGCTTTTTCCAATGTGTTACCTCATCGCAAACCACTAGATCGCAACGCAATCCAAATGATGTTGCACTATCCGCAGTTAATATTTTTAATACACCACCTGGGCCTTTAATTCTTTTTGCACCATAGGTAATTCTTTTGGCTAGCCATGGATTTAGTCGAGCTTCTGCACTCATGCTCTCAACCAATAGTGCAGCTTGGTCAAAGTCAGCAGCAGCAGCTACAATTTCTACAGGTTTACGACTAAATGCCAACACCCAATTGCATAACCTTGCAAGCCCAGTAGTCTTATCATGTCCACGGGGTAGGGTTTCCCAAGTGTTTCTAGGGCCATGGTATTCAGGCCTTAAACCGCATAAAGCTTCTATTGGTGGAGTCATATAATCTAATCTCTTCCACTGCCAATCGTGCGCGATATCCTTAAATCTTCTAGGCTCAGGCCTGGAGTCTATTACCACAGAATCTAAGTAACCTTTAATACTTCTTGCACTGGCAACCTCTGCAATAGCATGTGCGTTTGCTAGTCGTTGTATCATTTCTTTTCTATGATCAATCTGCATTGTGGAACCCAATGAATTATGCTACATTGTTGCAGTGTTGAGAACTGTAACTAGTAACGGAGTACGAAACATGAAACGAGATGCAAAAAAAGGTACATTTAGGATAAATGTTATCTTTAAAGATGGTAGTGATTATCAGTGTGATTGGCAACTAAATTTACTGAAAATGTACGCATTTATTGCAAATATAAATCATCATCGAGGTGATTTAATGCACTGGGTTATTGAATGTGGAGATGGTTCTATTGTTGATTCAGGTTCACTAGAGAAGGGCACATTGCGATTTACTAAAAGTGTCATGCGCGATTTATCATATGCAGGTTAATCGACTAGTGGTTAAACAGTAAAAGCCCGGAGCTTTAATGCTCCTGGGCTTTTATTATTTAGATTGCTAATATTTATTCTAGTTAGAGAATGCTGACGGGCTGAGGCCCTCTGCATTCTCCAATTAGCTGTGTAAATGAAATAAGATCGGCTGAAGCCGACCTTATTTCTATAGATAGTTTAACCTGGTAATTAATAGCTGTCAATCTAATTCTTTTTTTACCCTCTTGACTAGTACTAGTTCTCTTTTGCCATCGATGTCAACAGCATAAATTTTACCATCAATATCATGTGTCAGGTCGGGGCATTCTATCTCACCCCAATTTTGTTTACACATGTCCAAAAAATCAGCTTCATCCCTGTAAGGGACTTCCCCTGTTGGGTCGTATCTATCATTTACACAATCATACCACCCCTCATATTCATCAGGTTTATTAATAGGCTCCCCATTACCTAAAGTGTTTGTAATTATATACTCCCTCCAACCTAGATACCATTGGTCGTGTGTCCATAATTCTCGAGCATACGGGTTGTCTATTATATATCCACCCCTGCTAGCATGTTCATACCCTGTATGCCAAGCATCAGATCTGGGGGTAGTATTACCTGCACCATTGGAACCCTCCTCGTATTCATTGCGCTCCTCCTCAGGCAGGTTTTTAAAATCTTCAAACGACCCTTCAAACCCTTGGGAACCTACTGCAAAATTATAAGCAATTCTATCATTATCCATTTTCAGCACTCCTGTTTAAAGTTAAATTCCAAGTTTGTAGTTATAATGGTCGGTACACCAACCATCAATTATCTGATCAGCCCACCATGCTGATAGGATGTTGGTTGCGGTTTTTATTTTGTGTTTACGCACCAACTTCGCAGCCCTTATGAGCTTCTTTGTCGCAGTCTGGCTAAGGTTATGACATTTGGTAAACCCTCCCATTATTGGGTCATATAACCTCACCTCATTGCTAGCATCTACATTTGCACGGTGGTTCTCAATCCCATGCCCGGTGTAGCCAATAGCCCTGATTTTTAAATATATCTCATGCTCCATGTTAATCCCTCCTAAAAAGTTGTGCTCTAAGTTGTTCGCATTCTAATATATCCAGACCCAATTTAAGGCGTTTTTTAATATCTTGGTTAACCAAGTCAAACCTGAGCTTGTTTGCATCAGATCTTTTCATTGAATCTGCAATTAGCTGCAACTTGCGTTCCTTGAATTCTGCAATAGTCATTTTCAGCACTCCATAAAAAAAGTTTTAATCAACACATTATTAGTATACACCGAGTGTATACCGTAGTCAAGTCTTCCTATTAGATTTATTTATTATTTTAACTACTGCGTTTAGACTGTATCTAATCGCAGCAACCTTGGATGTTAGTCCATACTCCTTTTGAATCTGCTCGATCTGTGCATCATCCTGAGGGGTTAGCCGGAATGTCTGAATAGGTACTCTGTTATTTGGTTTCATTGCGGGGGATTCCTTTAAAATCTAGAATTAAAAATACTGCTCCATTACAAGCCATGGAACCTATTAGATTACCACCCCACCCAATTTTATCTGCAAAATTCCTCGCCCGCTGCTCGAAATTTTCATACAAGTCTAGATCACTGGAGTAAGGGTAATAGCTTATCTTTTCCCCCGTGTCACCTCTGCGCTGCACCCCAATGAGTGCACCTCTTCTGCTAGTTGGTCCGTAATATTTGCAGTAAATTGCTGCATTGTGAACAAAGTTTACTTTTCTATCTATCTGGGTTTGAAAAATCTCTGGCTCTTTCATTGTCATAGCTCCTATTAGGTTTAGTATTTAAAATCCACGGTACCTGTTTTGTTGCCGTTAGAATCACGCAGCGTCATTATGTTTTGGGGTTCTGATGGCAGTTCAGAAATCCTTCTGACCTGGTCTAGATCGTATTCATTTTTAAAGTTGTTAATGTCTAGTTCCATGTGATTGGGATAGCTGCCATGGTCACCAGCCGTGATAACGGTTTGCAGTATTCTGCATACCTCTGCGCATGTGTTTGGCTCAAATGCTGCATTATCAATATTTATCTCAATTAAGATTTTCATATTACATGCCCTCCCCGGTTTGGTTAGATACTGCGTGGCTAATTCTGTTTTCGAGCCTAGCTGTGGACTCCATTTGCTCATTAACTGAACGAAGTAAATCGTACAATTTTGCTGTGTGGTAAGCAGGTAATCCGCCTTCACGGAGTTTATCCCTAATTTGCCCCTTTTGTTCCCAATATTGGTTGTTAAGTCGGTTAAAGGCGGTTCGTATGATAGTGAATTCTGCATAGCTAACTTCTAAATTAATCATGGTTTATGCTCCCTTATTCATTGAAAGTTGAAAACGGTTTTCAGTAGATAAATGGGCTGGCTCATCAATGATGGCCATGCCCACAACTGTCATAAGTGCGCGCCCTGCATCAGTAGTGGTATCTATTGGGCTATAGTCACCTGTAATCAGGTCCAAGCGTTGAAAGTGGTTGATGCCCTTAAATTGAGTGCACTCAATCGAGAAGGAATCTTCCCCAGCTTCATCCATCTCCCAATTGGTTACGGTATCTACAACCAGGGTCCCACTATAGGTGAGGCCAGCTATTGTGAACTCCTCGAAGGGGTATTTAAAATCCCCATCAACCAGGCTAACCCGAACTTTAATCAACTGATTTAAAACATTCATAACTTTGCTCCTTTTTTACAATGTAGCGGTTAACACAATGTAAGGATATGATCAGGTATATACAAAGTCAACACTTCAAAAAAATAAATTACAAAATAATTTTGTAACAGCTTAAAACCCTCTACACTATATGTGTGGCTACTGGAGATATGAATGCACCAGCTTTCCATGTCTCTACCTGGGTGCAATATGTAACAGCTTGAATGCGAATTTGGGTACAAAGTGCACCGGGTTGATACCTAGGCTGTTTTTTTGAGATCGTGCAATTTAGGGCCATCCTAGGCCATGCGCCAAAAAAGGGCAGGTTTATGATAAGATGGGGGTTTTAGATGTGTTTTTGAGGTTTTTGGGGGTCTAGGTCGTTGTAGTCAGTTTTCGCCACTTTTAGGCGGTTTTCGTGACCTTTAGGGGGTTTCCCGCCCCCATATGTGCGCCAGGTTGAGACATGGGGCAGTGCAGGGCGCATACCTCTGCTAGCCTGTGATATGGGCCTACTAGTTATTCGTTGGGGACCTGGGTTTATTGCCATCAATTAGAAGAATTTCCTCAAGAAAATGTGCAGCGGTGCGGAGCTTATACAGCTTCCCAGTGTCGATGTCTTTTGCATGGTAGACGGTGCGCCAGACTACCCCCTTACGGCTGGGGAACACCGCTAGCTTGATGTGGGTGACACGCAGTAGCATTTTTGCACCCTTTACCCTAGAATTATAAATAGTGCCGGGGATAATTTGGGGAGCGTGCATCAATAATCCATTTTAGTTACAAAGTAATAATATTTATAATATTTCAAAGTAGACTAAAGTCTAGGTTAAATCTAAAATTGATTTGAATATTAAAATGAATAATAATTTAAATAAAAATACCCGCTTTAAAGGCGGGTATTTTATTGAATATTTAATTCAAAGTTATCTAAAAGTTAAACCCATTCGCACTTAGACACGCAATAACGATTGACATTTGCGTGTGGTCTAAGGTTATGCCATCTTCTAATGTTTTCGTTTCAGCATTGTAAAGGGCTATCACGCAACCATCATCCGTATATCTAACATCTACCGTCTTAGTGGTTTCACCTGAGGTGTGCTCAACTACGAGGGTTGTTACTTTACCGGGCATAGAAATTACTGAACAAGGCATGATAGACACTTTCTGTAAAGGTATAGAAACCACCGGGCTATAAAACTACCGTTCTGGGATATCAGGCTTAAGTTCTAGCTGGTCAGGTGTGTAGGTTATACCCCACATTGATGCCTGTTGCGCTAGTTCTTGGTCCGACATATTCTGATAGGTGACCGTGGATTCGGTCCGTTTTGGGGCTTCTATTCCGAGTAATTTAACCTGCCTATCAATGATTGCAAGCGCAGAATTTAAAGATTCTCTATTTCCTTTAACTGCCTCCTCATAGTACACCTTTAAAAGCTCATCAAATCTACTTAAAGTAAGAGATAACGCCTTTTCAGCTACTATATTACCCTCTTTCAGCATGGAGGTAAATTCGCGCTCTACATAGGAGTACGCAGCTTGTCGTGAAACACCCATTTCTCGGCCTATTTCTGCATAAGTTAGGCCTCTTTTACGCATGGAGATTGCCTGTAACCGTCTCTCCTTTTTTACAATTTTGTGTGGTGACATCCGGTTCTTTTTCCCCGCATTGTTGTCCCCAGTAAAGTCTTCTTTCATAGTGTTCTCCTAGTTCGATGGGCAGGTTTTTATTTTCTATTTCTTGCATAGTCCACATAGCTGACATCAAATTCCAGCACGCTGCTGCTAGATGATCTTCGTCTTTGCGTCCCATGCAGTATTTTGTGATGTGCCTAATCGCACTGTTGAGGTACCTGGAGACAGGTTGTCCCTTCTCCCAGTTGCGATCCCCATATTTCTTTGCACCGTGTTCGGTGTGGATTGCTATCCGTTCTAGAGCGCAGAACGGGAGTAGGTCATACCTACCCTTATTCTCTTGTGTGTCTCGTACACTCCCACTGGTGAATGTTTGGCGTGCGCCTGAATCAGGTAAGCACCATGCGTTTGAGTTGTTTTTAATTACATCTAGTTCTTTAGGGGTCATGCTTTACTCCATGTTGCGCTTAGTTGTGCTTCTACTTTAGACTCCACAATACCAAATAGGACTCTATCCATTTGTGTCTCCATCATTTTAACCACCCTGTCTAAATGAAGTCCCGCCCCTTCGGTAGGGACTTCAACCACTAGCTCGTCATGTATGAACGCAACCACTGGGTACACTTGTGATACCTCGTACAGTGCTAGTTTTGCACCATCTGAGGCCAATCCTTGGAACTGGGTGTTGCAGGATTCTGTGTACTCTGCTGAACCTCGTACACGCCCTGTCAGTGTAACTACGGTAGAACCAAATAGTCTTCTGCGTAAATTCTGACTACCTCTTCTAGATCGGATTAGGAAGTCTAGTCCGTTGTCTCTGTTGACTATTTCGAGCGCGTCCCACACATACCGTCTAAAGGTACTGGGGTAGGCCTTACCTTTAAAGTTCTCCTTCTTACCAGAAACTACATCAGCTATTGCAGAGAATGCAAATATACCTATACCCTTAATACCGAAGCTGTTGCATATTTCTGCTGGGGACGATTGCAGGTTATACGCCATGTTGTTGAGGGTCTGTTGTTCTAGGTACACAGATAGCTCAGGGTAGATCTCAGTGATCATTTTATTTTTCCATTCCTTGGCCTGTTCCATAGTCATCTCTACACCGTATTGGGCTAAAGAATACGCCATGAGTGCCTTAGCTCCTAGTCCACCGGGTACACCAAAGTTGATGGCTTTAGCTGCCTGTCGAAATTTAGCAAACTTCTTAGGCTCAGTAGATTTTAACCCCATAAATTTCTTGTAGTCCATGTTCAACAAGCTAGCTGCTGTGTACGCATGTGGGTCCACACCCTCCGAGAATGTTTCGGCTAGTCTGGAGAACCCAAACCTAGACTTGCATATTGCTGCTAGGCATCTCAACTCAATAGCGTTGTAGTCAGCAATCACAAAGGTTGTGCCATCCCTAGGAACAAACAACTTGCGAAACCATTCAGCCTTAGGCATCTGCTGTAGGTTGGGCTTAGAGCATGAGGTGCGCCCAGTACGAACTAATGCCTGGTACTTAGGGTTAACACTGCCAATCTTAATCTGGTCCACAAAATTTAGTAGGGTAGCTTTGGTGGACATATCTTGCCACGCCTGGATGAATGGGTGTTTATGCTCACACCAGAAATCACCACTAGTGGTTATCTCTTGGGACTTAGCTGTCATGGGAATAGACTTGTTGGGGAGGTTTAGTTCTGCTGCTATACCCAGTAAATAAACACGCAGTGCCTTACTATCTATTGAGGGTACACCAGTAATAGGATTGACTATTAGTTGCCCCTTGCGCTTCTTAACCACATCCCGTTTAAACAGGCTAGGGTAGTGCTCAGTTAGCCAGTTCACCCGGTCTTGTATCTGTAGCTTTATCTCCACACCCACCTCTTGCTGTGCTTTTTGGTCAACCTTGATACCCACTTTGGAGCAATCAGCTAGTGCAATCGCACCTTTAATTTGAGTATGGTGGGTTAGGTACCCGAACTCTTCTATTACACAGTTATTGTGCTGTGCTAAGTGTTTAGCCACTGGGTGCAGTTCGTTGTATAGCTCCCTAGTTGCTCTCGCATCGTGCAGGGCGTAGGCTAAGAACTCATCAGGCACATCCTCTAATGGTTTCTGATGCCACTGGAACCACTCACACTGTAGTGCCTTGCTAATATCTGTGTTCAGGTAGTGTTTACATAGGTCTAGTAGAGAGGACGGTCTTAGAGGACCATCCTCTTCCCCGTTAGCTAGTCTAACTAGGAAGTCCAATATCATCGTGTCCCACACACGGTTGTCTTCTACCATCTGTTTCCACACACGGATGTCTTCTACAAAGCCCAACGCATGATGTACCACATGGTAATCAAAGGCAAAGTTATGGGCCACCAGTGGACAACCACTAGCAGATACCATCTGTACCCACTCAGGTAGTTGGTCAGGTGATACAATATATGCAGCATGGTTAGTCGCAAAGGTGAGTATGATTAACTCAGGTGTAACACCTGGCTCAATCAATGTGGTTTCAGTGTCGAACGCCATCGCACCATCACATGGTACATGTTGTCCGTTCCATTTATACTTCTTTAATAGGTTGTTCAATGAAGGCCTCCCCAGCTAACTTTTCAACGATACAACTCCACAACCACCAAGGTAGTACGACCATGGGATCTTTATTATCTGCCTGAATGTGCAGTATGTCGTTCTCACCTAGCCAGTCGTAGATCTGTTTAAACCCAGTGGATCTGCATTTCACCTCACCAGTCCACTCGTACACACCAGCTTGTATCTTTAGGTCGCCTTTATAGTTGGCATCAGCACCACTCAGTGGAACCCTATGGCAGAATATGCCAGGTATCTTCATGTACCTGTGCACGAATTCTCGTTCCCTACGCATTCCTTTGTCACGGCTAAATTTTCCACTCATAGTTCGGATCTACCTTTCCAATGGAGTTTAGTATCTTGCCAATCCGCACCTTCTAAGAATTCAAAGGCCCATGATGTTTGCTTAGGTGCCAGGTTGTTTTTAACTTGGCCCAATACCCTATCGCCAGTGTCCTCATCGTGCACCATGTAAAGGCACACCCTAGCAGCAGCAACCACAGCAATTGAGCCACCACCCTTATACATCTGGGAAACCTGTGCACTACCCTTAGTGAGATGTCTAATCATCAGCACAGTGCAGTTAGTGCGTTCAGCCATCTTCTTTAGTGGTGTTAACATCTGTCGCATAGACTGGTCCTTGTAGGAGTCTACCGTGTCATCTAAAAAGGCTAGTAGTGGATCAAGTATCACCAGCACAATGCCTAGCTGCTCGATGATGCGCTCTAGTTCAGCTATCTGTTTAGGGAAGGTTGGGGAATGATCCCAGAAGTAAACCTTGTTGAGATCTGCACCAGCAGCTTTCATCCTAGGTACTGTAATACTACCTGGGTCATCTTCTGCACTGAGGAACAACACAGATCCGCAAACAGGTTTATCTACTTCACCGGGGAATGGAGTGCAGGTGGTAATTCGCATCGCAATATCGGCACAGAGGGTAGACTTGCCCAGCGATGGGTCACCCTCTAGCACTACGAGCATACCCTTAGGTAGCCACCCGCGCCACATCCACTCGACCTTAACTGGTTTATACTCAGTCGCAGGTCGAACATTTGGGATTGATTCATCACTAGGTATAGACCTTAGGATGGAGATAGGTGACCCAGCAATAAGGGCATCATCAATGCCCTTATAAGCAGGGTCCCACACCTCTATTAAGGGTGTAATACCCTCATTCTTTAAGCCATAGAATAGTTCGGTGAGTGCTGTTTTGACATTGGGGTTGGTCTTCCAATCTATGTCAAACGCGATGTAAACTTCTTTTAATTGGAGTGACCGGGTAACCGGGAGTGCTGACTGCCAGTTAGTAACGCCCGGTACTCCAATTGTTAGTGCGGTGTCATCTAGACAACACGCAATGTCGGCCTTTAATACACCTTCGGTGATTCTAAGTTTCTCTCTACCCACAGCTTGCCATGGTACATGGCATGATACTTTAGCCTGAGTATCCCCAGTGAACCAAATGTATTTAGGTTCCCCACCTGTTTTTATTTGGAACCCTGATACCTTACCCTCAACGCTAACAACGGGCAACAGAATACCGCTCTGTGCCTTTATACGGTACTTACCCTTATTCTCCACAAACCCCGGCACACTACCAAGTAGATCCCCATGTTTCTCTTGGAGTTGTAATACACTGCGCTTGGTGGTGGGGTCAGCTAATGAGCGGTACCCGCCCAGGTTAACCCACTCCTCAGTTAGACCCCGTGCAACAAGCACCGTGTAGTCACCAAGCGACAGCTTTGATCCTTGTATAAGATCCTTGTACACTTCTGCAAACAGTTCTAGATCATCTTCAATAAACAGATCTCTAAAATCTAGATCCATTGCGTGAACAATATCCAATGTCTTGCACCCTGCATGGCAATGCAATAGAACTTGGTTACCTGATTGCCTAATAGAGAGGCTAGGGGATCTGTCCTCATGTGCAGGGCAGAGTGACTTCCACTCAGTTCCTGAGTTCGTCACCTGCTCTAGCTTTTCTAGAATTAAGGAGATGTTTTTCGTTCCAGACTCGTTGTTGCTCAAAGACATCTTCCATTTCCCCCATGTCGATCTGATAGCCAGATGCCTTGTTGCATTGTTGTGATAAGTGCTCTGCTGTCTTCGACAGGTTAGAACTGATACTGGCAATAGCTGCCCAGTAGGTGGTCGCATTGACTATAAAAACATCGTTTGATTTTTTGTAGTTTTTGGTGTTGATAGCAAACTCCTTCTCTAGAAGAGCGTAGGCTTCTAGAGAATCGGTTTGTACTTTTTTTATCCTCTGCGCCCACATAGTGAACGCATCGGTAAAAGTTTTAAACGCATCCGTGCGATCATAGTCCATTAGTAAGGTGACCTCTGGTAGGACTTACCACCCTTAGGAGTTTTAGCAGGGGCTACTTTTTTAGGAGTAGGCCTCTCTTCAACTTCCTCAACCTCATCCTCAACCATCGTAGTAGATACATTGTTAGCCTCTTCTTGAAGTTTTTGTTGTTCTTTCCTGAACAACAGACCAAAGGTGTGTAAATTAGCTTTGTCAAGTGGTGACGCAGCAGGGGCAACTGGGAACATACCCAGTCTTTCACGCATAATACCCTTTTGATCCTCTGCATGTTTGCAACTGATTTTGACCTCAATCCCAACTAGGCCAGATTCACCTTCTTGGTTCATACAGAGGCCGTCAATGTCATCTGATGTGTAACCCAACGCAGCTAGTGACTTCACTGAGTAGGGTAAAGCCTTCTCAGATAACCAATAGATAACACGCTTGATATCCCCATCACACTCCACTGCCTGACGGTCATTGTCAGTACCGCGGTGCAGTTTTACATCTACCACAACGGCAGGTGTTTTTTTATCGCCAAACTGTGTGAGATCGTGTCCAACGATCTCACCAATGTAACTACCGACAGGTAACAAATTCGACATAACTAAACTCCTTTAGAAGAATTGACAAATTGTAAAGCCTTACGAAACTCAACTTCGGTGATAGAATCTATCGATATAATACCCAGGTGCGAACAGAGCTTATTAACTTTGATACCCTTATCGCCACACTGTTGAACAAGCTTATAGCGGTCTTCAATACTAACATCTGATGTTCCACTAAAAGTTTTCTCCGCTGGGGATTCTTCATCTAAAATATCCTCATTAGAGATAGCTCCACCAAGCTCTTCGGTGGTGTAAAAAGGGAACGCAGTTAAGTCTGGACAGTAAACCCTTGCACCTGCTGTGATACAGCGAGCAAACAGCATGGACTTAGGGTATTTCACCCAAATATCTTTTTTATCCAACCCAGCCCTCTTAGCATCTTCCATGGTAAAGCTGTGGTTTCCTACCACTTCACGGTCCTCATAGAAGTCCACACTACACGCAGTTGGGGTAAGCTCTTTAATGCGATAGTTGTAACCTGGTCTAGCCTTCTTGATCAGGGCAGCTACAAAGTTTGCACTAAAGGTTGGGGTTCCCATGATTAGCTGAATAGCCTTTAGGCTAGCAGCAGCACCTAGGCCCAACTCACGACCAACCTGGATACGCACCATGGCACTAGCAACATCCTTGATGTCCTTATAGATGCCAGATTTAACAGCAGCAGTGGCGAATCTTTCCATATCGGAAACATTTGTAAACACCTCAGCTACGGGGACTAAATTAGCCATTATTAACCTCCTCAGTTCTAGGGGCTTCACCCTCTGAAATATACTCACACGAACTATAGTGCAGGAAAACGACCTGCATACTACCTGACACAGTTGAATTCTCTTGAGTTATCACAAGTGGCTCATCAAGTTTTACTAAGTATCCCATGGCAGTACTGTCACCATGGTAATAAGGGACTAGGGGAGAACAGATGGTTCCGTGTAGAACACTGTCTGGGTGTTCCCCAGACAGTCCCCACACATGCACCTTTGAGTACAAAGGGTAAAACTCGCAGGTGCTAAGGGTTTCGTTCATTAGTACTCTCCTTGAAAATTGTCGGTATCGTTTGGGGTATAGTCATCCTCATCTTCTGCGTAGGCATCAGATTTAGATTCTGCTTCCAGTGCATCTTCTGCACTGTCATCTTCAGATTGTTGATAATCTTTTTCGTCAGACTGATATGAATCCATATCATGGTCATCGTAGGGGTTGGGTTTTTTCCCGAATGGGTTAAACATGCAGCACTCTCCTTGTTTACTGGGTCAACTGGTTACAGTTACGATGCAACCACATAGACAAATCTACAACTCTTGTCAGCAGACTGCAAGCCCAGTTGTTAATTAATTTGCAAATATTTCCCGAAAATACATAAATACACTTGCAGACAAGGGGTTTTATTTCCTAGAATAATTTTGCTGACTGCCTAAAGGAGTTGAAATGGCTGTTAAAAAGAATGACAATGCAGATGAATCTACTACCACCATGCGCGTAAGTCGTAAAACACTGCGGATGATACAAATTATCGCAGCATGGAAGGATTTGGGTATTAGTGAATATGTAGACCACCTGGTTAAAACCCAAGGTGCAAAGGATCTGGACGATATGAAAAAAGGTATAACTAGTCTCTAGTATCTAAACTAACTTATAAAAGTCTTTAGACTTTTATAAGTTAGTAGTCTATTAAATAGACTAGATTACTAAATAAACTAACCTATATAGTATATTAGTATATAAAAGCAATTTGTGTGCCAAAACTGTACCCCGGAGGTACAGATTTCTAAAATAACCCTAAAACCCATCTTTCCACGGTTAGGAAAATGGTGATTTTCTGGGGCTTTTTTTGCGGTTGCTTCTTGCGCCCGTAGCTCAGGGGATAGAGCATCGGTTTCCTAAATCGAGGGTTCTCCTCGATTTTAGCCTATAAAAATAGGCATTTAGATCTTTCTTTTAGCCTTTACTGTACCCGTGGGGGTACAGAAACCTGTAACAGAATCGTCCAAAACATACTGGTCATAGATTTTTAAGGTGGTTGTGGGGCTAGTGTGGCCTAGTCTAGCTGCTACCATTCTAACATCACACACACCCAGCAGGTGGGTTGCATTAGTGTGCCTGAGGTCATGTATCCGCAATCGTATTTTCAATCTTTTTATAAGTGGGCACCACCACCTTCTCAAATTGTTGCGTGCTACCCTACACCCCTTAGGACTAGTAAATATTGGGGAATTGGGAGAACCCTTTAAACGGTCCAAAATTGAGATAAGCTTATCAGATAGGGTGATAGAGCGGTTACCCTTAGAAGTCTTAACTGGGATGATTTTAGCCCCCTTCAATTGGTCGTTGTAGGCTTTGTTGATGTGGATCTTGGGGGAGACATAGTCGGCCCAAGTCAAACCCAGGGCTTCGCCTAACCTAGCCCCTGTGTCTAGGAGGAACAAAAGTAGTGGTTGGTAGTGGTTACCGTTGTTTAGCTCAATGAGTTTAAGTGTCTGTTCAGGGGTAAGTGCAACACCCCTAGCCCTGGTAATTTTGGGCACTATTCCATAGGGTACTGGAACACCTGCAATCTTACACAGAGTGATTAAACGCTTAATTGTTCGATAGGCTTTAGGGAGTGCAAATATCTTGTTTATTTTAGATACGGTATTTAATACATTGACCTCTGTCATGTGCTCGCCCACTAGTGCTAGACGCAGTGAGTCGATTTCCTGTTTATACCTTCTGAGGCTAGACTCGCGCACATTTCTAGATGTTAAAAACTTGGAAAATGTGTCAGAAAAGCTATGTTGTTTTTCTGACACGGAGGTCTGAGGCATTAAAGCCTCAGCCTCCTCCCGTGTACGGTGGTAAGTACGCCTCTTCTTACCATCGGTGGAGGTTTGGAAGACCCAGAGTTTACTACCTTTACTAAAGAATATTGTAGCCATACCCTGCTATACAATAACTGGGTTTCTACTGTCAAGATGGCTAAAACACCGTATGCTAAATGGCTTGTTTTATAGTGTTTTGCCATATGATCCCGAAACAGATTTCGTGATCATAAATCTAACCTCATTGTCGTACCGTTCACATAGAACCCGAAATGGGAGTAGTACTTTTCTAGTGAGGGAGCGCAGTCCAGGATGATTTTAAAACACCCTTTATTATGACAATAATTTATTGCGTGCCTGACTAGGTCTTTTCCTATACCCTTCTTTCTAAACTCCTCAGCCACTATGAAATCATCAACAAACGCATAGGGTTGTCTGTAGATCATTTTGTCCACTAGCTGCACTGTGATACTGCCTAGTGGCCTACCACAATCACTGTGGTATAAAAAAGTAGGACAGGTCCCTGCAAAGGACCTGTCCAAGTAGCACCGTTTCATCTCTTCTATTGTTGTAAAAACAGGTGCGAATTCATTCAGTAAATCCATGTAGTTTTGGTCTAGGTCATGTAGATCGAGCCTTCTGATTTTCGATTTCTTGTACAAAGCTTTGCTCCTTTAGAAAGAGTTCTTTGATGTAACCTTCGTTGGGTAACATTTCGACAATTGCGAGTCTCTCATGGTGCTTAAATTTAGGCACATCACTGTAGGAAACATAGTGCGCTATCTTTGCCCCTGTTACACCCAGTTGGTGTTGGATCTGTGGGTAGTAGTACTTAGGTATCCAACCCCTAAGGGCTTCTGCATGAGCACGGTCATTAGGACACTTTATCTCTAAAATAACTTCTCCATCGTCAGTGATACCGTCCAAGCTAGCCATAAACCATGGAAAGCTTTCATGCTCCACACAGGCTGGAGTCATTTTTAAACCTGTCAAGTCCTCATACATTTCGCGCACTATTGGTTCTAGTCTTTTACCCCTAGCCATGCGCTCATTCTCGTACATTTCACTAGCTATACCTAGCTTACGATCCCGTAGCTCTTCAGGTTTGCACCATGGATTTGCACCCATGAGTACTGCACAATCAGAACCACCTACCCCGCCCTGTCTCCACTGTAACCACTCTGCACCGCTCTGATCGAGTGTCACAAACTTGCAATTTGACATGCTTAATATCCTCTGTATGATGTAATGGCAACTCTAACTCAGCCCTTAACTGCATAAGCAGAATCTTCTCAGGACTACCTGGAAGAAACTTAGTTGGCTGATCTGGTAACATTGTAACATCATATACGAGAGAATGTATAGCCAATCTGCCTCTTTTCTTAGCTAAATTTGCAAAGTAAACATTGGTGTGCTTGGTCCGACATATGCACCTGCGATATTGAAGTCGAAATACTCGCAAGCTTCATCGCGGTCCATGTCCTCCATAAGGCGATCTATGATCTTAGAACGGTCATAGATCACCTTGTAGGCTGAATCAGGGGAGGACTGTCCCAGGCCGATAATGCAATCGTCATACCCGTCTAATAGTGCTATCTCGACCCCATTAGCCTGGGCGAATTCTTCTATATCTTCTCTCATGCTACATTCCTCAGTGCATTGCGTATTCCATAGGCAGCCATCCCAGCTAGGAACGACTGTCCTGCTGTTTCAAACTGTCCTTGGCTAAGTTGGTACAGGGCTAAACCGAACAGCCCTGCACACGCTAAATAGGTTTTATATCCTTCTAACATTACACACCCCCTGTGAGTTTTTTGAGTTCTTCTTCTACATTGACCGTCTTAGCCTCTTTAGCTTTTTGAGCTAAGAGCTTGCGTACACCATCAATAATTGGGTGGTCTTTAGGCTTGCAGGTTTCCCTAGCAACCCAACCACCTGCGAAACATACTGCACCGATAATCAAAGTAATTAAGCTCATTAGTCATCACTCCTTCTAAAAAAGAATATTGCCAAACCAAGTGTAACAACGATAATAACAACCAACAGAGATCCACTAAGGGTTTCTCTGAGATCTGGATCACCCCCCTTCCGGTAGTTAGGGTCAACCTTTCGCAGTGCTGCTGCTAGACCTACCGCACCATCCTTGTAATCGTTCTGTTTGTGGAGAACTGTCCCATCAGGAGATTGCACATAAATTGCAACCTCGCCAGTAAGCTCAAAGCCTACCCCAGTGACTGACCAGTGGTTAGAAGGGTAGTCCTGCACCACCGTGATGGTTTTAAAGTCCTTGAGTTCAGGCGCATTAAGTAAGTCATCCCTGATCTGTTTTCTAAGTGCATCTGGGCCAATGATAGTGAGTCGTAAGAACTCACTATCATCCGGTATACCCGTGTTTCCCATGAGCAGGAGCGCACTCTCCTTAGTAATCGCCCTTCCATTGTGGTAATAGGACTCTGGCCTACCCTTCATCTCAGATAGATCAATACCATAATTAGCGATCTTTTTTATAGGAAATAGCTCCAAATATTTTTCTGGTATTGGGGTTGGCAACTCAGATGTTTTAAAATCACCTGTAGGTGTCATCTCCAAATAGATGCGCTCAGGGATCTTATACACCCCTACCTGCACAGTGTCCTGATATAGTGCCACCTGACGCGAATCGTCAGTGGGCACCCAACTAAATATGAAAAAGGCGAATAACAACATGAGAACTCCTAGCGTGGTACGGGTGGTGGTGGTGGTGCGAGCCAAACGAAGGCCCAACCATTAGAATCATTAGTCCATCTAACTTTAAACTCTTCTGGGGTCATCCATATTAACTCACCAGCAGTGCCGTTATTATCCCATATAGCTGCCCATTTATCATCTAGGTGGGCAAGGCATACCATGTGTGCAATGGTGCCAGAATAGCGCACCTTATCGCGTCCTGCGTAGGTGACAGCGGGCATTCTACCAGTCTTCAAAGCTAGCCTTAGAAGGTCTAGCTCCTTACCCTCGTACTGCACATATTCGGGTGTGTTCATACTAAGGGACTGGGAGTACTCTTTAAGTTGTTTATCAACCTTGCTGGGGTAACCACCTCCAGGCTTATTAGCACACCAACTGCGTAGGCCCCTAATCGTTTCAAGGTTAGACCACCTAGCTGCCATCTCTATAGAACTCATCACACACATACCCGCACCATCCACCCTAGACCCAATATTGGGGAGGTGTTGTGAGAGAGGGAAGTCAATCTGTAATGGTGTGGAACCGTCTGGTGCAATAGAACCACCTAGGGTAATAGACTCAACTGAGTCCACTAGGTCTGTGCCCCATGGTCGTTTTGGTTTAGGCTTATCGGGTGGTGCAATGTCGGGTATGACTGGGATCGGAGGTATCATCCTAGGGCGTAGCAGTGGAAGAGGGTCAAACTTCAGTGTTCCAAAGTAGACCTCGTTCGCAATAACTAGACCCGCTGCAAGTACTAGCATTCCAATAACTTTGTTCATCATGCTCTCCTGTTAGTGAGAAGGAATAAAACAAAGAACGCAATACCCCCGCAAGTTACTCCGTCTTTAAATCCCCACCAGTATATTCTATCAATAGTCCACTTTAAAGGTAGCAAAATATCCTCTAATAACTCAATTGGGGGAAGATCCTGAGGTGTCATGTTCGCTCCATTTCCCTAGTGGACACTTTTCAGTAGTCCAGCTAGTCTTAGGTTTCAAAAAACAGCCACAAACGCCACATTTATCTTCTTTTTTAAATTCGCAGTTATTGCATAGATGGAACCTGTCCTCTTGCACCTCTAGTGGTACCCGTGTGCAACCTGCAAAGCCCCATGTCACAATAGAGGATATAAGAGATCCAGCTTGTTGCAACATAGGTGGTACGACTATTGGCTCATCATCATCCCATGCCCGCCTGATGCGGTCATTGTGATGATAGTGCCAACATAGTTGACACTGGGTGGAGTCCCATGTTGAGTTTGGTATCACATTGTTGCAAACACAGGGTCTTGGCATGGTTCACCTAAACTTGTAAGTACATCTGGTACTGCATACTGGACATTCCCATTGTGTCGGTTCCAGTGTTGAAATTTAGAACAATCGTTTGTCCAGTAGTTACCGCAACACTTCCAGAGATATAAGTGTTTGCAGCGTTCACTGCACCCTTGTCCACACCGTTTACCAGCAGGTGACCCACCACACCATACCCACTGCCATCGGAGGTGCTGTAGGAGTAGTAAAGTGTCCCATTACCCGCAGCGGTGAAGTTGACTGTTTCTGTTGCACCGTATCCATAGATATACCCACTAGTTTGATCGTAGGAGTTTAGTCCGTTACCGGAGTGGTATCCAGCATTTGAACTCTGACTTACAAAGTTAAACCCGTTGGTGAGTGGAACTGGAGGATGCAATGTAACACTAGCTGTAGCACCTGCACCGTTTGAGGTTACGGCTCGTATTAGGACGGTGCTGTTCACTCCATTGGTAAGTCCGTACACAGAGATCTGACCGGGTGAGGAACTATAGGTGCTCGTCCATGATCCACCGTTCACATTGTATTCGTAGTTATTAATGTACGCCCCGCCATCAGATGTAGGTGCGCTGAAAGTTATTGAGGGGTAGTTCATGGAACCGTCCCCAGATGTACTAGCTGTGATAACAGGTGCTGATGGTACTGGAAGTGTGTATGTGAACAGTGTGTTTGCGCCATTAATACCACCGGGTGTAATTGCAAAAACACTAACCGCACCCGCAGCGTGTGCAGGGGAAACTGCCGTTACAGTAGTTGCGTTTACCACCGTTACGCTTGTGGCTAGTGCTCCACCTATGATAACTGCACTGGTTCCTGTTAGGTTTGTTCCGGTAAGTGTTACACTAGTGGAACCTGTGATAACTCCTGAGTTTGGTGCAATACTGGTAACAGTAGGGGATGGAGATGGGGATGGACTAGGAGTAGGTGTAGGAGTTGGTGTACTACCCGCAGTGTAGGTGAATAGTGTGTTAGCTACCGTAGCACCACCCGTAGTAGTGGCCTGTACATCCACACCAGCAGAGTGCGCTGGGGTGGTTGCTGTAATGGTGGTTGCGTTCACATAGGTGATATTGGTTGCTGCAACACCCCCAATTTTTAGTGTAGGGGATGGTGTGAAGTTAGTGCCTGTGATGGTGATTGCTGTACCACCCGCTGTGGTACCTGTCGCAGGTGTAATAGAGGTAATGGTGGGTAAGGGTGTTGAGTAGTACTCAGTCGCACCAATGGTAGGGGTTGTTGCAGAGCGTGCATAACCCCTTTGATCTAGTGCGTTGACGGGTGCTGCATTTGTTGCTGCTGCTGTACCTGCGTTGATAGCATTACTACCTGCACCAACCGCCATAGTCATTACGGTACCACCGTTGTTTTGTAGAGGCCCTAGAAGCGGAGAACCTGTGGTATTAGCTATGTTGGCTAGATCATATGTAGAAGCCGATCCTACAATATTGGTAGACTTTACATTAGCACTGCTATTGTTGGAATATGATCCAAAATCGTTGTAAGGTGTTCCCGTGTTACCTACGATAATACAGTTTTTAAGGGTCAGGCTGGTATATTCAGTACGGTTCAACCCACCTGCTGTGTTTGTAGAGGTGTTTCCTGAGATGGTGCTAGACAACACTGTATACGCAGATACTCCAGAAGAATCACTACCGTACAAAGCTAAAGCAACTCCACCTGTATTGCCTGTAAATGTGCAGTTGTACACAGTGGTATTTCCACGACCGTATGTTTGTGCGTTATACGCACCTACGCCCGTATTATTGGAAAAGGTGCAGTTCCCTATTTTGTCGATGACAGACCAAAGACCTATAAAAACACCTGAACCGTTAGCAGCAGTATTTCCAATAAATGAGCTATTGGTTATGTTGGTAGAACCCGGAAAATAAGCTCCGTTATAATAGGGAGCGTGGTAAATCCCACCCCCATTGGCAGTGGTGGAGCACCCGCTGAAGGTGCAACAATCTATGGTGAGGTTGCAAGCTATATTATAAATACCCCCCCCTTCAACTGGGGTTACCGTTGTTTTACCGTTGGATATGGTTAAACCAGTAATCTTTACATCAAGTACCGCAGTTGTTCCACTAATACGGAACACCCTGTAGGTGCTGTTCCCGTTAATTGTGAGTACGGATAACCCAGGTCCTGTGATGGTTACACTGCGTGTAATTCCAGGAAGTGCGGATGTTAGTGTAATCACACCTGTTACCGTAAACGCAATGGTATTTACACTTGATGTTGCATTAGCTTGTGTAAGTGCCCAACGCAGTGTTCCAGAGTCTGTAGTGTCTAGGAGTGAGGTTACCATGAACACTGTTTGACTTGCTGCAATGTAGAAGAAGTGGGTATTGGCTGAGTTAGTACCAGCGGATGTGGTGACTAAAACACTTGCACTTCCAACGGTACCAGCGGGTGTAGTAGCTGTGATAGTGGTGTCATTAACTACAACAAAGCTAGCTGTAGCACCACCTATGGTAACCGCAGTTGCACCTGTGAAACTAGTACCTGTGATGGTGACTGTGGTCCCGCCTGATGCGGGTCCACTGGTCGCAGTTACACTGGTTACAGTTGGTGCTGGGTGTGAAACAGTTGGCGTAGGTGATGGTGTAGGTGCGGGTGCAAGACAGTACCTGTGCCATGCAGTACCCGTCCATGTCCATGCCCTACCTGCAAAGGAGTAGATGGAGTTGAGTGCAGGTGTGAGTGGGAATACAAACGGGCCTGTGTTTGTGTCTGGTGGTGCAAGGCATGGGTTTAATGTTGGTGTAGGACTAGGTGTAGGCGTTGGTGTGGGAGTTGGCGTAGGTGTAGGGGTTGGTGTGGGAGTAGGTGTTGGTGTTGTAGATCCCCCAAAAAATACATTAAACACATACACATCTGTACCTAAAGTGAAAGTTTTTGAGTATGTGGTTCCGCATGGGCGCATTGGAATTGCGGCACTTGCTGAAAATGAACCGCTGTTAACAAGGATATTAGTTGGCTCATTGTTCCCGTATGTATCGTATTGAAAAGCACAATAGGTGTTTCCTGTTAAAGTATTAGAATCGTAGTTTGTATAACTGGTTGTCCTTAAAGTAAAAGAAGTAAAGTTTCCTAAAATTACTCCGTTTTTTAAACAGTTTCCGCTTATTGGGATGCATTGTGCAACTGGTGCAAAATAGGTAAACAATGTATTTGCTGTGTTAGTTCCAACAGAGGTGGTTACTAGAACACTAGCCGTACCCGCAGCATGTGCACCTGTGGTTCCAGTGATGGTGGTTGAGTTAACAATGTTTCCATTAGTAAGTGCAACACCACCTACGGTGACTCCGGTTGCCCCAGTAAAGTTGGTGCCGGTAATGGTGATGCTAGTGCCACCTGCTGTAGATCCAGTAGTAGGTGAAATACTAGTCACGGTTGGGATTGGAGGTGCTATATATGTGCATGATAAAACAGCAACTTGAAATGTACCTATAGCTACGGTAATTTGGCTTAGTTGTTTTACATAATACAACCCAGCAACATTCCCAAAACCTCCAATACCCCCCCACATATTTGGTAAAGTTACAGTATTTCCAATTTGTAAACCCATCGTACTATAATCCGCATAGGGAGTAGTTTGTGAACCCCCAAACGATATACCCCACTCATCGGTAGACGATTTGTACAATAAAGCTGCCATTAGTGGCCTAGTAAAACCAACAAGATTTGATGCAATATCTCCACTATACATCCCTATCTGGCCCGCTTCATCCCAACTAATAAAACAAGGGCCAGGGGTTGTTCTAACAATTAAACCATTGTAGGTTGAGTAATCTGACCCGTATCCTGTCGAGCCAGCGTACCTATATGCAATTGCACCGCTTGCTGTATTAGCAAATACATCGGATCCTCCCATTGTGGGGGCGTTATTCATGAAATAAACTTTTTTCAAACTAGTGCAGTTTTTAAACGCAGTATCAGCTATATTTGTAAGTGGAGTAGTTAAAGTAATTTTAGCTAAACTTGTGCAGTTAATAAAAGCTGCAAGATTAATAGTGGTGAGATTATTAGGAAGTACAATTGACTTTAATCCAGTGCAATGACTAAAAGCCCCATTTGGGATCACAGAAATATTATTTGGTAGTACGATGTTATCTAAAAGCGGGCTATAAGAAAACGCACCTATTCCAAGGGTAAATGATGAGGAGGTGTTGTTTGGAAAAGTAATTCCAAGTAAATTGGGGCAATTTGCAAATGCTGATGATCCAATACTAGTGACAGCATATGGAATTATAACCGAAGACATTGTTGAATTTAGAAAGGCGTTATCTCCAATGGCTACAACCGTATAACCACCAACTTGTGTTGGAATATTTACAACAGTATCCGAACCCGTGTACCCTGTTATTTCGCAAGTATTACCAGGACCATTCACAACACCTGCGTAAATATAATTTCCTGCACTAGGCATAATAGGATTCCTTAATTATTAAACTGCACCCAGGCTGTTTGGTAGTAGGTGTATTGAACCGCATCCGTAGTGTTAACCCATCTGTCACCCTGTGCTGGTGTGGCTGGTGCCGTTGCACCTGAGGTAAAGGTGTTTCCACTACCTCCACCACCACTAGAGCTTATAAGTAAAACTGGTGTACCTGTTTCATCCGCAACATATAGCTTTTTATCAGGTATGTTTATGCAGATCTCAAATGGTACTAAATCTGTAGATAGTGGAACCTTACCTGCAACAATACTGCGCCTAGGCTTGATAATGTCGGTGTAGGATAGGTCTAGCTCTAGTACGGCTGGTGTGAGTCCAGGTGCACCGAATGAGATAAGCACATGTGCCCCTGACGAGAATGTCAGGGCACTGAATATCACATAACCACTGGCGTTAGTGGATAGTGTGGTGGTACCGCTTACATTAGCACCAGATGCGGTTACTACTACGCTCACACCTGCTAGTGCTATGTCATTATTAGTGGAGTCTTTTAGCTGCAACCTAATAGGTATCTGTAG
>Ga0209829_10001059_pt1 | contig 23278 bp, 24 predicted proteins | sample C_140205_EF_Meta_FD_187311 | JGI IMG/M metagenome (GOLD analysis project Ga0209829, IMG submission 187311) | Freshwater microbial communities from Lake Croche, Canada to study carbon cycling - C_140205_EF_MetaG (SPAdes) (version 2) | ecosystem: Environmental > Aquatic > Freshwater > Lake...
GTCGTTATAACGATAAAATTATACCTTACCCAAAATGGGCATAATGGCTGTTTTTGCCGCTGGGCTTGATGTTTTCCAGGTTCTCGACATTCGCATCTGATGGAGCCTTAGAATGTTATATATTTTTTTTAATCCCCAGCCCCAAATTTCCACACTCAGGCTAGCAGGGTTGGGGATCAGGTCATTTGGAGTTCCTGACTTCGTCATTTACGCCAAATGCGCGGTCCGGTTGGGTCTGTGTGATGGTTGGCTCTCAGGCGCGCCGCTCTCCCGCTGGGGTATTTTTTACAACTTCTGCAGGCTCTTCGCTCAATCATAGTCGTGCGTGTTAACCCGATGATCCGCCGGCCGCATCGTGGCGGCTCTGACCGGCTGATGTCATCCCGCCGTCGTATCGGCTGGGTATCATTTTTCAATTCGGTCATTTCGAGGTTATGATGTCTCGCAAGAATGTTTTGTTCATCGTCGTTGATCAATGGCGTGCCGACTTCGTACCCCATATCATGCGATCTGAAGGTCGCGCGCCTTTTCTGGACACACCCAATCTGGACCGTCTGTGCCGGTCGGGCGTCACGTTCAAAAATCACGTTACGACCGCCGTACCATGCGGGCCAGCACGCGCCAGCCTGCTGACCGGGCTGTATCAAATGAACCATCGTGCGGTTCAAAACACCATCCCTCTTGATCGCCGTCACCTTACTTTGGCGATATCCCTGCGGGATTTGGGATATGATCCAGCGTTGGTGGGCTATACGACCACGGTACAGGATCCTAGGACAACGTCGTCGAACGATCCAACATTCCAGTCGCTGGGCGATATGATGCAGGGCTGGCGCAGCGTTGGCGCCTTTGAGCCAAATATGGACGCATATTTTGGCTGGGTTGCGCAAAAAGGCTATCCGCTTGGAAGCCGTCGAGAAGATATCTGGTTGCCTGAGGGGGAAGACGCGGCGCCGGGCATTACCAAGCGCCCGTCTCGCATCCCCAGGGAGTTGTCGGACTCAGCATTTTTCACCGAGCGTGCGCTGACCTATCTGAAGGGCCGCGAGGGGCGCTCGTTCTTCTTGCACATGGGCTACTACAGGCCGCATCCACCATTCGTTGCCCCGGCCCCGTATCACAACATGTTTGACGCTGCCGCCATGCCGCGCCCCATGCGTGCATCTTCATGGGAGCGGGAAGCTGAGCAGCACCCGCTGCTCTCGTTCTATCTTCGCCAGACGCGTCAAGCCTCGTTCTTTGAATCAGCCAGCGGACATGGGTATGAATTATCCGAGGCGGATATTCTGCAACTGCGCGCCACTTATTGCGGCATGATTCGGGAGGTGGACGACAATATCGGAAGGTTGCTTGATTATCTGGAGACGACAGGACAGCTTGACGAAACGCTGATCGTCTTCACCAGCGATCATGGCGAACAACTCGGCGACCATTATCTGCTGGGCAAAATTGGTTATTTCGATGAAAGCTTCCGGGTGCCGCTTGTGATTTGCGATCCCGGCAACACGGTGCGCCACGGGGAGTTAGAGGCGGCTTTTACCGAGAGCGTAGATCTGATGCCAACCATGATCGAATGGCTTGGCGGCGAGAGTCCCCAAGTATGCGATGGCCGCTCCTTGACGCCCTTCCTGTCCACCGGCAAACCCACCGACTGGCGCACCGAACTGCATTACGAATATGATTTCCGCGACATATTCTATTCACAGCCGCAGCAGGATCTGGGTCTGACGGCGAGCGAGTCGAGCCTGTGCGTCATTCAGGACGAGGACTACAAATACGTCCATTTTGCCGCGCTGCCCCCATTGTTTTTCGATTTGCGCGCCGACCCCGGCCAGTTCCACAATCTGGCGAACGATCCTGCATTTGCTTCGCTAGTGCGCGACTACGCGCAGAAGGCGCTGTCCTGGCGGCTGAAGCATGCCGATCGCTCCTTAACCCATTACAGGTCTTCGCCGGAGGGCCTCATGACCCGCGACGAGCAGGGCGTGCCGACCAGCCTTCGCACAAGGCCTGTGATCAAATAGGTCGTGATGCAGACCTTACCCCCTTCCTGTCATATGGATTGAGTTTGCGTCACGGTGTCCTCCGCGCTCCAAAGGGACTACCTCGGCAGGTGCGTTTGGGGCGACGATCTTGTGTTGGTGCGTGTCGTTCTTGTGTAGCAAAACCAACTTAGACTGAGAATAAGATGGAGGTTGATCATGCGCATCATCCAGGTTTCCGATACGCATTTGTCGGCCAGTCATGAGCATTTTTCTCATAACAATCGGATCGTCTCCCAGTGGCTTTCTGAGCAAAATGCTGACCTCATCGTTCATACTGGCGATCTTGGCATGGATAGCGCGGGGACGCTGGAGGATCTGCAACTCGCCGCCGATTGGCTTTCTGGGTTCGCCGCTGAAATAGTTTGTGTTCCTGGCAACCATGACGTTGGAGATCGTATCGCGGTTAAGCCTTCGCAACCGGTTAACGATGCTCGGCTCACTCAGTGGCGCGATTTGATCGGACCTGATTACTGGTCGCTTGATCAGGGCGGCTGGCGGCTGATCGGGCTCAACGCGATGCTGTTTGACACCGACCATCCTGCAGAAGAGCAGCAATTCGCATGGCTCGAAGCCACGCTTTCGACACGTCTTCCCGTAGCGATTTTTCTGCATAAGCCACTGTTCGTCGAGCACGACGAGGAAGGACCGCGGGGTTATTGGACCGTTCCTCCGGCGCCCCGGCGCCGTTTGCTGTCATTGCTGCACTCGGCGAATGTGAAACTTATCGCCTCTGGTCACCTCCATATTCATCGTGAGCGCGCCTTTGGCGACATAATGCATGTCTGGGGGCCGGCGGCATCCTTTGTCTGTGGCGAGAGCCAGGAAGATCTGGGCGGCGTTCGCCAGCTTGGCGTCATGGAACATCTGTTCGAGGGGGATCGCGTCACCAGCCGGTTCATCCGTCCTGACGGGCTGGAGGATCTGCTGATCGATCCCGTTCAGCATGAGATTTATCCCCGGGATGAAGCCAATGAGGCGGCGAAATGAGTGAGGCGTCGCTGGAACTACGGAATATTGAAAAATCGTTTGGAGCCGCTCGTATCCTCTCTGGGGTCAATCTGGTGGCGAAATCGGGCGAATTCATCGCCCTTGTCGGGCCGTCCGGTTGCGGCAAGTCAACGCTCTTGCGGATCGCTGCGGGACTTGAGGCGCCGGACAGCGGCGATGTCGTGCTGAATGGCCGCACGGTGACCGCCATCCGCGCCGCTGACCGCGACATGGCCATGGTGTTCCAATCCTATGCGCTTTATCCTCATATGACCGCGCGCCAGAACATTGCGCTGCCCCTGGCCATGCGGAGATTGAACGCTTGGCAGCGTGCGCCGATGCTGGGTTGGCTTAATCCATTGGCGCGGGCCATCCGCGTCGGCATCCAGCGGGATGTCGAAAACGCGGCGGCTATTCTGAAGATCTCAAGCCTGCTGGATCGCAAACCCGCGCAAATGTCCGGCGGCCAACGCCAGCGAGTGGCCCTTGGCCGCGCCCTGGTTCGTCAGCCAAAGGCTTTTCTCATGGACGAACCGCTCTCCAATCTGGACGCCGCGTTGCGCGTACATACAAGGGCCGAGATTGTCGAGTTGCACAGGCGCGCTGGCGTCGTGACCCTCTATGTCACCCATGATCAGGAAGAGGCGCTGAGCATGGCGGACCGCGTCGCGGTCATGATGGGCGGACGCATTCTACAGATCGCCACACCCGAAGAGATCTATCACGACCCCAATCATCTGGATGTCGCGTCCTTCGTCGGCAGTCCGCGCATCAATCTGATCCCTGTTTCAGTCACCGCGGCGGGCCTTGCCTGTCTTGGCGATACACCCGTAACCGATGGCCTTGCGGCCAACGCAGGCGACAAGATCGTGTTAGGCGTGCGGCCGGAAGATGTGCTTCTTCATCGCGAGAGGCAGGAATGGTGTGCGCCCGTAACCTTGCAACGAGTCGAGTTCCTGGGCGCCGAGGCGCTCGCGCATCTGCGATCCGTGGGCCATGACGAACTCTTGATTGCGCGATTGGCGCCGCAGGCGGCCGCCGCGTTTCATGCCGGAGAAACGCTGTTCATCGCTCCCCGACAAGACCGGATTCTGGCGTTTGGGGCTGGTGGGATGCGTGTCGCTCGCTTGGTGGGCGCATCCGTACATACTGGCCGTCACGCAGCCTGAAGGCAGGGTTTCATGGGACCACGACATGACACGCATGAAACCAGAGCAGCCTATTGGCTCTGCGTGCCTTCCTTGCTGTTGATGCTTCTGCTGCTGATCCTGCCGACGCTCGCAGTCGGCGCCTTGTCGCTTACGGATGCCGAACTGGGCTCCTCGTCTTACAATTTTTTAGGCCTGTCCGCCTATTCGGATCTGTTGGCGGACAGAAGGTTCATAAGGGCTTTCAAAAACACCGCCATATATGTGGGGCTCGTGACCCCTGCGTCGGTGTTTCTGGGCCTGATGCTCGCATTGCTCATCGAAGCTGAGGATTCGCTGCGCAGCTTTTTCCGCTCCGTCTTCTTCCTGCCGGTTGTGGCGCTCGTGGTGGCCATGGCGAGCGTCTGGCAATATCTGATGCATCCGACCTTCGGCCCCATCAACCTGCTTTTGAACGCCATGGGCTTGCCCTCAGTCAATTGGCTGGGATCCAGCGACAATGTCTTGCCAGCGCTCGCCATCATCGGCGTCTGGCAGGCCATGGGCTTCAACATGGTGCTTTTTCTGGCGGGGCTCACAGGGATCAATTCCGATCTTTACGCGGCGGCGGAGATGGATGGCGCGCGCTCGCGTTGGTCGCGGTTCTGGACCGTCACCTGGCCGATGCTGGGGCCGACGACCCTTTTCGTGCTCACCATCACCGTCATCAATGCGGTCAAGGTTTTCGAGACCGTCGCCACGCTCACACAGGGGGGCCCCGCCAAAGCCTCGGAGGTCTTGCTCTGGACCATTTATCAGGAGGGCTTCGTTTTCCTTCACATCGGGACAGCGTCCGCTATGGCGGTGGTTTTCATCGTGGTGCTTTTGACGCTTCTGCTGATCCAGACGCGCCTTCTTGAACGTCAGGTTCATTATTCATGATTGTGCATTCATCACCACTCATGCGTGCGACGCGGCTTGTGCTGATGGCCTGCGGGGCTGTCGTGGTCCTCTTTCCGTTCGTCTTCATGGTGTCGACCTCGCTGAAGCCTCAGTCCGAGGTCTTCTCGTCCGGCCTGGCGCTCATTCCGCAAAAATGGGCTTTTGTCGAAAACTACACAAAGGCGCTGACTCGGATTCCGATGCTCCGCATCCTTTGGAATGGGGCCGTCGTATGCGCGGCCATCGTTCTATTTCAGGTTTTGTTCGCGCTGCCCTGCGCCTATGCGCTCGCCAAGTTGCGGTTCAGGGGCCGGGAGTGGATTTTCGGCATGGTGATGCTCGGATTGCTCGTGCCTATTCACGCCATCTCGATCCCGCTCTATGCGGCGGCCCGCAGCATGTATCTGCTCAACACGCTCGCCATTCTGATCATTCCCTTCACCCTGTCCGTCTTTGCCATTTTTCTGTTCCGGCAGTTCATCAAGACCATCCCCGATGATCTCATTCTGGCGGCCAGATCAGATGGCTTGGGCGAAAGCGCAATCGTGTGGCGTATCATTCTGCCCAACGCTTGGCCCTCCGCGTCGGCCTTTGCGATTTTCTCGGTCGTCGCGCACTGGAATGATCTTTACTGGCCCCTGATCTCCGTATCGAAAACGCATCTGGCCACGCCGCCCCTTGGTCTGTTGTTTTTCCGGGCGGCTGAAGTTGGCGACGACTATGGGGCCTTGATGGCCGCGACGGTGCTGATCACAGCGCCCCTCGTTCTTTTTTTCCTCTTCGCTCAGCGCCTTTTTATCGAAGGCATGACGATGTCTGGCCTCAAAGGCTAGTCCACCCCCAAGCAGGAGCCAAACATGCATAGACTGAGAAACCTGTTACTCGCCTGTTGCACCATCTGGTCCTCTACGGCCAGCGCGCAGACGACTGAAATCGTGGTTCATTATCCCATGCCGGGCTTCTTCAAGAATGTCATGGATCAGATTTCGACCGAATATGTGAAGCAGCATCCCGACGTGAAGATCACCTTCGCAAGCCCTTCGCCAACATATGAGGACGGCTTGCAGTTGATGCTGCGTCAGTCCGGCACGGCTGAAATGCCCGATGTCAGCTTCATCGGCCTCAATCGTCTTCGTGTTCTGGCGGAGCGCAATATCGGCGTGGACCTGAGCCCCTTCGTGAAGGCCGACCCCACGATGGAGGCGGATGGGTTCTCGGAGCGCCTGTTGAATCTGGCGCGGTTCAACGGTCGTCAGGTCGGGTTGGCCTTCGCCACCTCGAATCCGATCTTCTATTACAACGCCGATCTCGTTCGCAAAGCGGGCGGCGATGTGGAAAATCCTCCCAAGTCCTGGGATGAGGTGTTCGCCCTCGCCAGCAAGATCCAGGCTCTGGGTGATGGCGTGAGTGGCATGTCCTACCGCTGGCAGGGTGACGACTGGATGTTCTCCGCCCTCCTGTTTGGTCACGGCGGCGCCATGTTGTCCGCAGACGAGAAGAAGGTGGCCTTTGATGGTCCGGAGGGGCTCGCCTCTTTCAAGCTGATTGATCGCATGGTCAAGGAGGGCAAAATGTCCGCCATGACGAGCGACGCCGCCGTGCAGTCTTTCACAGCGGGCAAGACCGGCATGTTCTTCTGGACCACCGGCGGTCTGCGTTCCATCATCAATGGCGTCGGGGGCAAATTCGAGATGCGCACCACCGCCATGCCGGTGATTGACGCCCAGAAGGGCCGTCTTCCCACTGGAGGCAACGCCGCTGTGATGTTCACGACTGACACCAAGAAGCAAAAGGCTGTTTTCGATTTCGTGAAGTTCGCCTCTGGAGCCTATGGCGCTTCGGTGGTGGTGCCGGGCACGGGTTACGTCCCCAACAACGATCTGGCGCCAAAGGATCCTCGCTTCCTGGGTAACTTCTACAATGAAAATCCGCTTTTCCGCGCGGGCCTCAACCAGATGAACCTGATGATCCCGTGGTATTCTTTCCCCGGCAACAACGGCGTCAAGGTCACGCAAACCATCGTGGACAATCTGGCTGAACTGGTCGAGCAGAAAGTCTCTCCCGAGGCGGCGATGAAGACAACGGCTGCGGAAGTGCAGAAGCTGCTTCCTCGTTAAGCGTCAATCGGAAGAATGCGAGGTCGTCGCCTAACTGGCGGCGGCCTCTTTCCTTTGGGCCCACTGTGAATGGCTGCAACCTGCATCATAGGCTATGCCTTTAAAGGAGTTCTCTTTGTAATACGCAAATGTGTCGTTTGCATTTTCAAGGAAATGAATTTTTGTCGGCATATGTGATTCAGATTTTGATCTTGGAAAGCAAGAAGCTGGAATATGCGTCTTACATAATAGAGGCTTTTGAAGTTGAATTCTGTAAAAGATTTAATGGTAAAACACCACCATCGTAAACAAAAAATGAACAAACACCGAATTTTTCAGGATTTTGAAGATTTTTTCGTTCCATGCGACGCTTTTGCATTTTGTCGATGTCAGATTTTCTGCGCAGAAATGATTTTGATTTGTGGCTCGCCAAGCTGATCTTATTGAGTGCCGACCGACGCTGTTCGATAACCGGCTGTGTCCAGAGTGTGTCTACTCTTGACAGGAAACACCATAGCTTATGCGGATCCCAGCAACTCAACTTTTGATGGTTTCTGGTTCAAGTAACCATTGAGGGTCGATGCCCTGCGACCGAAAGGTCCGGGGCTTTTTTTTTGCTCGAGCACATGCTGCGGGTCGCGGCGAGATTTCCATGCACCTCTGCCGGTTCCCGTCATTGAATTTTAACAGAATGATATTGTCCGGTCCGGGCTGGAACCCGTAGGGGAGGGGAGTTTTAAGAGTCCTAGCTGTCGTATTTGTGCAATATTGAAGATCTACGGATTTTCATGCTCACGTTTTACCCAAAGAACTCCTTCCCTGTAAGAAATGCCTCTCATTTACCGGAGGCAAATCAATTGGCGCTTCTGAGCGTCGAAAACCTCTCCATCTCTTTTCCCGGCTCGCATGGTTGGGTGCGCGTCCTTGACAACTTCAATCTCGATATTGCGCCAGGCGAAAGTCTCGGGATCGTCGGGGAGTCGGGGTCCGGTAAAAGCGTGACATGGCTCGGCGTCCTTGGGCTGCTGCCCTCCGCTCGGGTCGAGGGTTCTGCTTGCATGAGTGGTACCGAGTTGATCGGATTGTCGGAGCGCAAGCTCGCATCATGGCGTGGCAAGCGCATCGCCATGATCTTTCAGGATCCCACGTCATCCCTTAACCCGGTTCACCGGATCGGCGTGCAGATCGCCGAAAGCCTCAGGCTTCATCAGGGCCTTTCGGGCGCTGCAGCCCGCACCGAAGCGAGGCGTTTTCTGGAGCGGGTGCATATTCCTGACGCCGCTCAGAAGCTCAATGCCTATCCCCATGAATTATCGGGCGGCATGAACCAGCGCGTCATGATCGCGCTGGCGCTGGCCGGCAATCCCGATCTGCTGGTCGCCGATGAGCCCACGACGGCCCTCGATGTCACCATTCAGGCGCAAATCGTCGAACTCCTGAAAGAGATCCGCCGCGATACCGGCATGGCGCTTGTCACCATCAGTCATGATCTCGGCGTGATCGCCGAACTCGCCGACCGCGTGCTGGTCATGTATGCGGGCCGTCGGGTCGAGGAGGCGCCTGTGGAGCGCATCTTCAAATCCGCAGGTCATCCCTATACGCAGGGGCTGCTCGCCGCCGTGCCGCAGATGACGGGCGTCAGGCGGCGGCTAGTCACCATACCCGGCCAGACTCCCGAGGCATCGAACCTGCCGCCTGGCTGCGTCTTCGCGCCGCGCTGCCCTTTCAGCACTCCTGCTTGCGACCTGAGTGCGCCCAGCCCCGTCAGTCTGCACCGCGATCATTGGGCAGCCTGCTGGGAAGCCGAAGCTGGCCGTCAACTCTTTGATCTCACCGTATGACCCCCCTGTTGCTGGAAACGCGCGATCTGCGGCGCGTCTATGACGTGCGACGCGGGCAAGGTGCGTTTGCGCCGCCCGATCAATTGGTCGCCGTGGATGGGGTGTCTCTCACGGTGCGCGCCGGTGAGACCCTGGGCCTGGTCGGCGAATCCGGATGCGGGAAGTCTACCACGGCGAAGCTTGTCCTCGGTCTCATCAGGCCAAGCTCTGGGCAGGTGCTGTTCGAGGGCGAGCCGCTGACATCCCTGCGCAACGAAATCTGGCGTCGCCAGCGGCGGCGGATGCAGATGGTCTATCAGGATCCGCTGGGCGCCTTGGATCCACGCATTGACGCCGGGCGTCAGGTCCGCGAACCCCTAGACATTCTGCGTCAGGGCGCGCCGTCCGAAAGGCAGGATCGCGCCCTCGCTTTATTCGAAGCGGTGGGGCTTCCACGCGCCTGTTTCGACAAGTTGCCTCAGGAATTGTCGGGCGGTCAGCGCCAGCGCGTCGTCCTTGCGCGCGCCCTTATCATGGATCCAAGCCTGCTTGTCTGTGATGAGCCCATATCCGCGCTGGACGTCTCCATCCAGGCGCAGGTGATCAATTTGCTGATGGACCTGCAAGACCGGCTGGGGCTCGGCTATCTCTTCATCAGCCACGATTTACGGGTCGTGCGCCAGATCGCCCATCGTGTAGCCGTGATGTATCTGGGACGGATCGTGGAAACAGGGGCGCCGGACGATTTGTTTCGTGCGCCAGCTCATCCCTATACTCAGGCCCTCGTCTCCGCCATTCCCAACTTGCAAGCGCGGTTGAGCAAGCGCATCGTGCTGCAGGGCGATCCGCCCAGCCCCATAGATGCGCCTGCGGGATGCGCGTTCCATCCCCGCTGCCCCTTCGCCAGCGAGCTGTGCCGCCATGAGCGGCCTGCGTTGACCGGAAAAAGTAATGGCGGGTCTGTCGCCTGCCATCACCCGGATCGGCATCTGTCCGCGCTGGTGTAGGCTCAAGCGAGCGGGCGGGGCGGCAGCTTGGTGGTCGTGCCATGCGCCTCGAACCACAGGCCCATATCATGGCTGATCATGCCAACGGGCTCGACAAGGCTGTGGCTGAAAGAGGCGCCGTCCAGCCGCCATTCAACATAGCCGGCGCGCGGGAATTTGCCGAGCTGCCCAAACCAGCGGGCCATGTTGACGAAAGAGGTACAGGGTCCCCACAAGATCTCGATCCCGCCCCATTCCTTCTGGTGATGGATATGCAAATGGCCGCAGGCGATGGCGCGCACGCCGCCGGCCCTGCAGGTTTCAAGGAACCCCGCGCGCGCTTCGGGAACCACGCTCGAGGTACCGGGTTTTGGATCTTCCGCCTTATCTACGAAGGGCGGCATGTGCATCATCAACAGGACGGGACGCTGGCCGCGCGTCTCCAGAGCGTCGCTCAGGAAGGTGCGCTGATCGAGCTCCTCGGGACGGTCAGAGCCCATCAGGGCCGTATCAAGCCCGACAATCCGCCAGTCGCCGACGTCTTGCAGCCAGAACTGTGGACCGAAATGGCGCTTCCAGGCGGCGATGCGTTCATCATTCAAGGGTTGATCGAGACGCGAATAGCGAGGCGGTTCGCCAATGTCATGATTGCCCGGAACGATCAGCCAGGGGCAAGGCAGCTTGTCCATCTGCATCCGCGCAAAGGCGAGATCGTCTTCATTCGCTGGCCCGTTGAAAGAGACATCACCGCTGTGGATCACCAGATCCGGAGGATCGGCGGCGAGGATCTCGCAAAAGATCCGCCAGTTGTCGATGAAGTAGGCGTGGCTTGCCGACAGATGCGTGTCCGTCACATGCACGATGCGAAGCGGCCGTTTAGCCGCCAGGTCTTGTGAGTGAATGATGGTCATCAAATGAAACTCAGGTTGTCGGGGCGCAGATCCATGAAATAGAAGCTGTAGGGCGTCCATTTCACTTTGCTCTGCACGCCGTAGGTCTCGAAGGGCTGGTAGAGGATCGTGGCGGGACAGGCGTCTTCCCAGGCGTCCAGCATCTGCGCGAACAGCGCCTTGCGCTTGTCCCAATCCGTTTCCTTCTCCAGTGCCTGCCCGAGGGCGTTGAAGGTCGCCACTTCGGTGAATTCCCCCGATTGCTGGAAATAGGAAGGTGGGCCATAGGAGATCCACAGGGCGCCCAGAGGGTCGGGCAAACGTGTCGAATTGGAATTGTTGCCGACTTGCTGTCCCTTGCCGCGCATCTGGGGGAAGTTCTCCACCACCTGCAATTGCGCGTTCACACCAACGGCCTTCCACATTTCGACGATGATCTGCGCTGCGTCCAGCGCATTCGTGTAGTAATTCGGCATGGTCCGGTAGACGATCGGTGAGCCGTTATAGCCCGCCGCTTTCAAGAGGGCCTTGGCTTTTTCGGGATCAAAGGCCAACGAGCGGCCTTCCAGATACATGCGGCCGAATTCGGGATAGTTGTGACCGGCGGGAATAATCGCCTTGCCAAGCCAGAGACTGTCCACCAACTTCTTGCGATCCACCGCCAGCGACAAGGCCTGGCGCACTCGCTTGTCAGAGGTCCATTCGCCGCGCGCGTCATAGGTCAGAAGGTGGCTATTGGCGAGCGCCACCGAGCGTGCCTCGACGCCCTTGAAGCCCTGCAGAACCTGCACCTGATCCGGCGGAACATTGGTGATCAGTTGGAACTCGCCGGACACCAGACCCGCTATGCGCGCCGCAAGCTCGGGAATGACCTTGAAGACGACGCCGCGCGCGTTCGGTCGCCCGAGGAAGTAGTCGTCGAAGGCCGCAAAGGTGATGTGATCCTTGGCGGACATGGAGACAAAGCGGAAGGGGCCGGTGCCGACCGGGTTCTTTGCGAAGCCGTCACGACCCAAAGCTTCATACTGGCGCTTGTTGACGACCCAGGAGCACCAGGAGGACAGACGCTGCTCCAGCAGCACGTCAGGAACGTGCGTCGTGAAACGCACGGTGTATTTGTCGATGGCGTCGCAGCCCGACAGAACGCCGAAATAGGACTTTGCCTCCGGCAAGTCTGGCTTTTCGCCCCACATGCGTTTTTCACTGAAGGTGAAAGCCACATCATCGGCGGTCATCTCGTCGCCATTATGGAATTTCACGCCCTGGCGCAGGGTCACGATCAGTTCGGTCGGCCCCTTGCGTTCCCAGGAGGTCGCCAGATGCGGCTTTAGGCCTGATCCTCCGCCATTAGGCGAACCCATGAAATCCCGGCGAATTAGCGTATCGAACAAGGAATAGGTGACACGGGTGCCGGGATTTGAAAGCTCCATCCCGGGCTCCAGACCTGCCGGGTTTTCCGGCACGGCGATGGTCAACAGCGGGCGACGTTCTGTCTGGGCGAAGGCGTGGGGCGTCGTCACAACAAAAGGCGCCGCCACCGCAGCTTGAACAAAATTGCGGCGGGAGATGTGCGCGTCGATCATGGGTCAGTCCTCAATCAATGGAGCAGTGTTGATATCGATGGCAGCTAACAGGTCTGTGACAGCCATAGGGCTTTCTCGAGCGTCGGGTTCAGTTGGGATTGACGACAGGGGCGTCATGAACAACCTCGCCTCTCTGCGCTACCTTGACGCCAATGCGCCCTAGCGACCGCGCATCGATGGATCGAGCCTGTCGCGCAGCCAGTCGCCAAAGAGGCTCATGGACAGGGTGGTCAGAAAAATCGTCAGGCCCGGGATCACTGCGATCCAGGCGGCTTGAAGCAGGTACTGACGACCGGACCCAAGCATCTGCCCAAGCGACGTCTCCGGCGGTTGAACCCCCAGACCGAGGAAGGACAACGTAGTTTCCAGCAGGATTGTCCAGGGGAAGGTGATCGTCGCCTGCACCACAAGTGCGGCGGAAATGTTGGGCAAGACATGCAACAGGTCCGTACGCCAGCGCGATGCGCCTAGGGCGAGCATGGCCTGCACATAGGGTTTGCCATGTTCGGAAATGACAAGGCCGCGCACCAGTCGCGTGTAGCGCTCCCAGCCCTCAAGACTGACCAGCAGGATGAACACCCAGAGCGCATTGCCGACAAATGCGACGCAGGCGATGGCGACGAAGAAGGCGGGCAGGGCCGCCTGCACGTCCACCATCATCATGATGGCTTCGTCAACAAGGCCTCGCCTGCGCGATGCGATATAGCCGAGCATCGTGCCAAAGGCGGCGCCGATGAAGGTGCCAAGCAGGGCGATGGAGATGGACGTGCGGACTCCATACACAAGACGGGTGAGCATGTCCCGACCCAGATTGTCCGTGCCAAGCGGATAGGCCCAATCGCCGCCCATGAAGACAGGTGGGCTCAGGCGCTTGAGCAGGTTCTGCTGCGAATAGGTATAAGGCGTGAGCAACGGCGCCAGCAATGCGACCAAAGCCATCAGAACGAGGAACCCCGCGCAGACCTTGATGACGAGGGGCATGCGCATGGCGCGGTGGGGAACGCTGCTGGCGTCGGCGGACTGGACGAAGGTCATTCGTGCCTCCCGCGCAAGATTTCAGCGCGTGGATCCATCGCTGCATGAATGAAATCGACGATCAGATTGCTCAGGACCATGATGAGTGCGATCAACAGGATCGCGGCCTGCACCACCGGCAAATCGCGTTGGCCGACGGCGGTCACCAGAACGCGGCCTAGGCCTGGCCATGCGAAGATCGTTTCGGTCACGACGGCTCCGGTCAGGATCAGCCCGATTTCAATGCCAAGAAACATGAGAATGGGGATCGCTGCATTGGGCAGGGCATGGGTGAGAATGACGCGCAGCGGAAACACCCCTTTGGCGCGCGCAGCCCGGATATAGGGCTGGCCGAGAACCTCAAGCATGGAGGTGCGCGCGAAGCGGGCGATCTTCCCCGTAAGGCCAGCGCCAAGGGTGGCGACTGGCATGACGAGATGGGCCCAGGTGTCCGACCCTGCGGAGGGGAGCACCCGCAGTTTCAGGGAAAATAGCAGGATCAGAAGGATCGCCAGAAAAAACGAGGGCAGGGAAAATCCCATTACTGCAAATCCCATCGCCACCCTGTCAAACGCCGTATTGTGACGAAGTGCGGCGAAAAGCCCCAGCGGTAGACCCAGCAGGAGCGCGAAGGCGATGGCGCAGCCGCCAAGCAGTAGCGTGTTGGGCAAACGCTCCATCACGACCTCGCCAGCCGGGCGTTGCTCTGCAAAGGATATCCCGAGCCTGCCATCGGTCAGGCCGACGATGTAGCGCAGATATTGTTCGGGCAATGGGCGGTCGAGCCCCCATTGCTGACGATACTCCTGCTGGACCTCCGGCGGCGTGTCATCCGGCAGAAGAACGGTGGCCGGATCGCCGGAGACGCGCAGCACAATAAAGACAAGCGTCATGCAGATCAGAAGGGTAAGACAAGCCCTCAGTGTTCTCATCGCAAGCGTGACCAGCATCTAAATGTCTCCGTCGCAGCTAATGCGGGCCACACATCACAGCATTACGACAGCGTTTAAGAGCCGTCATGAAACTGACGCGTCACGCAGGCTGAATATTCGATTAATGAAACGAGATTCTTTCGCATGGCCATTATTTACCTCTCCGTCGCGATCCTGGGCGACATCGTGGCGACGCTGGCGCTCAATGAAGCGCGCGGCCTGACCCGATTGGCGCCTATCCTTGTTTGCATCGCTGGATATGCGGTTTCCGTGACTTTTCTTTCCCTTACCTTGCAGACCATACCCATCCAGCTGGCTTATGCGGTATGGTCCTGCTCGGGGATCGTGCTGCTGGCGACCGTGCGTTGGGTCTGGTTTGATCAACCGCTTGGCTGGTATGGCATTGTTGGTATCATAAGCATCGTTGGCGGGATCTTCATGCTGAAGATGTCTGTCGATCCACAAACCTAGAAAGAGTAATGGCCACCATGATAATTCGCGAGGCGCTGGAAATGGATCTGCCGTCCATACTTTCCCTCTATGGGCAGCCGGATTTTGACAATGAAGTGGTGACTGATCTTGCGGACGCACAGGAATTTCTGGCCATGATCGGACGCTATCCAGATTATCGTATCTACGTGGCGGAAAATGAAAGTGGCGTGATCGGCGTATATTCCCTGCTCATCATGGACAAATTGGGGCATAAACGCACACCGTCTGCGATCCTTGAGGACATTGTGGTGGCGACCTCGCGCCAGCGGCAGGGTCTGGGCAAAGCATTAGTCGCCCATGCCATGGATATGGCGCGCAGCAAGGGCTGCTATAAGCTGGTGCTCTCTTCAAACGCACGCCGCACGGACGCGCATCGGTTCTACGATCAGTTGGGTTTCCAGCGGCACGGCGTCAGCTTCCACGTGACGCTCTGAGCCTGCTGGCGTCTCCGAGCCAGGCGAGTTCTCCGCCGCAGATAGTCGCCACCAGCCGTGTCTCCCCCGGAGTATCCTCGACCAGAACGACGTCAGCGCGTTTTCCTGGCGCCAGTGAGCCTCGGTCGCTGAGGCCAAGGGCTCGCGCGGGATTGCTGGACACGAGCGCCCAGGCCTGCGTCAGAGTGCAGAGGCCCCTTTGTGCGAGAATGAAGGGGGCTTTCAAGATCGCAGGATAGTAGTAGTCGGAGGCTAGGATCGAGCAAAGGCCCTTCTGCGCCATATCGGCTGCCGAGGGACATCCGATATGGCTGCCGCCGCGCAGCACATTGGGGGCGCCGAATACAGTCATGCCGGCGGCCGCGATGGCGGCTGTTGCGACGCCTTCCTGCATGGGGAACTCGGAGATCTCACAACCCAGAGCGCTGTAGGCCGCGAGATCTTCCAAATGCCTGTCGTCGTGGGACAGCAGGGGTATCCCCTGCAGTCTGGCGGCGGCGGCGAGGCGCGCAACGGACTCTGAAACATGGCTCTCGTTCGCCATGACCCGCTCGATCAGCGCCATAAAGTCGTCGTCAGAGAGGCCTGCGCGCTGGGCCATCTGCTTTATTTTCTTGCTCTTGACGCCAGTGCTCAGAACAATGCCGCGCATGTGGTCATTGAACGCTAGGGCCTGGATACGCCCCGTCGCGAGCCAGTCAAGAATGGACCCCTCGGCGTCAAGGTTGAAAACCTCGTGGCGCAGGTGCACGCGCATGTCGCAGCGGAAGGAAGCTTTTAGCTTGTCCAGAGCGTCCAGCATGGAGATCGCATTTTCGAGGCTCCGGAGCCCTGGCTCCCAGGAACAGGTTAGCCCATGGAAAGCTGTCGTGATTCCATTGGACACAAGCTGGTTGTCCACGTCCCGCAACGCTGTGGGCAAAGCGAAACTCACCCCCGGGCGCGGCATGATGGATCGCTCGAAGGCGTCCCCATGGATGTCAATAATGCCGGGCAGAGCCAAAAGGCCGGTCGCGTCGATTTGAAGGGGCGCCGTTGTGGCGTCGTCCGGGGATTGAATGATTCCGTCTGAAACATGGAGAGGGCAGGGCGCCCAACCCGTCTCAAGCAAGACCGTTCCGCCGATAATCGATAGCATATGAGATCCTTGTCGACCGAGCAGACCCGTTTAGGAAGCCTCCATGACGGTTTTATAACTGCCCGGGAAGGCTGCTCCTGTCGTCACTTTTTCGCTATCAACAGGGCTGTCAAAAAAATGTCGTCTGAAGGTCGTAAGTGATTGTGCGACAAGTGGGGTTCCCATGTTGCAGCTTGAAAACCTTCGACAACAGTTTGGCGAAACGGTCGCCGTGCGCGATGTGACCTTGCAAATCCAGCCAGGCGCTTTCGTTGGGGTCATCGGTCGTTCTGGCGCCGGGAAATCGACCCTGTTGCGGATGATCAATCGCCTCAATACGCCGACCGCTGGACGCATTATCTATGCGGGCAAGGACGTGACAAAACTGTCTGGCGCCGATCTTCGCGTCTGGCGTCGATCCTGCGCCATGATTTTCCAGCAATTCAACCTGGTTGGCCGCATGGATGTGCTGACCAATGTCCTGACCGGACGCCTCGCGCACGCCTCCCATCTCGCCTCGCTCTTGAACGTCTGGAGCGACGCCGACAAGGCCATCGCCTTGAGCGCCCTTGAGCAGTTCGATATGGCGCATCTGGCGGCGCAGCGGGTTGACCAATTGTCGGGCGGCCAGCAGCAGCGCGTCGCCATTTGTCGCGCGCTTGTGCAGGAGCCTGACATCATTCTGGCGGATGAGCCCATCGCCTCGCTTGATCCGCGCAACACCAAGGCCGTGATGGACGCCTTGCTGCGCATCAACAAGCAATTCGGCATCACCGTCATTTGCAATCTGCACTCGCTCGATCTGGCCCGCGCCTATTGTGATCGCCTTGTCGGCATGGCCGCCGGGCAGGTGGTGTTTGACGCTGCGCCCGAAGCTCTGACGGCGGACGTCGCGCACCAGCTTTACGGCATGGAGGCGGCTGACGTGGCTGACATGACACCGTCACCTTCCGCTGAAATGACAGGTAGCGCTCAGGCCGTAGCCTGATCTCACTTTCAACCTTTATGGAGTGTGTCCATGACTTCGCGTAGATCTTTGATCGCTTGCGCCGCTACTTTTCTTGTCGCCAGCACTTGCGGCGCATTCGCCCAGGATTGGCGCACGAAATATCCCGAACTCACCTTTTCGATCATTCCCGCCGAGAACGCCTCGGGCGTGATCGAACGTTACACCCCTTTCATGGACTATCTGAGCCGCGCTCTTGGCGTGAAAGTCAATCTGCGCGTCGCCAATGATTACGCCGCCGTGATCGAAGGTCAGCGCGCCGGCAATGTCCACATCGCCAGCTATGGCTCGGCTTCCTTCGCCCGGGCGCTGATCACCGGCGTCAAGACTGAGGCGTTTGCTCTCGATGTGAACGCCGATGGCACGACGGGCTATTATTCGGTGTTCTATGTGAAGGCCACCAGCCCTTACAAGACCATCGAGGATCTCAAGGGTAAGAACATTGGGCTGGTTGATCCCAACTCTACCTCCGGCAACAATGTGCCGCGCTATATGCTCGACAAGATGAAGATCAATCCCGAAAACTACTTCAGCAAGGTTGTGTTCACCGGCAGCCATGAGAACGCCGTTCTGGCCCTGACTCAGGGCACCGTGGATGTCGTCGCCAATGACTGGACCGCCGAGGATAACTCAACGCTGAGCAAGATGATCGTGAAGGGCATGTTGAAGAACGCTGATGGCTCTTCCATGAAGACGTCTGATTTCCGTATCATTTTGAAGTCTGACACGATCCGCAACGGCCCGCTCACCGTGCTGAGCGACATGCCGAGCGACGCCAAGGAGGCCATAGCGAAGGCTTTCCTGGCCGCGCATACGGCTGACAAGGCGGCCTTCGACAAATTGTCTGATGGCAAGAACCAGCCTTGGAAGGCTGCGAAGACCGAAGAGTGGAAGCCGGTGGTCGAACTGGTGCAGTTCGTCGATAGCCTCCGTCGCAAGAACTAAAGACATGGGGGGCTGGTGACCATTCATCAGCCCCCCGCATTTCATTCACCGTGGCCAGCTGCTGCTTGTTGGCTCCACGTCGATGCGCCTGAGATGAAGACGGTGGCTCAGAGCGTTGCGTCATTGTTTTGCGCAATGTCTTGAATGTCGATTTAACCTGTATGGAGCTTTTCCATGACCTCTCGTCGATCCTTAATCGCCTGCGCCGCCACCTTTCTTGTCGCCAGCACCTGCTGCGCCTTCGCTCAGGATTGGCGGGCCAAATATCCCGAGCTCACCTTTTCGGTTGTGCCCGCCGAGAACGCCGCAGGCGTGCTTGAGCGCTATTCTCTTTTCATGGACTATCTGAGCCGCGCGCTCGGGGTGAAGGTCAATCTGCGCGTCGCCAATGATTACGCGGCTGTGATCGAAGGCCAGCGCGCAGGCAATGTCCATATCGCCAGCTATGGCTCAGCATCCTTCGCCCGCGCCCTGATCACTGGTGTCAAGGTCGATGCGTTCGGCATTGATGTGAACGCCGATGGTTCGAAGGGTTACTACTCCGTCTTCTATGTGAAGAAGGACAGCAATTACAAGTCGATCGAAGATCTCAAGGGTAAAAATCTCGGCCTCGTGGATCCCAATTCGACGTCGGGCAACAATGTGCCGCGCCTCGTGCTCGATAAGAAGGGAATTAATCCCGAGGCTTATTTCGGCAAGGTGATCTTTGCAGGCAGCCATGAAAACGCCGTTCTCGCGCTGACCCAAGGTACGGTTGACGTCGCCGCCAACGCCTGGACCGACGACAACGACTCTTACCTTACGCGCATGATCAGCAAGGGCATGCTGAAGAATGCCGACGGTTCCCCCATGAAATATGAAGATTTCCGCATCATCGCGAAGTCTGACGTCATTCTCAATGGTCCGCTCGCCTATCTCTCGGATCTGCCGCCCGATCTGAAGGCCAAGATTGCCGACGCATTCTTCAATTTGCGCAAGAACGACAAGGCCGCCGCCGACAAGCTTTACGACGGCAAGTTGGACCGTGAGGGTTGGGCGTCCGCGAAGACTGAGGATTGGAACCCCGTCGTCGATCTCGTGAAGTTCGTCGACAGCCTTCGTCGCAAAAACTAAAGGCATTGGAGGGGCCGTCGATCTCTCGTTGGCCCTTCCTTTTTTCAAATGACCATATCTCTTCATCATCTTCCGGATCGGCAATTGGCGCCATTACTAGCCGCTTATGGTCATGCTGTGGCACGACGTCGGCTGCGATTTGCGTTAAGCGCATTGATCCTGGGTTTATGCATCGCGTTCGCTGCCTGGTGGGTGCGTTTCGACGTGTTTTTGCTGGTCAGTCGAATAGGGTCAATCTCAAGTTATTTTTCGCGCCTCGTTCACCTCGACACGGGCGCCCTTGTATTCACCGATCCTGCTGACTGGTTCTGGGGCTTCACACCCTGGATCAAGAAGTTGGGCGAGACGCTGCTGATAGCTTATGTCGGAACCGTCCTTGGTGTTCTTGGCGGCTTTTGCCTTTGTTTTATGGCTGCTTCAAACTTGTCTGGCAGCCGGACGCGTTGGTTTACGCGGCGCTTTCTGGAGTTTTGTCGCACTGTTCCCGAGATCGTCTTCGCCCTCATCTTCGTGCTCGCCTTTGGCCTTGGCCCTATGGCTGGCGTTCTTGCGCTCACCATTCACACTATGGGCTCGCTTGGAAAGCTGTTTACCGAGATTGTTGAAAATATCGACATGAAACCAGTCGATGGTATCATATCAGCGGGCGGATCATGGACACAATCCATTCGCTACGCGGTATTGCCCCAGGTTCTTTCAGGTTTAGCAACCTACGGTCTTCTGCGCTTCGAGATGAATTTCCGCGGCTCTTCGATCATGGGTTTCGTGGGCGCAGGCGGCATTGGTCAGGAATTGCTCATTTCGGTTCGCAAGTTCTATTACTCTGACGTCAGCGCTATTCTGGTGATGATCATCGTTACTGTTTTCATCCTCGATATTCTCACCGCGCGCTTGCTCAAGCGCCTCAGTGCGGGGGGATAGTCATGTCCAGATTATTTGATCCCGAGGCTTTCGATCAGGCTGTCAGTCGCCATGGGTCTATGATGCGCCTGGGTGATGTGAATCGCCGTTATATTGCGGGCATTGCAGCTTTCGCCTTTGCTTTGCTTTGCTTTGGACTTGTCGAGGCTGAGTTTTCCATCGCCCGGATGATCGCCGGGGCGACGCGGTTGGGGGACTTCGCTGTTCTCATGATGCCGCCAGATCCCGGTAAAAATCTTCAGCTTTATGTTTTCGCGATGATTGATACGCTGGGGATCGCGCTGCTGGGAACGCTGATCGCCGCGATCTTTGCATTTCCCCTCGCTGTCATTGCCTCGCGCAACGTCTTTCCGATCTGGTTTGTCCGCTTTTTCCTGCGCCGTAGCTTCGATACGGTTCGCGGTGTGGAAACGCTCATCTGGGCGCTGATCTGGATCAGCGCGGTCGGGATGGGTCCATTCGCGGGCGTGCTCGCCATGGCCACTGCGGATTTTGGCGCCTTCGGCAAGCTGTTTTCTGAAACCATTGAAACCGCTGACCAAAGACCTGTCGAGGGCATTCGCTCAACAGGGGGGACGGCTGCGCAGGAATTCCGTTATGGCGTCTTGCCGCAGGTGATGCCGGTGATTGCGGGGCAGGTGCTGTATTATTTCGAGTCGAACACCCGTTCAGCCACGATTATTGGCATTGTTGGCGCCGGCGGCATCGGATTGCACCTCTCGGAGTTGATCCGAACGCTTGAGTGGCAGCATGTCTCCTTCGTGGTTCTCATGATTCTTGTCGTGGTGGCGGCGATTGATTTCGTGTCGTCGCGTTTGCGTCAGATGATCGGTGGCCAGAAGCCCATCTGACGAGCGACCTCAGCGCTCGTTCTCGACCAGCAACTCCATCTTGTCAGCGCGGAAGATCGCTTCGGTCACCTGCAGAGGCTTTCCGTCCCTGTCGCAATCCAGCCCACTCGTCACGAGCACCGGAGCGCGCGGTTCCAGTTTGAGCCATTCGGCTTCCTCGCCGCTCGCCAGACGCGCGCTGATCCTCGTGGAGTGGCGCTCATAATCGCAGATCCCGCTGGCGGCGAAAGCCCCCGTGATAGAGCCTCCGGATTTGGCAAGATGCTCGTCAAGGTGAGGCGCGCGCTTGAGGGAGACATGGTGGCTCCCGATGGAGAGGGGCTTCGTTCCCGTCAGGTTGAGCATGATGGCCCGCCAGATCGGTTCACCGGGTTTCAGTCCCAGACGGAGCGCCATGTTCGCGGGGGCGGGGACTTCTTCGCAGGAGATGATCCTGCTCTTTGGATCAAGTGCCTGCCGACGCAGGGTCTCGCGAAACCGCACCCGTCGGCCCAGCGGATAAACAAGCTGGGCGCCCTGAAAAAAGGTGCCGCGTCCCTGCTCGGTGCGCACGAGCCCAAGTTCCTGCAAGTGAAGATAGGCCTGCCGCACGGTATGCCGATGCACCCCATAGCGGGTCGCCAGCTCGGCGGCCGTCGGCAGGCAGTCGCCGTCCTGCATGTCGCCGTTTTCGAGCAGCAGGCAAAGGTCATCGGCGATGCGCTTCCAGGCCGTGGGCGCCTGTGGAGAAGTGGTCATTTTCCGAAAATCCTCCGCTTCGTCATCCAACTGTCATCGTAGTTGTCTAGACAAGCTTTATGACAATTGGATGTCGGCTGTGGATGGCTTTCAGAACCCCTTTTCTCAGACTGATCGCGCCGGATGGATGGCTGTGCTTGCGCGCGCGACACGCGACGATCTGCGGCAACTGACCCGAGGGCTGGATCTCCCCCGGGTCGATGTGGTCAAGCCTCCCGAATGCGGTAGCCTGATGATCGAGGCGCGGGCGGGCGGCGGCGGGCGCCGCTTCAACGCCGGTGAAGCCACCGTGACGCGTTGCGTGGTGCGCGACGGTGATCGGCTCGGCTATTCCTACAGCCTTGGCCGCGACAAGGAAAAGGCGCGGCTTGCCGCCATTCTCGATGCAATGTTGCAATCGGCCTCCTGCCATCAAATGGTGATGGAGGCTGTCGTGGCGCCGCTGGCGAAAGCGCAGCTTGATCGGCGCGCCCGCGCGAGCCTGCAAGCCGCCGCCACAAAGGTGGACTTCTTCACCATGGTCAGGGGAGACGGCTGATGACTGCGTCATTCCTTCCGGGCAGGGGTCTTCAGGACCCGGTGCTTGGCTCCCAGTCCATCTTCCGCGCCATGCTTGAGGCCCTCTCCCGGCCGGGCATCCCTGTGCAGGTTCCCGCGCTTGGCGTCGAAGGGCCTGATGAGCTGCCGCCGGAGGTGCTCACGCTCCTCGTCAGCATCTGCGATCACGATACGCCGGTATGGCTGGAGCAGGCCCTGCGCGCCCCGCCCCTCGGCCGTTGGCTCGCCTTCCATTGCAGCGCGCCGATGACCGCTGATCCCCTGCAAGCAGGTTTCGCTGTGCTGCATGGATCCTCGGCCCCTAGCGCCATGCTGGACCAGTTCGCCCTCGGGGACGTTCGCTATCCCGAGCGCTCCACCACCGTCATCATCACCTGCGATGATCTGACCTCTGGCGCGCCCATCGCGCTGACGGGTCCGGGTGTCGAGGCGCGTCTGACCATTCGGCCCTCGGGCCTGCCGGGGGACTTCCTCGCCATGGCGCAGGCCAATCACGAGATGTTTCCGCGTGGTGTGGACATCCTGCTTGTCGCGGGCTCGCAGATGGTCGGGCTGCCGCGCTCCACGAAGCTCGAGCTGGAGGCGCACTGATGTATGTGGCCGTCAAAGGGGGCGAGGCCGCAATTCATGCGACCCATGGGCTCATCGCACAAGAGCGGCGCGGCGACCCCGCGACGCCGG
>Ga0209829_10001060_pt1 | contig 23270 bp, 22 predicted proteins | sample C_140205_EF_Meta_FD_187311 | JGI IMG/M metagenome (GOLD analysis project Ga0209829, IMG submission 187311) | Freshwater microbial communities from Lake Croche, Canada to study carbon cycling - C_140205_EF_MetaG (SPAdes) (version 2) | ecosystem: Environmental > Aquatic > Freshwater > Lake...
ATGCCAAAGCCAGCCTCGCCGAAGGCTGCCCTGGAGGAACGCTGGAAATAGCGGAAGCTCTTGCCCGAGACGTCGGTGAAAGCAAAATGGGCGAAGGGAAGTTCCCTGACGCGGAAACGGGAGGATCCGGGTGGTTTTTCCCCGGGATTGATCCCCTCGCGGAAGAAGGTGAGCTGAAAGCCGTACTCGTGCCCCTCGGCGTCGGCCAGAGTTCCTGTGGCGTACCACCACTCGGTCTTGAACTGACGGTGCGGGCCGTGATCCCGTGGAAACTCGTACTTCCATCCCGGCAGGGCAGTGCGCCAGCCTGTCACTTCGGCTGAGTGTAGCTCTGCCGGAAGCTGAGCCGCGAGGACTCCTAGTAGACAAATGGTTCGGAGGGAGCGGCGCATTCTTCAACCTTGGTTGCTTCGATGATCGCGGTGCGACGACCACCCTCCATGGGGAAAACAGGTTTCCCGATGATCTTGACCCAGCCCATTTCAGGCACCTTGAGCGGAGGGACACCGGGAGGGTACTGGATGGTGACCCCAACCGGTTTGGCATCCGCGGCGCAGCAGGTCATGAACATCCGGATGGCCTGGAAGCGGTCCCCCTTGGGATTCCCCGTCGTCAGGGGGACATACTGACCGATCAACTCGACCTCCTTCCCCTCAAACTCTTCTCGGTAGGAGGGCATCTGGACAGCGTAGAGCATGTCGATGATCTGAACAGGCATGGCTCCAGAGGAGGCCCCTTGGGGTGTGGAAGTTGCAGCAACGCTAGCGGTCGAAGAGGCTGTGGCTGCAGCAGAAGCGGCTGACACTTTGGCCGAGGGGAGTCTCAGGAGATCATCCACCACTCCGCGGTTCTGGACGGTGGTCATCGTGAACTTGGTGCCCTGCCCACAGAGGATGATGCCAAGGGGCAACAGGAGGAGAAGCGTCTTGAAGAGCAACACGAGCCAGCCCGACTCATCCTCTCCATGCAGATGACCTGCATCGTGCCCGGCGTGGGCGGGATCCCCAGCCTGCCCATCATGAGGATGATCCGCGTGATCATGATGGCCGTGGCAGCACTCGTGATGCATCCGAGGAGTCACCAGGAGAGCACGCACAGCAAAGGCAGCAAGCACCAGCAGGATCACTCCAGCTGCGGTGGTGTAGGGCTGCAGCGAGGGATGAAGGTAGGTGGAGAGCTGACCCGTGAAGGAGAGCCAGAGCACAAAGCCCCCCCAGAGAGCCAGCATCAGGGAATCACGGAGTCTCTTCATCGGAATGAGTGCATCACCACGCCAGATTCAGCAAGGCCAGCCTCCAGCAGAGCAGGCCGATCACCACAAACAAGCCGAGGGCGAGCAGGATGATGAACCGTTTGGAAAAGGCCGCTCCGTAGAGGAAGAGAAGCTTCAGGTCGAGCATGGGGCCGAAGACCAGGAACGCCAGCTTGGCCGCCATCGGGAAGGTAGTGAGTGTCGCTGCGATGAAGGCATCGGTGGTGCTGCAGACCGAGAGGACAGTGGCCAACCCCATGAGGGAGGCAATGGCAAGGGGGGGATTCGCCGCGAGAGGGAGGATGATCTCCTGATTGACGGCAGTGCTGAAGAGAGAGGCCGCAGCCGCACCGATGACGAAGTAGACGGAGACATCCAGGAAGTCACGCGTGGCGACCATGGCCGCATTCTGGAGACGATCCAGAGGAGCACCGGAGCCTCCATGATGATGGTGATCCTCTTCCGGAGCGAAGAGACCCGGTCGTAAAATCGAATAGGGGGCGAAGTAGCTGACCACCCACCCGGCAAGAAGGGCCACGAAGAGTCCCAGACCAAAGCGCAGGATCGTCATCTCCCAGGCCCCCTGCCCGCGGAAGGCAGCCAGAGTACTCAGGACGACCAGAGGATTCACAATGGGAGCTGAGAGCATGTAGGTGACGCCGCAGGAGACGGGAAGGCCCTTGCGCATGAGGCGGCGCACCACGGGAACGATACCGCACTCGCAGACAGGAAAGATCACTCCGAGGAGCCCGCTGACAAGAACCGCTGTCCGGGGATTCTTGGGCAAAAGTCGCGTCATCAAGGACTGGGGGAGAAACTCCTCCAGCAAACCGGAGAGGATGGCTCCTCCCAGCAGGAAGGGAATCCCCTCCAGCAAAATGCTCAAGAAGGCGTACTGGAAGTCAGGCAGACTGAACTGGAACCAGGGAGTGGTGAGCACGGGGAAATGCTACGGGATGAAACCTGAAACGTGAAACCTGAAACGTGAAATCCTGCAAGTGGCGTCATGCTGATCAATGGGAGTCCCCGGGAACAAAAAAGCCCCCGCGGATCGCTCCGTGGGGGCTTTTGTGAAGTTTTTGATTAGAGAGACTGGGCTGTCTTGACCACGTTCTCCGCAGTCATGCCAAGTTCCTTGAGTACGGTGGCTCCCGGAGCGCTCAGGCCGAAGCGGTCGATGGCGACCGTCTTGCCATCAAGTCCGACATAACGGAACCAAGGCTCGGAGATACCAGCCTCGATGGAGACACGCTTGCGGCAGCCCGAGGGAAGTACCTCCTCGCGGTAAGCGGCACTCTGTCGCTCGAAGCGCTCCATGCATGGCATGGAAACAACACGGGCACCAGCTCCAAGTGTGGTGGCAGCCTCAAGAGCGAGACTCAACTCACTGCCGCTGGAGAGGATGATAACCTCAAGGGGGGCAGTCTCCTTGCGGGCAATGTAACCACCCTTGAAGACGCCGTTACGGCGGACATCAACGGGGATCTCGCTGAGATTCGGAACATTCTGCCGGCAGAGGGAGAGTAGTGTAGGGCCATCGGTGTGCTCCATGGCGGCGGCAAAAGCTCCAACAGTCTCCTCAGGATCGGCAGGACGGATCACATCCAGACCTGGAATAGTACGGAGGGCTGCCACTGTCTCGACAGGCTCATGGGTAGGGCCATCCTCTCCAACCGCCACGGAGTCGTGGGTAAAGATGTAGGTGGTCGGAAGCTTCGAGAGAGCTGCCACTCGGATGGAGGGACGACCATAGTCGCTGAAAACGAGGAAGGTGGCGCCGGCGATGCGGAAGATGCCGTCGTAGGCGTAGCCGTTCATGATCGCGCACATGGCGTGCTCGCGGATGCCGAAGTGAAGATTGCGACCTTCGTTGTTCTCGCGGGTGAAGTCACCTCCCCCTTCGATGTAGTTGAGGGTGGAGCCAAAGAGATCGGCGCTGCCGCTCACGAGGAGAGGCATGGCCTTGGAGATTGGCTGAAGGACAATGCTTCCAGCCTTACGCGTCGCAATGGTCTCATCCGGCTTGAAGGCAGGGATAAGTGAAAGGAGATCGGGGACCTTCTGTTCGATGCCAGCGTCAAGTAGCGCTGCAAGCTCCTGATTGGAAGAACGCCATGCGGCAAACTCCTTCTCCCAAGCGGCATGCGCTGCGGCACGCTTGGTCTTCAGTTCAGCGAAGTAAGCGGTGACCTCGGGGGAGACGAAGAACTTCTCATCAGGCAAACCGAGCCCCTTGCGGGCCTCATCGGCAAACTTCACGCCAGCCTCGCCGTGAGCCTTGTTGGTTCCCTCAACCTGCGGGATCCCCTTGCCGATCATGGTGCGGCACATGATCATGTGAGGCTTACCCTTGGTCGCCTTGGCTTTGTTAAAGGCAGCAAGGATTTCATCCATGTTGTGACCGTCGATCTCCTGAACGTCCCAGCCATAGGCCTTGTAACGGGACGCAACATCCTCGCTCTGGCTCACGTTGAGCATGGCGTCAAGGGTCACGTTGTTGGCATCAAAGAAGAGGATCAGGTTATCAAGGCCAAGGTGACCAGCCAGTGAGGAGGCCTCACCAGAAACGCCCTCCTGAAGGCATCCATCTCCGCAGAGAACCACGACATGGTTGTTGAGGATGGTGTGATTGGGGGTGTTGAAGCGGGCGGCGGCCATCTTTTGGGACATTGCGTAGCCGACACCATTAGCGACACCCTGTCCAAGAGGGCCGGTGGTTGCCTCGACGCCGGGGGTCTCATGGAACTCGGGATGCCCAGGCGTGATACTGTGGAGTTGGCGGAACTTTTTGACCTGATCGAGCGGGATGTCAAATCCAGCGAGATGAAGCCATGTGTAAAGGAACATGCTGCCGTGACCGGCGGATAGAATGAAGCGGTCTCGGTTTAGCCAGCGGGGATTCGCGGGGTCGAGATGAAGAGCCTCGCCGAAGAGCACGGCTCCGATGTCAGCAGATCCCAGAGGCAGGCCAAGATGGCCTGACTTGCAGGCGGTGACGGCGTCAATGGCAATACCGCGGGCATCACGGGCTGCAAGTTGGAGGATTGTGTTATTCATAAAAACAGGCACTTAGAACAAACGGCTCTCTCGGCTTTTGCAAGCCTCCATCCCTCACATTTTTGACACACTCGAATCGCTTACAAAACGGCCGGTTGCTGCTGGGTGAGGCAATGGAAGGCTCCCAGTCCCCAGATGAGCTCGGTGCAGTCGATCGGTCGGATCATTCTGCTCGGGAAGAGCTCCGCGAGGATCTCCACGGCCTCCACATCGGAATCTCCGCCAAAGGCTGGCATCAGCACCGATTCGTTGGTGATGTAGAAGTTGGCATGGCTGGCTGGCAGTCTTATTCCTTCACGGTCAATCCGCGGGGGCATCGGCATCTCAATCACCTTCAGGGGCAATCCATCGGCGAGTCGCATCCCCCTGAGCCGCTCAAGATTCTCGCGCAATGGCGCGTGATTTGGATCAGCCTGATTGGGCTCCACCACGGTCACCACGGTGTCACGGGAGACAAAGCGAGTGATGTCATCAACGTGGCCGTCGGTATCATCACCTTCAATGCCATCTCCGAGCCAGAGGATCTGCTCGACCCCTAGGAAATCCCGCAGCCCCTGCTCGATCTGATCACGCGACATCGAAGGATTACGATTCTGATTCAGGAGGCATGATTCCGTAGTTAGTAGGGTGCCGGCACCATTTGGATCCACTGATCCCCCCTCAAGGATGAAAGGTGGCTCAAAAAGAGGCAGCCCGAGGTGGCGTGCAATCCTGGTAGGGATCACGTCATCAGAATCGAAGGGGGGGTACTTCCCTCCCCAGGCGTTATACCCGAAGTCGTTCACGGCGAGGCGCGGATCATCGACACGCGTCACAAAGATGGGTCCGTGATCGCGACACCAAGGTTCGTTGCTGGGATTCCCGTGAAACTCCACGCGCTCTATGGGCGCAACACTTGAGAGTAGCGAACGAACCTCTTTTTCCTGCTCTGTGCTAGAAACATTAACCCGGAGAATTTCAGAAGCAGCGATGGCAGCAGCCATCTTGAGCAGCGCCGGAACCACCCTGTCATAGCTTTCGGGGAAGCTCTGACCCTCACGATGTGGCCAAGAAATCCACGTAGCCTCGTGCGGCTCCCACTCCGCAGGCATGGAATAACCCAAAGAACGCGGCGTTGCGGCTGAATCCGTCACGCGAGACGTGATAGGCCCTGTGCCCAGGACTACCGAAGCTTCTCGAGAAGCGCAGCCTTGGAGGAAAGACCGGTCATGCGCTCGGCAAGGACACCATTCCTGAAAATCATTAGCGTCGGGATTGCCGTGATGTTGTGTGCACCAGCCACTCCCGCTGCGTCATCCACATTGACCTTGGCAACCGTGACCTTACCGGCCAACTCCTTGGCAAGTTCCTCAATCACCGGCGCAATCATGCGGCAAGGCCCACACCAAGGAGCCCAGAAATCGACGAGCAAAACGGGAGAAGATGCAACGGTCTGGTCAAAAGAGGCGTCATTCAATTCAAGGACAAGTTCGGAGGCCATGGTAGTAATTGGTTGGTATGTTGTTTAAAAATTGACTAAGAAATAAAAGTCCAGACCTGGATCGCAACCGCACCAAAGGCCAGCGCAGCTGCGGCAATGGCAATGGGGAGAGGCACCTCGGGTGCCGCATAGCCACCCTCCGCATCAGGGGTAATGACTGCGGCATTGGATATCGAACTCACACTTGCCGTTTCGGTCATCTTGAGGGAAGAGTCAGCGGGCTTGACGGCACCCTCCTCAGACTTGCGAGCTGCGGCTGCAGGCTTTGGTGCAACCTGAAGCTTGATGGTAGCCTGAGGCATTGGCTTTGCTGAAATAGGCTGGGCGACAGCCACGGGCTTAAGCGGAGTAGATGCAGTTCCTGATGCTGTTGCAGTTACTACTGCTGGAACAGCGGTAATCCCTTTCAATGCCGGGGATGCCGAAGCAGGTGGCGGTGCGGGGGAAAATGGGGGGGCTCCGGGAATGACAGCGGCAAGAGGCTTTGGCGGAACAACCGATGCAGGAGGCACTGCAGAGGGAGGGGCTGGAGCCTTGGTAGGCAGCGAGGCTTTAGCGGGCGCAACTGATGCCGGCGGCATTGCTGCAAGTGGTGGCACTGCTTCAGGGGGCTTGGATCCAGAGGGGGGCCTGAGCGGGGCAAGGCCACTCGGAGGATGCGTCAAGCCAGCGGAGGGCTGTGCAGCTCCAGGCATCGGGGGCAGAGGTGATTTCGAGGGGAGAGTTGTTCCTGGACTAGGGACAACTCCAGCAGGCGAAGCAGGAGATGTAGTTGCAGGCACCGGCTTGGGGGGCAACTTAAGCGGCGGCAGCTTAACAGGGCCTCCCGTAGGAGCTGGTAAAGGGTCGTTGGGGGGAGAAGTGTCGCTCACGGTGAAAAAGAGGAACAAAAGTTATAACCCCATGGCGTGAGTGTCAATCACTCTGCTGATCAGAGAGTTCAGTTCAAATCATGGAAACCGTTCATGATTGCCCCCATGGAACCGGCTTCAACAATCGACTAGGGAACCGCTGATATAATCGCACAGAGGCTGTTGCGGTAAGCCGTAGCGGATGCGAAGCAACGACCGGGCTAGCCAATGGACTGCGGGCAAGGCGGCTTGGCTCGAGCGTCCCCGCAGTGGGCTGCCGTAACAGAAGCGAAGCAACGGCCGGGCTAGCATAGTGCCAAGGCAACACAGTCTGCCCCGTGCCACGCCACGAAACCAAAGGCTTTGTGGCCTTTGGCTTGGATCTCCGCACACCCTCCTGGGTGTTTGGTTCGTCCTTCGGACTGCTTCGCAGGCCACATCGTGTCTCCCGACACTCGATGTTGTGGCGTTACTCGCTCGGGCGAGACCGCTGCGGGTATTGACTCGCTCGCTCCCGCTCGGCTCGCCCTGTCGGGTTTATCTACGGCAAATCTACCCAAACCGCTCCCGTCGCTCCGTGTTGCCCAGCGCTCGCGCCTTCAAAAATCAGCAACTGCCATTCAGCGGCCATCATGGGATTAAATCAGCGGTTCCCTAGAGATGTTCCGAATAATCAGGCCCCCTCAGTCTGGCTAGTTTTGACGGTGCGGAGACTATTGAATTCCGAAGTGAGGTCCTGAAGAATGCGAAGGGCCTCATGCTTTACTGGGTCAGGCGTGCCGACGGCATCAACCTCGTCTTCTTCAGCATCAGGATCTTTGGCGACCTTCTCTTTGGCTGGTTTCTTTTTCACCGTAACCTTCGGAAGTGTGGCCTGATCGACTGTGTCCAACGTCACCTCGTAGGCAGGTGGCTCCTGGACATGGTTCGTCTTCCTCAAGATCTTCCGCTCTTCTTTGCGGCTTTTGTCTTGAGCGAGTTCACGCTTACGAACGGCTTGGTTGAGGGAGAGTTGATTGAGGTCGAGGCGCTCTCTGAACCGTTTCATATCCTCGTTGATGTAGGCAAACTCAGGGTCCTTCGCGACACGCTCTTCTGACCGATGCTTGAGTGTGTCGATGAACGGTGAGGTGAAGCTGAACTTCTTCACTGGTTGAGGATCAACCTCATCGTAAGCAAGCGGATTGGGCAGAGCACTCTCCCCGATCTCAGACGTATCAGTAGGGGATGGAATAACGATGTCGGAAAGGACACCACGGTGTTGCGTGGAGCCACCGGAGACGCGGTAGAACTTTTGGATAGTCAGCTTCAATGATCCGGCCTTGGAGCCCTGATCATGGAAGAGCGGCATGAACTTGCCGACATCAAGTAAGGTCTGAACTGTTCCCTTTCCAAAACTCCTCTCATCACCCACGATGACGGCTCGTCCATAGTCCTGAAGCGCGGCAGCAAAGATCTCGCTAGCAGAAGCACTGAGCCTATTGATCAAGACCACGATGGGGCCTGAATAAAATGGGGCACTTTCAGAGTCCTTGGCAACGGAGACCTTGCCATTGGAGTCCTTGGCCTGAACAACCGGCCCGGGCCCGACAAAGAGCCCGGTTAGATTAATGGCTTCCTCAAGCGAGCCTCCACCATCACGGCGAAGATCAATCACAAGCCCTTCGATGCCCTCTTTTTTCATCCGCTCGACGATGCGGCGCACATCCTTGGTCGTACTCTTGGCATCGGCCTCACCATGGCGATCCATCTCGGCGTAGAACGAAGGGACCGTTAGCCAGCCGAGCTTTACGCTCTTCCCATCAGCATTCTTGGAGTCGATCACCTCACCTTTGGCTTCAGACTCTTTGAGTTTCACCTCTTCACGGGTGATCTCAATAACGCTTCTCTTGGAGGGATCAGTGGCAGTGGCAGGAATCACCTGAAGACGCACCTGACTCCCTTTGGAACCGCGGATCTTTTCCACCACCTTGTCGAGCTTCATGTCGACGACATCCTCAAAGGGGGCTTTTCCCTGAGCCACGGCAGCGATCCTGTCATTGGCCTTGAGACGCCCATCCTTGTCGGCGGGCCCTCCGGGTACCACTTCGACAATCTTGGCATACCCATCGTCAGTCCTGAGAACCGCACCGATCCCGACAAGGGAGAGCCTCATCTGGATATTGAAGTTCTCCATGTCAGAGGGACTCATGTACTCAGAATGCGGGTCGTAGCTTTGCGAGAGAGCAACGAGGAAGGTCTTGACCACATCTTCATCGCTCTGTTCGTTAACGCTCTTGCGGAACTGTTCGTAACGCTTGGTCACCACCTTATCAGGGGGATTCAGGGGATGCTCGTTTAGGTTTTCCTGGAGAAGTTCAGCCTCTATCCTATCGGCCCAGAGTTTGTCAGATTCGTCGAGATCGGATGGCCAGGGGGCCTTCTTACGGTCAATCTGAACTGTCTTATCGCTCGTGAAATCATGATGAGCGGACGCCAATGCCTTGTTCTTGGCAACACGTTCTTCGACACGCTGGCGGAAGCGTGTGAATATCTCTCGGGGAGCGGTGAGATCGCCGTGAAGGGTGTCAGCGGATAGGGTGGGAGAAAAACGCTCCGTGAACTCATCCACATCACCCTTGGTGAAGTAGAGGTGAGTGTAGTCCAGCATCTGAAAATAGTTTTTCAGCACGCGCTCCGACATTGACTGCGCAGGTTCAGACTCCAATCGGGGAGGATTTTTTTCGGAAAGAGACAGCGGGTGAAGATAGTGCCCCTGCTCCAGCATTCTGGCCACGGTAGCCGCAACCGGAGCCATGTCGGTTGTGGCCGTGTTGGTGGAATTAGCGGCGTCGGCAAAGCCGACGCAAACCCAGCAAATCAAGGGTACTACTAAGAACTTCAAAAAGGATCGGGTCATGTAAGAGAACCGTTGCAGAGAGATGGGGGAAAAGCAAACATGATGAAATGAGCAAGAATAAGACATCCCCCCCCCCTAAAATGTTCACAGGAGGTGGCCTTGAAACGAATTCTTACCTGATCAGTTGCCCAGACGGGAACATCCTGATTGATGCACCGGAGGGCGCCGCCGAGGCATTCCGCAACCACCAGATTGATCTTCTCCTTCTGACCCACGGCCACTACGACCACGTCTGGGATGCCGCCGAGATCGTTGCTCAGCACAAATGCATGGTAGCCATGCACCCAATCACAGAGGAAATGATGGCTGATAAGAATCTCCTGCGACGCTTTGGGATCGACCTCGAGGTCAGACCAGTGAAGGCCGACATTCTCCTTAAGGAGGGCAATGGGCAGTCCTTGATGGGGCAACATTTCGACATCCATGAGGTCCCCGGTCACTGCCCGGGAAGCGTCTGTGTTTATGATTCCTCCTCCGGGCACCTCTTCGGTGGTGATGTCTTGTTTGCTGGAGGTGTCGGCCGTTGGGACCTGCCAGGCGGAGACAGAGACCTTCTCCTTGGCGGGATTCACACAAAATTACTACCACTTCCCGAGGCGACGCTTGTCTTCCCTGGACATGGTCCCCACACGACGATCGAGGCGGAGAAAGCAAACAACCCCTACCTTCAAGGGAACTAGGTGGAGTGAGTAAAAGATTTTAAATTAAATTCACCCCGCTCAGGCTCGACACCAATCTTTCCAATCAAGTAATTTCAAGAGATGCCCTCCTTTACATATATTGCCTTAGATGCCCAAGGGCAGCAGCTCAGTGCTTCTATCGAAGCAGTTAGCCAAGCTGAAGCGGTCAACGCTCTGCGAAAGAGGGGGCTCTTCCCGACCAGCGTTAAGGAGCAGGCTCAAGGCGATGCTACCGCCATCAAGGGCAAAAAAACTGGGACCAAGCGCGGTGGCTCCAAAGAGATAAAACTAAATATCCCTTTTCTGGAGAAGAAGACGATCAAAGGCAAGACCCTCATGGTCTTCACCCGCCAATTGGCCACGCTCATCGATGCAGGCCTTCCCCTTCTCCGCGGACTCACTGTGCTGGGCAAACAAGAACCCGATCCGGTCCTTAAGAAAACCATCACCCAGCTTGCCGAGGCGGTACAGGGTGGCGGAACCTTCAGTGATGGTCTTGCGGGTCACCCTAGGATCTTTAACAAGCTCTATGTGAACATGGTGAAGGCGGGCGAGCTTGGTGGTGTGCTTGAGGTCGTGCTAAACCGTTTGGCCGAGTTCCAAGAAAAGGCCCAGAAAGTGAAGGGCAAGGTGAAGTCCGCCATGATGTATCCCGCCATCGTCATGGTGATCGCCGTCATTATCATGGGATTTCTGCTGGTTTTCATCGTACCCAAGTTCGAGCAGATTTTCGCTGACATGCTGGGAGGCAAGCCACTCCCGCTTCTCACCCAGATCGTGGTGGGAGCAAGCCGCGGCATCCAAAATAATATCATCTGGCTGGCCCTCGGTGTCGTGGGAATCGTCGTGGGAATGAAATATCTCGTCTCCACCCCAAAGGGAGCAGTCCTCTTCGACCAGTTTATGCTTAAGGCACCACTCTTCGGTGACCTCACCCGTAAGAACGGCATCTCCCGATTCACCCGCACACTCGGCACCTTGGTGACCAGCGGCGTACCGATCCTCCAGGCCCTCAATATCACCAAGGAGACGGCTGGAAACGCCGTCCTATCCACCGCCATCGCCAAGATTCATGATGCCGTGAAAGAGGGCGAATCAATCGTCAACCCGATGGAGGCCAGCGGAGTATTCCCAGCCATGGTGATCAGCATGGTCGATGTAGGTGAAGAGACCGGTCAACTCCCGGAGATGCTTCTCAAGGTCGCTGATCTCTATGACGACGAGGTTGATAACGCCGTCGCTGGACTCACCTCACTCATGGAGCCGATCATGATCGTCTTCCTAGCCGTGGTCGTGGGTTCAATTGTCATCGCGCTCTTCCTGCCACTCATTGGTATCATCAGCGGCATGCAGCAATAACCTCTGCGAGCGTTCACAATGAAAAAAACTTACCGCGATGGGTTTACCCTCATTGAATTACTGGTTGTCATGGCCATCATTGCCATCCTGGCAAGTTTGGTCCTTTCGGCGGCCGGCTTCGTACAGAAGAAAAGTGCCCGTTCCCGCGCCGAGGCCGAAATTGCCGCTCTTGGTGCCGCTCTTGAGAGCTACAAGTCGGACAATGGAGATTACCCCAGCAACAGCACACCGAACAACTGCCTGAACCTTGTCACCAACCTGATGCCCCCTTCTAGTGTCGGTGGTAAGGTCTACTTTGAGTTCAAGAGCAAGGAGACAAATACCAGCGGCGTACTCGACCCCTTCGGAAACCCCTACGGCTATATTTACACCAACGGATCACCCAATAACGGCACTAATAATTACGATCTCTGGTCAACTGCAGGGGGATCAGCAAACTCCAATACCTGGATCAAGAACTGGTAATCATCCCGTGTGTCGGGATGGAGTATGAAGGTAAAAGGTGTGCAAGTAACAAGGTGCAGATACAAAAAGGCTGCCTCGTACCTTTCCACCTTCCGACTTTTTACTTTCCCACTCTCTTCAGATCATTCCATCCTTTCAGCACCAGCTGAGACCAGCTCTCCAACTGATCATGACGCTCCACTAATTCCTCAAGCGTCAGGAAACCAAGTTCTGCGATCGCCTCTTCATTGGCCGTCACTTCCGGCTCCGAGAGCTGACACTGGTGCACGATCCCGAGGTGTACTGCACCCACAGGATTGGTGTCATCATTGAGCAGCGCCAGTGGGCGCTCCACAAAGGCGCTCGCAATTGCAATCTCCTCCTGAAGCTCACGCATGAGCGCGCGCTGGTAAGCCTGTGCGTCAAAAGCCTCTCCCAAGCCATCGGTATCATTGATGTGACCGCCGATCCCGACAGAGCCCTTCTTGAGAAGTCGTGTCTCGCCTGAGCCACTGCCACGGCGGTAGTGGAGGATCTTGTCACCAGAGGTCACCACGACATAGGGGATGAGTTGCTTGAGGGAGGGATCTTCTTCCGCCTCGGCACGGGCGACGAAGAAGTGGTTTCCAGGCTCAAGAAAGATCGGGAGATAACGGCTGACCTGGGCGTTCAGACCATGGAAGGCGCCCAACTCGTCAAAGAGGGAACGGCGAATGACTAAGACTTGTTCAGCGGAAGACATAGGAGAAGAGTTAATGAAGGATGAATGCGTTCAGCAGAAAGAGCTGCCTCGGTTCCTGCCACAACAACCACACACTCATTTCCTGAGTTCCTGAGTTCCAGATTAATTTCAAAAAAAGATTCACCTGTCATTTTCCAGGTAAGGAGCCAGCTTTTCCTTCAGTGTCGTGCGGGCACGAAAGAGGAGGCTCTTCACGGATGACAGACTGACGCCTAGCACCACGGCGATCTCTTCATATGGCATCTCCTCATGGCGTCTAAGGATGACCGCGAGGCGTTCGCGCTCAGGAAGAGAAGACATGGCCATCTCAATGGCAAGGTGGAGCTCAGAGTCAAGAATCTGCGCATCAGGACCAAGAGAGGGATCTGGATGCTCAGGGAAACCTCCCTCTTCACGACGTTGTGGAATGAGACGGGATCGGGAGCGACGTCGGGATTCGTTGAAGACGAGGCGCTTGGTGATGGTCAGCAGCCAGGTGGTGAACTTGGCCTGTGGTTGTGGCCTCCACCGCGAGGACGACCTCCAGACATTCAGGAATACTTGTTGGGAAACATCCTCCGCATCAGCCGAGCCGATCATACGGGCCACCGCCCCGATCACCAACTGCTGATGACGCTCCACGAGATCCCTGAAGGCAGTCTCATCTCCAGCGGCAATGAGACGCATCAATGCCTCATCGGATTTCTCAGAATCTGTGTGGGGAGAAGTCACAGAAATCAACCTGAGGTCAATTCATCAACACTTCAACACTTCAGCACTTCACCGCCACCCCCCATGAACTCTCCAACTCTTTTTACAGCAATTCTTCCAATCGGATCCCCCTTGGCTCGGAAGATTGTCTCAAACTCTGTAATCGGCCGCTGCAAATCATCCTCCCAGGGGACCTCCACCCACCCACCCTGCGCCGCAAGGTGACTCTTCATCGCCTCAAAGTAACCTAAGTGATCAGTCATCAAACGGAGAGTCCCTTGTGGCTTTAGCCTTGTCGCGGCAACTTCCAGAAATGGTCCATTCACTAAGCGACGAAACCAATGACGCCGCTTTGGCCAGGGATCAGGGAAGGAGACATGGAGCACGTCGAGGAATCCGGGGGGGATCAGGGCCTCCAAAGACTCCTTCCCCCACCCTCTCCAGACGGCGGCATTCTTGAGCCCTAGGCGGTCGATCTTTCGATTGCTCCTTCTGACGCGATCAGAGAGTCCCTCGATACCTGCAAAGTAGACCGAGGGATTAAATACCGCACTCTCGCTCAGGAACTTCCCCTTAGCCGCCCCGAAGTCACACTCAATTCGAGAAAAGGTTAAAGCCTTTGCAATCAACTCTGAGCGAGCTTGCGCGAGTTCCTGGTTCGGAGACATCCGCCCCGGAAGCGGTACCTCTGCGAGTTCAGCCATCCTGACCACGGGATCAGGCAGCGTCCTTGTCCTGACGGCGGCGAACCATAGGAGACTTACGACCCTCAATGACGGCACGATTGAGGGTCACCCCAGCAAGGTCCTCCTTGTCAGGGGCATCGTACATGACATCCAACATGATCTTTTCAAGGAGGGAGCGAAGCGCACGGGCTCCAGTCCCCTTCTTCACGGCTGCCTCTGCAAGCGCAGTCAGGGCATCCTTTGTGACTGTCAGGGAGATGTCATCCATGGCAAGCAGCTTGGTGAACTGCTTCACCAGTGCATTCCGAGGTTCCGTGAGGATCTTCACCAGTTCCTGCTCGTTAAGTTGCTGGAGGGTGGTCAGGACCGGCAAGCGTCCGATGAACTCCGGGATCATCCCGAAGGCGAGGAGGTCCTCTGGTTCAACCGCCTCAAGAACCTTGAGTTCATCCATCGGCTCATCGCTTGCACTGTTCTTGGAGTGGAACCCCAAGGTTTTTCCAGCCGTGCGTCTCTGCACAATCTTATCGAGGCCGACAAAAGCTCCCCCACAGATGAAGAGAATGTTCTGTGTGTTGAGCTGGATGTACTCCTGATGAGGATGCTTGCGCCCTCCCTGGGGTGGCACATTACAGGTGGTAGCCTCCAAGATCTTGAGAAGGGCTTGCTGGACCCCTTCGCCTGATACGTCGCGGGTGATGGAGACGTTGTCGGTCTTGCGACCGATCTTGTCGATCTCGTCAATGTAGACGATGCCGATCTCAGCCTTCTTCACATCGTAGTCGGCATTCTGGAGGAGCCGTAGAACGATATTCTCCACATCCTCACCGACATAACCCGCTTCCGTCAGCGTGGTGGCATCAGCGATGCAGAAAGGAACGTCCAGGATGCGGGCGAGGGTACGAGCCAGCAAAGTCTTCCCAGAACCTGTTGGTCCGATCAAAAGCACATTGCTCTTCTCCACCTCGACCTCAGCCAACCCCTCGGCAAGCAGTCCCGCAGGAAAACCCTCCCGCTCAAGTGCGATACGCTTGTAATGGTTATGAACGGCAACCGAGAGAGTGCGTTTGGCCAGATCTTGGCCGATCACATGGTGATCAAGCTCACGACGGATTTCGGAAGGCTTGGGTACACGGAGAGCATGCCCCGAATCCTCGACGGCACCCTCCTTGACCTCCTTATCCAGAATCCCCTTACAAACAGTGATGCAGCTGTCGCAGATGTAGACACCAGGACCCGCGATGAGCTTTCTGACCTCTGCGTGGCTTTTCCCGCAGAATGAGCACATCGTCAGATTGCTGGTGCGTGCCATGGCGTTGCAGTTGATTCTGGGAACCTATCGATTATTCAGCTGAATCCTTGCTCTTCTCAGGGGGGGCCTTCAGCTCCTTGCGGGACTTCACAACCTCGTCGACAAGACCATAGGAGCAGGCCTCTTCGGCAGTCATGTAGTAGTCGCGGTCGGCATCCTTCTTAACCTCCTCAGGAGGCTTTCCAGTATGATTGGCTATGATCCCAATGAGTCGACGGTTCAGCTTGTACATGAACTCGACGCTACGCTCCACGTCGCTGGTCGTACCCTGGGCACCTCCAGAGACCTGGTGGATCATGATGTCGGAGTTCGGGAGGGCAAAACGCTTCCCCTTGGTCCCCGCGCAGAGGAGGACAGCCCCCATGCTGGCAGCCATACCCATGCAATAGGTGTTCACGTCACAGGTGACGAACTGCATGGTGTCGTAAATGGCCAGACCTGCCGTGACGGAGCCGCCCGGTGAGTTGATGTAGATGTGTATATCCTTCTTGGCATCCTCCATCTGAAGAAAGAGCAGCTGCGCGATCACCAGATTGGCGACATGATCGTCAATTCCGGTACCGATGAAGATGATGCGATCCTTGAGTAGGCGCGAGTAGATGTCGTAGCTGCGTTCGCCACGGCCTGTCTGCTCGACCACCATCGGCACGAGCATCGAATGAGGAGCGTTGGAGCGGGACATGCTACTAATGGTCGTGCCCGCAACCGGGGCCGTGGACATGGGGTTCTTCATCATGGGAGTGAGTGGTTGGTGCCGCGGCCGGAAGTGGCTTTGGATCTTCTCCATTCACCCTAGCATGAGAGACGACCACATCAAGGGCCTTGCCCAAGGAGATCTCCTCTTCAATGCCGGCAAGGGCGCGGTTTTTCTGGAGTTCCTTAAAGAGCTTCTGCGGTGTCATCTGGTAGCGCTCGGCCATCGAGGTGATGCGCCATGCGAGCTCCTCACGGGAGACCGAGATCCCCTCCTTCAGAACGATTTCACCAAGAATGAAGTTGAGCTTCACCTTGTCGCCAGCGCTCTGGCGGGCGGCACCGAGCAACTCCTCTTGATGGGAACGAAGCTCCTCCTCGCTGACTCCGCGCGACTGATTCTCTTGGATGATCTCCTTGAGCATCGCCGTGCTCTCCTGCTGGACCATCGTGGAGGGTATGTCGATCGTCACCTTGGCGAGCAACTGCTTGACCACCTCACCGCGAACAGAACGGGAGAAGTTCTCTTCCTCATTGGCGTTGAGGCGCTCACGAACCTGTTCACGTACCTTCTCAAGGGTCATGCCGGAGCTGAGCTTGGCAGCGAAGGCGTCGTCAAGCGGGGGAAGCTCACGCTCCTTGATCTCATGGAGAGTCACCTTGTAGGAGACCTTGTAGCCGCGGAGCTTCTCCTCGATGAAATCCGTCGGGAAGCTGACCGTGCAATCACGGCTCTCACCGCTCTTCATGCCTACCATGGCGGCAGCAAGGCCAGGGATTGGACGCTCCTCTTCGAGGCGGATCCAGAAATTCTTTCTGCCGGCATAAGTCGGCTGCAGATCAGGGTAGGTCTCAGTGAGAGGCTTGCCCTCGATGCTTCCCTCGTAATCGAGGACTGCAAAATCCCCCATGGCGAGGTCGCGCCCCTCGACGGTCTTGAACTCGGCAAGATCACCGCGCAGCCCCTCAAGGAACTCCCCGACCTTGGCCTCGTCGATAACAGACTTCTCAACAGTGATCTCAAGTCCCTTGTACTCGGGAAGGTCAATGGCGGGGCGGAGCACCACCGTGGCCGTGAAGCTAAGGGAACGGTCGCCCTCCAGCTTGACCTCGCGGACATTCGGGCTCTGCACAGGTGAGAGCTTCTGCTCATTGATCGCCTCACGAACGGCGGCATCCATCAGCTTGCGTGTGACCTCACTCTCCATGTCTTGGGCGTACTTCTTTTCGACGATGGAGAGAGGTGCTTTTCCTTTGCGGAAGCCGGGAAGATTGGCCAGGCGGCGGTATTCGGTACCTACCTCTTTCCACTCTGCCTGAAAACGCTCGGGTGGAAGTTCAATGTGCAGGTCGACGATGCAGGTCTCTTTCTGTTCGGTGGTGACTTTCATGATGAATTGCTAAGGAAAGCAGGGAGCCCCCCTCTGGACAACATCCAAAGGAGTTTTTTTGGAGGAAGCTTGCATGGAATAGCCTGTGATTCGCCATTTCATCCTTCATAATTCATCCTTCATCCCTTCCTTGTAATGCGCACGCTCCGGCTTTTTCTCTATGGTGTCTCGGCGGCCTTGATCCTGCTCCTTGCGGCGGCCTTCGTGAATGCCACCTACCTGTCGGTGGCCAAGAAAAACGAAATGTCGATCGGAACCTTGGGCGAGCCCTCGACGCTTAATCCGATTCAGCAGTCCGACTCTGCCTCCTCACAGGTCGGAGGTCTGATGTTCAATGGCCTCCTCAAGTACAATCAGGACCTCGAAATCATCGGTGATCTCGCTACCAAGTGGGAGCTGTCGCAGGAGACGACCTTTCAATTTGCGTCGGAGGAGGAAGCCCAAAAGGCGGCGCTACCGGCATCACAACTCAATACCGCTTTTAATTTTCAGGGTGAGATTTCGAATACTGAACGAAAGGGGAAAAACCTCGTCATCACTCTAAGCCAGCCAGGGATCGAAGTTACAGAAAAAATCGCCGGTTTCTTTGAAGAAAATGACCTTCACCCGCTCCCCTTCCCTCCACTCGAAAAGGGTGAAAAGGAGCGCTCCTTTCTGGCCGAACCGATCATCCGCTTCACGCTTCGTGAGGGCGTCCTTTGGCATGACGGGGCTCCCTTCACCTCGGCCGACGTCGCCTTCACCTACCGGGCGATCATGGACGAGCGGGTCGCCTCACCCCGCCGTTCTGATTTTGAACTCGTCTCCCGACTGCAGACTCCGACGCCCTATGAGGTTGTCGTCCGTTATAAGAAACCCTTCTCCCCTGCCCTCCTGAGCTGGATGCAGGCGGTGCTCCCCGAGCACCTGCTCGGGAAGGTGGAGCCATCCAAGTGGGCGGAGCTGTACAACCGGAAACCGGTCGGCACTGGCCCCTTCAAATTCAGCTGCTGGAAAACCAACGAGTTCATCCGCTTGGTCAAGAACGCCGACTACTTCCTGGGTGCTCCTTGGCTCGACTCCGTGGTCTTCCGGGTCCTCCCCGATCCCCTCACCCTTCAACTCGCCTTCCAGACAAAGCAGGTCGATTTCTGGAACGTTGACCCATGGGCCGTGAAGAGCTTCGAGAAGGATCCGCGCTTCGACCTCTTCAGTTCCCCTGGGAACGCGTATAACTACATTGGCTGGAACCTCCGCCGGCCTCTATTCCAGGATCTGAAGGTCCGCAAGGCGCTCGCCCAAGCGGTGAATGTCCCCCAGATGATCAAATACATCATCTACGGACGCGGAGTGCAGTCGACCGGCATCTTCACGCCGCAGATGTGGTTCTTCGATCCCTCCGTGAAGGCCCTCCCCTACGATCCTGCCGCAGCCCGCAGGCTCCTTGATGAAGCAGGCTGGAAGGCAGGTCCCGATGGCATCCGCGTGAAGGATGGGAAGCGCTTCTCCTTCACCCTGCTGGCGAATAACGGCAACGAAGTCCGCCGCGACATCGCCACCCTCGTGCAGGATGACCTCAAGCAGGTCGGCATCGAGGTGAAGGTGGAGATCTATGAGTGGGCTGTCCTGCTGAAGCGCTTCGTCAACAAGGGAGAATTCGACGCCATCGTGCTCGGCTGGGGCCTCGGCTACGACTTCGACCAGTACGGCATCTGGCACTCCAGCCAAACCCATCCCGAGGAGCTGAACTTCATCGGCTATTCCAACCCCAAGGTGGATCACCTCCTCACGGATCTGCGTCAGGAATACGCAAGATCCGAGATCATCAGGATCGCGGGTCAGCTCCAGCAGGGCATCTACGCCGACCAGCCCTACCTCTTTCTCTTTGTTCCCGAGGGAACCTCCGTCATGTGGAAGGGAAGCTACCGCATCCGCCGCCCAGGAGCGAAGCCCGGCGAGTGGATCGACTCTCCCGTGATTATGACTAAGGCTGGCTGGAGCTACGACATGGAATGGTTCTATCGTCCCGAGTATCCTCCTGGGATTCCTGCCTCCTCTACGAAACGCTGATGCCATGAGCTCCTTCATATTACGCCGTCTTACCCTAAGCGTGGTGCTGCTCTTCATCATCAGCATCATCTCTTTCTTCATCGTGACGCTGACGCCCGGCAGCCCCTATCCCTGGGGTGAACTCAATCCCAAGATCTCCGCCGAGGTGAAGGCCAACTTCCGCAAGAAGTTCCACCTCGATCGTCCGCTGCACGAGCAATACGCCCTCATCATGCGCGACCTCTTCACGGGAAACCTCCGCAGCATCAAGGATGACCGGGCCGTGATGGTGAAGATCCTGGAGCGTCTCCCCGCGACACTGGCGCTGAACTTCGCCGCGATCCTGATCTCGCTCGCCTTCGGCACCCTTCTCGGAGTTTACGCAGCACGTCATGCCGGACGCTGGCAGGATATGGCGGGGTCGTTTCTGGCCTTCCTCTTCATCGCACTCCCGGGGTTCTGGATCTCCTACCTTTTGGCCATCGTGCTGGTGAAGGAGTTCGGCGTCCCAATTCTGGGCACCCAGAGTTACGGCATCGAGTTCCCGAATGCAGCGGCCGCAGGACTCGACCGGATCTGGCACCTTCTTATTCCGGCCACCATCCTCGCCCTCGGCGGACTTGCCGCCCAGTCGCGCTACCTTAGGGCCACAATGATCGAGACTCTGCGCGAGGACTACATTCGCACCGCACGGGCCAAAGGACTCGCTGAGGAAGTCATCCTCTACAAACACGCCCTGCGAAATTCCATCCGCCCACTCGTCACGGGCATCGGGATGCTTCTTCCAGCACTGATAAGCGGCTCGGTCATCATCGAGAGCATCTTCGCTTACCCCGGCATGGGTCGTCTCGGTTACGAGGCCGTGTTGGAGCGAGACTATCCCACAATCGTTGCACTGAACTTCGTCGTGGCAGCCCTCGTTCTTCTAGGAAACCTGATCTCTGACCTTCTCTATGCCGCAGTCGACCCCCGTGTGAGACTCGAATAACAGACCATGAGCTCCGCACACCCTCCTTCAGTAGAAACCCCCTCCTCGCGGCTTCTACGTCGCTTTCAGGCCAATCTCATCGCCAAGGCAGCGTTTGTGATCATCATTCTCTTTGCCTTGTTTGCTGGGGGAACGGCGCTTCTCTCGGCATTCGATTATCACTGGCCTTGCGATCCGAACCTCACCAACCTTGAGCAGAAGCTCCTCCCGCCCTCATCGCATCACTGGCTCGGCACAGACAATCTAGGTAGGGATGTGCTCTCTCGGATGCTCCATGGGGCTTCTATATCACTCACCGTGGGCCTTATCGCAGTTGCAGTCTCACTGGGCATTGGAATGATTGTGGGTGCCTTTGCCGGGTACTTCGGCGGCATCACCGACCAGATTCTGATGCGCTCCGTAGACGCCCTCCTTTGCTTCCCCACCTTCTTCTTGATCCTGACAGCAGTTGCTCTCCTAGGACCAAGCCTTATCAATATCGTCGTCGTGATCGGCCTTGTTAGTTGGACCGGAACGGCGCGCCTTGTCCGCGGTGAATTCCTCACTCTCCGCGAAACCGAGTATGTGAAGGGAGCGCGTGTTCTTGGTCAGAATTCTTGGAACATCATCACCCGTCACATTCTCCCGAATGCTGCCGCACCGATTCTCGTCACGGCAGTGCTGGGAATCCCCGATGCCATCCTCTCCGAGGCAGGGCTTAGTTTCCTCGGTTTCGGGGTCCAACCTCCCCAAGCCACTTGGGGCAACATCATTGCCGACGGAAAGACCTACCTACTTGATGCCTGGTGGCTCATTCTCTTCCCAGGACTCGCCATCCTGATTGCTTCGCTGTCATTCTATCTCGCAGGCGATGCTCTACGTGAAGTCGCGGAAAGCAGGAGCTGAAACAAAGGATGAAGGCTGAATGATGAGGGATGAAAAAACACCTCCGATGGAGCTTTCGGTAAGAACGAAGGAATTCGCACTTCGGGTAATCAGACTTTACTGCTCCTTGCCGAAGAGCACCCAGGCACAAGTTATGGGAAAACAGGTTCGGAGATCTGGTACATCCGTCGGAGCCAATTACCGCGAAGCGAATCGCTCTCGTTCCAATAGCGAGTTCATTTCAAAAATCGGGGACTGCCTCAAGGAACTTGATGAAACATCTTATTGGCTCGAATTGCTGGTCGAATCAGAAATCATTGCACCTACAAAGATGAAGCATCTCCATGACGAGTGCGACCAACTGATTGCTATCTTCACAACGATTTCCAAGAAGAGCAAAGCCTCGACCATTCATCATTCATAATTCATCACTCATTCTTTTTGCTTCCCATGCTCTCCATCCGCAACCTCCAGATCGGTTTCCAGTCATCCTCCGGCATCTCGCCCGCTCTTCGCGGAGTCTCCCTGGAGCTAGGGAAGGGTGAGACTCTCGCCATTGTCGGAGAGAGTGGAAGCGGCAAGAGTGTCACCGCACTTTCGATCACCCGACTTCTTCCCACGCCGCCGACCATTTACCAGGGCGGGAGCATTCATTTCAACGGGCAAGATCTCTTGAAGGCGTCCGATGCCGAGCTTCGCAAGGTTCGTGGCGGCAAGATCGCCTACATCTTTCAGGAACCCTCCACGTCGCTCAATCCAGTTTACACGATCCGCAGTCAGATCGCGGAGATGATACAGTTGCACCGCCCCGACGTGAGCGATGTAGATTTCGAGATTATTCGCTGGCTCGATGCAGTCGGGATCGTTGACCCCGCCACTCGTCTGAATGACTACCCTCACCAACTGAGCGGAGGTATGCAGCAGCGCATCATGATTGCCATGGCTCTCTCTGCCAGACCAGAACTGCTCATCGCAGATGAGCCGACCACGGCTTTAGATGTGACCATCCAGAAGCAAATCCTTGAGAAACTGCGCGATCTGCAGCGCGACCTGGGTATGGCTGTTCTCCTCATCACCCATAACTTCGCCATCATCAGCGGACTCGCCCGCCACGTGGCCGTCATGTATCGCGGGGAAGTCGTCGAATACGGAGAGACCGAGCAGGTGCTCCGCTCCCCCACCCACCCCTACACCAAGGCGCTGATCGCCTGCATCCCGCGTCTCGGCGACAGAAGGAGGAGGCTTCCCACCATCGGGGATTTCAACGGCAACCCATTATGATCCCGCGCTACACCGACCTCGCCGCCAACGAACGGACCTACCTTGCCTGGATGCGCACCTCGCTTGCGCTGATCGCATTCGGCTTTGTGCTCGAGCGCTTCGACCTGATTCTCAGGACCTTTGCAAAATCAGTGCTGGACGGGAAAGTGCAGCTCCCCACATCCATCGGAACGGAGGCGGGAATCACATTGGTCGGGGTGGGACTTACTATCCTGCTCCTCTCCACCCTGCGCTTCATCACAACCACGCGCCGGATCCAAAGTGATTCCACGGAATCTTACCGGACCAGCAGCGTCCTGATTCTGGGCGGGGTATTCATCGCGCTTTCAGTCTTCGTCTTCCTCTACGTCACGCGGATCATCAGCATCGTTTGAGAAAGCAGTCAGTGTAGGAGCGGGCAAGAGGCCTTTTACTTCCCGTCTCTGCACTAAGCATTTGGCTTAGTGCAGCTAAGCATGTGCGCCAATGGACTCGTTTCCCTACAGGGTGGTACCTTTGCAACGCATTAAAAGATACCACCCAACTCAACAACCCAATATCAGAACACATACCAAAACCATGAACAAAGCACTC
>Ga0209829_10001062_pt1 | contig 23204 bp, 21 predicted proteins | sample C_140205_EF_Meta_FD_187311 | JGI IMG/M metagenome (GOLD analysis project Ga0209829, IMG submission 187311) | Freshwater microbial communities from Lake Croche, Canada to study carbon cycling - C_140205_EF_MetaG (SPAdes) (version 2) | ecosystem: Environmental > Aquatic > Freshwater > Lake...
CCCTCCAAGCCAGCGTATACGCCTCAAGTCTATGGAATTGGAACCTATGATGCGCTTTTTAAGCGGATTTTGGGAGATAATAATATTCGGCCATCCTTTTTGCGCGCCTTTATTCCAAACCTTGCGATCACGGCCTCTAAAAGGGTAGATGAAATCTTGAACCCGCGGCAAGAGCTGGAGAGGTTGCGGAAGTCGGTTTGTCAAAGCAAGAGCTCCAACGTTGTAAAATCTCTAAGCAAAGGAGGTTGTTTTTATGTTGGATCTGTAGAACGGGGGCATAAAACAAAGATCAACCAGGCCACCGCAAACTTTTTGGAGGCATTTGTAGGGCGATTTGGGGAGAATCCTTTTTCCAGCGCAGTGCCAAAACCTCGGCATGAGGGCCTCATGGACTTTGTGTGCATCTTGGACACAGGGGACTATGCGCTGGTGGAGCTCCAGGTTATTTCCCAAGAGGTTTTGGCTCTAAGACCCCTGGCCTATGTCGCAGCTTTCTACGGTCATCAATTGCGCCATGGAATTGTACGGAAAAATATCCGCAAGGTTATTGGGGTTAATATTTTAGGCGCTGAACCGGATCGTCGGGAGCCGAAAGCATCTTTCTTTATGGAGGACATGGAGATTCTGCAGTACTCGATTAACCAGGGGTCTTCGACGGTGCGGGACCAAGAGCAGCGGGATTGGATTGCGTATTTTAAAGAGGGCCCCTTCATGAATGAGGGGCAGGTGAAGAAAAAAATTAAGACCCCCGCGGTCTTGGACGCGTTTGAAAAGTCTAAACTCCTCAAATTACCGCGGGTTGTTAAAGATGCTTACGAAGAAGAGGAGAAAGAGTATGCGCATTATTTCCGATCCTATTCAATGGTGGATTGAAGAGGCTGGCGCGTGATTTTGGCTTCAGCATAATTTCTGACCATTGGGCACGGCTGGATCTGAGGTTGCCAAACAAATGGCGCCGGCGTTGTCTTCAAAGCCCACCAGCAAAAATTGGGATAAAAACCCTGCAATATTTTTTTCGCCCAGGTTCACGCATCCCACAATGCGGCGCCCCAGGAGGGAGTCCGGCGTGTAGTGGACGGTGACTTGGGCAGAGGTTTGGAGAAGCCCAATTTCTGGGCCAAAATCCGCCCACACTTTAAACGCTGGCTTCTTGGCCCGGGGAAACTCCTCCACCTTTACAATGGTGCCGGAGCGCAGCTGCACGCGCTCAAATTCTTCGTAAGTGATGGTTGTCATTTTTGCTCCTTGGTTATCATTTTTGCTCCTTGGTTATTATGTGAGGCGCCAAGCCTGAATGATCTTGTTCACGATGGCTTTTTGGAGTTGTCGCTCCCGGTCCCAGGCATCCAGGACGCCCTGCCTCGAGACATGGGGGTGATTTTTCAGAAACTTTTGGGAAAACCGGATATAGGCCCACTCTTCTTTAGGCACGCCCGGGGTGTCGCGCCGTCGCAGGTATTCCGCCTGCCACATGTGGGCAAAGGCTTGGTAGGTGGGGGGCGCGCCTATGATCCAGTGGTCCTGGAGCCAGTCTTGGCCAAAGGCGGTGAAATGAAAATGGGGGCCAATGAGTTTCTGGAAGAAGAGCCGGGTTTCTAAGTTGTTTTTATAAGCCCCCTTGAGCATAAGGGTTTCGGGCAGCAGGGGATACACTTCTTTATTCTTGGCCCTGGAAATCTCGGGGATGGAAAGCTCTTTTAACAATTCCCCTGTACCCAGAAAATGCAAAATTCTACCAATGAGTTGTCCCTTTTTCCCTTGGACAGGCAGAGAAAGATCACAACAAAGATCCTTCAGTTCCCCTGTGTGGAGGAAGGAAAAGGCCTCGGCCTGCTCTGGGCTTATGATCATGATTTGTTCCTTCTTGGGTAGACTTGCACTTTTACGGTGCCATATCCTGCGCATAATGCGCAAGCACAATTACGGGGGACTAAGAATTTTTACCATATAAACCATGTTCCACACGTAGTCTTGGGGCTTTAAATTGAACAAAGGTTCGAAACCAGAGGCCTCATAAAATTTATAAGTTTTGAGGTAATTTTCATCTGTTTCGCTGGGACTGAGGGTTTCAATCGTCATGGTGTGGGCGCCCTCTTTTTGGGCAAGGCTGCATCCGGCATTCATTAGAGTTTGTCCTACACCTTGGCCATGATAGTCTTGAAGAACTGCCATCCAATAGATGCTACTATTCTGAGGATAAGGAAAATCCAAACTTAAAAGACCAACGTGCTTTCCTTGGATTTTTGCAGCTAAATTTCTGCGGCTGCGAACCCCTATTGCATAGTGTTCATTAGAGGCGGGTAAGCCAAAATACTGTGGTAATTTGGCGGTAATTTCACGGCATAAATTTTCCGCACAATCCGCTGCGATTTGTTCAATGGTGATCATGCATTTTGGGCCAGAGCTGCAATTTTTTCTTTATTCAAGCGATAGACGGTCCACTCCGACATGGGTTCTGCCCCTAAGGAGAGATAGAAATCGATGGACGGTTGGTTCCAATCCAGGCACCACCATTCTACCCGGCCGCAATCCCGGTCCTTGGCAATGGTGCAAATATGGCGAAGCAAGGTTTTTCCATAGCCCCGGCCCCGGAATTTTTCCCGGACATAAAGATCCTCGATATAAATTCCATAACGCCCCAAAAACGTTGAACAATTGTGGAAAAATAGCGCAAAGCCGGCGGCCTCTCCGTCTTCTTCTAGCATCAAGACTTCCGCCTTGGGATTGGGGCCAAAGAGGATTTTTTCAACATCTTCCATGGTGGCCACCATGCAGTGCTCTAGTTTTTCATAGGCCGCCAGCTCTTTGATGAAGGCTAAAATGGTGGGGCAGTCTTTTCGTTCCGCTGGTCTTATTGACATAGCTCTTCGTCCTTGACCTTCTGGCATCCACAATCGAGAGCCCCCACCGCCTTGATGGGCACCACCAAGGCCAGATGTTCGCCATTATCAAAGGTGAGATCCACGGTGATTTTTTCTTTTTCCACCAGCGGTCCCTTGAGGTCCATGAGCATAATATGGAGCCCACCTGGTTTTAAAACCGTCTTGCCATTGGCTGGAATGAGGATCGCGGGTTGGGGCACCATTTTAAAAAAGGTCTGACCGGTTTTAGGGTCTTTTTCTTCTTGGGTCGCATGAAACTCAATTTTTTTGGCGTGAACGCTGCTGGCGCTGGTTAAGGAAACAGGCTTGTTCGAGGCATTTTTAAAAATCCCAAACACGGCGCCATTGGCCCCATGGGTGGCTCGGGTAAAGGGTCCGGCCACGGAAATAGCGGCCATAGAAGAACCGCTGGCGAAGATAAACATGAAGGTTAGAAAAATTTTAGCGATCATTTTTTTTCTCTCCGTTTTTGTTGAAAGAATTCTTGTAGTAATAATGCCGAAGCTTGCTCTAAAAATCCACCGAAAACTTGGGGACGATGATGGCACGTGGGCTGGTCAAAGATTTTGGGCCCCTGGAGGACGCCGCCGCCCTTGATGTCTGCCGCTCCAAAGACCAAAAGTTCAACCCGTGCCAGGGAAATTAAGCCGGCGCACATGGAGCAGGGCTCTAGGGTTGTATAGAGATGACACCCCCGCAAACGTGGGTCCCCTAGTTTTTGGGCCGCCTCTCGGATCACCAGGACTTCGGCGTGGGCACTGGGGTCTTGGAGTTGTTCGATGCGGTTATGATTTTGCGCGAGGATTTGCCCTTCCCGCCCAATGAGGACGGCGCCAATGGGAACTTCGTCTTCCAAAAATGCTTTTTGGGCTTCTTCGAGGGCGATTTTCATAAAATTCTGATTCTGCATCTGGACAAGGCCTCTTGTTGGGGTCAATATAGCATAAACAAAGGAAAAAAAATATGACCCTAACCAAAAATGCTCCCAGTTGGGATTTGACAGATTTTTACAAGGATTTTAAAGATCCCCAGATCGCGGCGGATTTAAAAGAATCCAAAGGCGCCATCCAACAGTTTGTGGCCGCCTATGAAGGGAAGTTACAATCTTTAACGGCCCCCCAGCTTTATGAGGCGGTGGGGACTTATGAAAGCATTCGGGAAAAAATCTCGAAAGTTGGGTGTTATTCTTTCCTAGTTTTTGCAGCCGACATGTCGCCTCCCGAGGTGAAAAGCTTTTTCCAAACCACCCAAGAAGAAATCAATTTGATTTATACCAACCTTTTGTTTTTCACCCTGGAAGTGGCAGATCTGGAAGTGGAGCATCTGGAGGCTTTGTTTGCCGAGCATGGGGGGCTTGCCCGCTATCGGCCTTGGTTTCGGGAAGTCACGGCCTTTAGGCCCCACCAACTGCCCAAAGTCCAAGAGCAACTGATGCATGAAATCAGCATTGCCAGCCACTCCAATTGGGTGCGGCTCCATGAAGAGCTTTTGAGTTCCTTTTTGTTTCCCTATGGCGAAACGGAAACCCTGCCCATTTCCCAAATACTAAACCATATGGTGAGTGCGGACCCTGCGGTGCGCAAGGCGGCGGCCTTGGGGTTTGCCAAGGGCCTGGAGCAAAATTCTTTGGTGCTGACCATGGTCTATAATACCTTGGTCAAAGAAAAAGAAATTGAAGATAAGTGGCGCCACTTCAAGGCTCCTATTGCCTCTCGCAATCTGGCCAATATGGTGGAAGATGAGGTGGTGGAGGCCTTGATCCAAACGGTTAAGGATTCTTACCAAGAGCTTTCCCATCGGTATTATGGATTGAAGGCCAAGTGGATGGGGCTTTCCAAGATGCCCTATTGGGACCGTAATGCTCCGCTGCCCGGCGAGCCTGCCAGGGTCTTTACGTGGCAGGAGGCCCAGGATTTGGTGTTGGCGGCGTATCATGATTTCTCACCTCCTATGGCGGAAATTGGCAAGAAATTTTTTGACCATGGGTGGATTGATGCCGCCCTTCGGCCGGGCAAAGATAGCGGGGCTTTTTCTGCTGCAACGGTGCCCCAGGTGCACCCCTATATTTTGCTGAACTTTCATGGCAAACCCCGGGATGTTATGACTTTGGCCCATGAGTTGGGTCACGGGGTCCATCAGTGGTTGTCCCGGGAGCAGGGGTTTTTGATGGCGGACACCCCTTTAACCATTGCCGAAACAGCATCGGTCTTTGGAGAAATGCTCACCTTTCAAAAATTGTTAAAAGAGTCCACCCCCCAAGATAAGAAGAATATCTTGGCCCAAAAAGTCGAAGATATGTTGAATACGGTGGTGCGGCAGATTGCTTTTTGTTTGTTTGAAAAAGAGGTGCATGCCGCGCGCGCCAAGAAAGAGTTGTCCGCCCAAGAGTTGGGAGCCATTTGGATTTCCACCCAAAAAGAGGCCTTGGGGCCCGTCTTTGATATTCATGAAGAATCTTATCAATATTATTGGTCTTATGTGAGCCACTTTATCCATACACCCTTTTATGTGTACGCTTACGCCTTTGGGGATTGCCTGGTCAACAGCCTCTATGCCACCTATCAAAAGGGGTTCCCGAATTTTGAACAGACATATCTTCGCATGCTCCAGGCGGGGGGAAGCATGACGTATCACGAGCTCCTCAAGCTTTTCGAATTGGATGCCAAGGACCCCAGCTTTTGGAGGGATGGCCTCAAGGTCATTAGCGGTATGATTGATACTTTGGAGACGTTGGAATGATCAGCCACAATGTTTTTTTGAATGCTTTGGCCAAACTGGCCTTGAGCCTCCTCAAAAGTGGGCGCTGAATCATGGGTCCATTGCGCTTTCTTTTGAACCAAGGGGTGTTTCAGAAAATTTCTGAAGGGGAGCTGCAAGAGGTTTCTCCCAAAGAGCGCTTGATGGAATTGTTGCTGCTGCGCTATGAAGTTTTGTCAGAGCATCGAACCGAGGCCGAGGCGCTGATGCGGGATTTAAAAAGCACGCCGCGGGCTTGGAAAAAGCATCTGTGCTATCTGCGGGAAGATATGCAGGGATTTTTGGCTTACGCGGGGATTTCCACCGCGGGTCCTTTGGGGCATGTCAAAGTTTTGAGCCTGACCACGCTTTATGTGCTGGGGTTGCAAAAATGGAAAGACCTCAAAACCGAAGATACCAGCCCCCTCATGGCCTTTTTAGATAAGGGCCTCACGTGGTGTGATGAACAAATGCAGCGCTATTCCTAAAAGACTAATCCCCCTTAAACCAAGTTCCCTTTTAAATGAGCCACATTATTCTTTCTCTAAGGCGGTGTTTTGGGAAATCGCCTTTTCATAAACCTTCATGAGATGTTTCTGATCGGCCCGGGCATATTTTTCTGTGGTGGAAAGGGACGTGTGGCCCAGCAATTCTTGAATCACGCGGAGGTCCGCTCCTTCTTCCAAAAGGTGGGTTGCAAAACTGTGGCGCAGGGCGTGGGGCGTTAGAGAATCCGGTAGTTGCAGCGCTTGGCGCCAGGTGCGGAGGATGCGCTCGGCCACCCCTACGGACAAGCGCTTGCCTTGTTTACCAAAAAAGACCCAGGCCGCGGGCTCTTGGCCGCCATAGGGCAGTTGGGTTATATACTGGTTCAGGCGTTCTGAAACCAAGGGCAGCAGCGGCACGGCCCGGTGCTTTCCACCTTTGCCGATAATGCGTAAGGTATCCTGGGCGATATCGCTTTGCTTGAGGGCCAGCGCTTCACTGATGCGGAGACCCGTGCCATAGAGCAAAGTCACCAGGGCAAAGTCCCGGCTTTCGATCCAATCTTGGGGGGTGGCCATTTCATTTAAGAGAAAGCCCGCATCTTCTTGACTCAGGGCCCGGGGCATGTTTTTGGGAAGCTTGGGTCCACTGAGATGAAGTACGGGCGAGTCGGTGAGGTAATTTTCTTGAATGAGAAATAGAAAAAAGCTTTTCAAAACGGACAAAGCCCGGGCTATGGACCGGGGGGACTTTTTATTTTGGGTGCAAAAGGCAAGGTAAGCTCTGAAGTCTTGGGCTTTGAGGAGGGACGCCGTCTTGGGATCAAAAGGCGCTCCTTGGTAGGTGCAGAAAAAATTTAAGAAGTCTCCCAGATCCCCTTGGTAGGCAATCAAGGTGTTGGGGGACAAGCGCTTTTCATGGCGTAGGGTGTCCAACCATTTTTGCATCAAGAGGGTTTAATTTCTTGCCGTTTTTCATTGGCCAAACCTACCAAAAGGTGTGTGCCATGGGCATCTACCTTGAAAATTCCATATTTGGCTTGGGCATAGGCCTTTTGGTGACCTTCTTGGAACAAAAAGGAAGAGGGTAGTATGCGAAGCAAGGACCCTGGAGGAGGACTCAAATGGCAATGGACCATGACTTCATTGGGGGCTAGGGCCTCTCCTTTATAAAAGCGCGCAAAGGATCCAATATTTTCCGGTGTTAAGGAGACAACAACCCGGGGCCCTCGGTCTTTACGGGGCGTGTGATCCAGGGTTATCTCTAGGTCATAGGCTAGGCGCATGTAATCTCCCTGTATCAAAGAGCGAGGGTCTACCGTTCTCAATTCTAAGAGGACCGTCTTTCCATTTGTTTTCAGGGTTTCTTTTTGATAAATGCTATAGTTTAAAACCCCAAACACCAAAACCGAGAAGAAGAGAAATAGAAATTTTCTCATGATTTTGCGCCTCTTTTTTTTGCAAACATCAGGGCCCGGGCTGCTAACAGAACCACGCCGCTGCCGGCCAGGATGCCGGACTTCATAAGAAGGGTCACCTCCAAATTGTAATAGTACAAGAAGAGGGAGAAGGGCACCAGCAGAATGCCCAAGGTCAAAATGGCCTTATCGTCTTTGTTGTAGCCCAGGACCAAAAGGCAGAACCCCAAAATCAAGGCTTTTGGTAAGTAGAACGCTAAAATCAAAAGCGCCCCTATCATATAAAGGTTGAATTTACCTGTGGCCCAGCGCAGGAGGGCTACCAGGGCAAGGACCAATAAGCCCTTGAGAATCAAAAGGTCAAAGGAAAGCAGGGGCGGCATGGTCTTGATAAAGGCCCCCCGGAGAAAAGACAAAGAGACAATTCCAATACAAAGGGTGAGGATGGCGGCGTAGGAAATAGGGTATTTTTTTCGCACCAGCAACCCGCCGAGGACCATGAGGCCGCCTAAGTAGAGGTTGATAAAGGGGAAGGAGTCCACCCCAAAAATCTTAAAAAGCATGGCCGTTAAAGCTAATAAGGACCAGAAAAATTGATCGGCGGGGATGCGGTAGAGGGGGTAGAGAACAAGAGTGACGCCCATGAGGGCAAACGTCATGCCCCAGCTATCCGGAAATTGAAAGGGGCTTTTATCAAACCACAGCATGATGGCTATGACCAAAAGACACTTTCCAAGATTCATGGCCGCCAGGGACAAAGTAAGGCCCAGCGTGTTTTCTGTTTTTGGCTTGAGAAGCAAGGCTGTCACGACACAAAAAAGCCCCATGGCTGTTATGAGCGGCAGGTTGGGGACATGAAGATCTAAAAACCCTAAGAGGTGCAGGAGGTTCAAAAAACAAAAAGACGACAGCAAACTTCCAAAGACCATCCAGAGGGGGGCGTGCAATGATTTTTTCATGGTCATGCGTCTCCTGCTTTATGGGTTAAACGACGGACCCACCCGACTAATACCACTAGGGTTCCACCTGCGACGCCACCCCTGACACCGGGGCTTAAGGCCATTAAGTCCCCTAACCGCTGCATTGCATTCCAGAAAATGAGGGCGCAGGTAATCAGTGTGGCCGTAAATGCGGTGCGGTCGGGCCTTTTGTTTTTATATACGATATAAAAGACCAGAAGGGTTGCAAACGATAGAGCTGTGCTAATGCAGAGCTCCATGGTCAAGGGCACGGTTTTGTTGGGAATGAAGAAGTCCCTGGCGTCTACGATGAATCTTAAAGATGCTGCAAAGGCACAGGCTAGGATTGGCAGAACCATCACGAGGCGGGTCCAAGGGGCCTTGGCCCAGAGGGGCAAATAATATTCCCGCATTCCTAAGATAAGACCATTGAAGACAATGAGGAAGGAGAGGAGGGGGTTTTCCTCAAAAAGAAACCCGTGGTCTTGGGACCAGTATAAAATAAAAGAGAGGTTTGAAACGCCGATCCACAAAAGCCAAAGGGGCGCAAAGGCGGAAAAGAGCACCCAGGGCAGCATCAACGCGCTCCACATCAAGAACAGCGTATAGGAATCCGCCCCGGTTTGGTAGATTTGCCCAAAGCAGGCCAGAAATGCTCCCAGCAGAACCGAGGCCGCCGTCAAAAGCAATTGCCCCACCAGATTATGGAACCCATAGAAGTAGGCTGTTCCCAAGCATGCCAACAGGGCCGCTTCGAGGGAGATGAATTTGTGGAAAGGTTGGAGGTATTGCCAATTAAAGGCTACAAAACAAATGATGCCGGAAAGGATCAGCCCAACACCTAGTGCTAGCACTCCCCTGGAGGCCCAGAGATCCCAATTTTTAAAGCTGCTCGTTTTTTTTGTAGCCATTGCTTTTTTTCCTCTTAACATTCATGATTAACTACTTCTTCTTCTTTTGCAAGGATAAAGTGAAAATGCCAAAAAGCCCTTTAAACATTTTGACAAATCGTGGAATTTCCATAGTATGATACTACTTATGGTTTTTCGCTTTTTGGGGCCTTATGATTAAATCAAAATCTTATCTTTTCTGTTTTTTCTTTGTCCTTTTGGCGGGCTGCGGTGGCCAGAATGCGGCCTTACTCTATGGGCAAAATCCAGCCTTTTATGCCTACGCCCTAGGGGAAGTAGAGGGAGAGCCCACCACCTGTCACAATGCCGAGGTGTTTGCAACCCCCGCCAGTTGCCAAAAGGTTATTACGGCCCTCTTGGCTTATAAAGCCTTGGGCGCCGAGCATAGATACGAAACCAATCTCTACCTTCAAGAGCGTGCCGGAAAAATTACGGGGGCCGTGATTGAATTTATGGGCGATCCCACGTTTACGTCCCAAGATCTGGCACAGCTTTTATCCCCACTGAAGGGGCTCAAATTAGAAGGCCCCCTGGTGTTGGACGCTACCGCTTTTAAAGTGCCCCCCTATTCTCCCAATAACATGATCGGCGACATGGGGACTGATTTCTCTCAACCCGTTTCTGCCATGATTATTGACGGCAATATTCCAGTGATGCCAGGGGAAGCCGGCATTGCCATGGACCTGGAGGCCTATGCTATCCAGAAGGTGCAAGGGGTGTTGCAGGGTTTGGGGCAGCATATCCCGGTGGTGATGGGAACAAAAAAAGCGGGGGCTTTCTTGGTCAACAGAGTTTTTTCTAAGCCCTTGGGGGAAACCTTGCCCCCGGCCTTGAAGCGATCGGACAATTTGTTTTTCGATGTCCTCTATCTTAAGCTGGTGTATACTGCTGATCCCGCTGGGATTTCCGATTGGACCAAAGGGGACGCCATGATTAAGGCCCTGCTACTAAAACACTTTGGCATAGAGGTTCCCGGGGCCCAGCTGCTGGATGGCTCAGGGTCCTCTCGCTATAATCGGATCCAATTGCGCCAGCTTTTTCAGATCTTACAGAAAGGCTATAAAGTGACCCCCTTTCTGCAAGCACTGCCCTATTCTGGAGAAAAAGCGAGTTCGCTTTTAAAAAGAACGGGCTTGCCCAAACACATCAGGGCAAAAACCGGGGCTATGTCCGGCATTGCTTGTCTTTGTGGTTATGGCATCAAAGAAAATAAACCCCATGCCTTTGTGATGGTGATGGCTGGTTTTCAGCCCCCCCAAAAAGCAGCGACTAGGGTGATAGATGATTTTGTTGCCGGATATTTTGCAGGATAGGCCATGTGGAAATTTATTAAAAACCTTTTTTTTCTAGGCCTTATCTTAGCGATTTTGGGTGGCGCTACCATTCTGGGTCTTTTTGTGTATTTTGGAAAAGATTTGCCCGATTACACGCATCTCAAATCCTATGATCCACCGGTGTTGACGCGCATTCATTCTGGCGACGGTCGTTTGTTTGCAGAGTATGCCACAGAAAAGCGGGTTTTTGTGCCCATTACCGCCATTCCTAAAAATGTGTGGGACGCCTTTTTGGTGGTGGAGGATCGTAATTTTTATAACCATATCGGCTTGGATTGGATAGGGCTTTTCCGCGCGACTTTTCATAACATTTTTTCTTACCTCACCAATAGGGGCTCCATCATGGGCGGCTCCACCATTACCCAACAGGTGGCCAAAAACTTTTTGCTCACGGGGGAAAAAACCCTGTCGCGGAAGGTCAAAGAAGCCATCTTGTCCCTGCGGTTGGAAAAGACCTACACCAAAGATAAAATCCTGGAGCTTTATCTCAATGAGATTTATTTTGGTGGCGGCGCTTACGGCATTGCGGCGGCAGCCCTGCATTATTTTAACAAATCTTTAGAAGATCTGACGGTGCCGGAAATTGCCTTTTTGGCGGCCCTGCCTAAGGCCCCTAATAATTATAATCCCATTTATCATAAAGAGGCCGCCATGGCCCGGCGTAATTGGGTTATTAATCGTATGTTGGAAGAAGGCATGATTACCGCAGACGTGGCACTGGAAGCCAAGAAAACCCCGATTCGTTTAAATCCCCATACCTTGAGTCCCACGGTGAAGGCAGATTATTTCGCCGAAGAAGTACGGCGCTTTTTGAAAGAAACCTTCGGCGGAAAGGTTTTGTATCAAGGGGGTCTTTCTGTGCACACGACTTTGGATTCCAGATTGCAAAAAATTGCAGATGCGGCCCTGCGGCGGGGGCTGTTGGGTTTTGATAAAAAGCTCGGGTTTCGAGGCCCCATCACCACTTTACCCCTTGCCGATTGGCAAAATCGTTTGGCTCTTTTAAAGCCCCCCGTGGGCAGCGCGCCCTGGCAACTGGCCGTGGTTTTGGATGTCGCGGCCGCCGCTTTAAAAATTGGTTTGCCCTCGGGCAAGAAGGGCCAAATATTGCTTTCCACCCTAACGTGGGTCAAGAAACCTTTGAAGGCAGGAGATGTCGTTTTGGTGGAGGCTCAAAAAAACGAGGTCTATACGTTGCAACAAATGCCCCAAATTGAAGGGGCCTTGGTGGCGCTCAATCCCCACACAGGTCAAGTGCTGGCCTTGGCCGGGGGCTTTAGTTATGCCCGCAGCGAATTTAACCGCGCCACCCAAGCCATGCGCCAAACAGGTTCCGCCTTTAAGCCCTTTGTTTATATAGCCGCCCTAGAGTCGGGATATAATCCGGCTTCTATTTTAAATGATGCCCCTTTTGTGATTAAGTTGTCCAATGGGCAATATTGGGCCCCCCGCAACATTGAGCGGCGGTTTTTTGGTAAAAACACTTTGCGCCACGCCATTGAAAAATCTTTTAATGCCACCATGGTGCGTTTGGCCCATACCATGGGCATGAAAAAGATTCGCGATGTGGCCCAGCGTTTTGGTATTTATGACGATTTGCCCCCCTATCTTTCGGCGGTGTTGGGGTCCCAGGAAACAACCTTGCTGCGCTTCACGGCGGCCTATGGCATGTTGGTGAATGGCGGGCGCAAGATTACACCTCATTTGATTGACCGCATCAAGGATCGTCATGGAAAGACCGTTTACAAGCATGACCACCGGGTTTGTCCGGAGTGTGGCCCGCAGCCTTGGGATCAGCAATCTCCACCGGAGTTGCCCGATGAACGCGAAACGGTCACCGATCCCGTGACGGCCTATCAAATGGTTTCTATTTTGGAAGGCGCCGCCATCCGGGGGACGGGTAGGCGGGCCAAGCCCGAAGATCAAATTGTGGCGGTTAAGACAGGAACCAGTAATGATGTGAAGGATATTTGGACCCTGGGCTTTTCGAGAGACCTGGTGGTGGGCGTGTTCTTGGGATATGACGCCCCCCAAGGTTTGGGCAAGCCGAATACCGGTGGTGTGATTGCGGCACCTATTTTTAAAGACTTTATGGAGCACGCCTTGGAAGGGAAACCGAAGATGCCTTTTCGGGTGCCGGAGGGCGCTAAGTTTGTCGCCGTTAATCGCAAAACCGGGGCCCGCACGACTCCCAAAGATCCAGAGGGAATTTTAGAAGTCTTTAAAGAAGACCAGGGCCCCAATCAAGAAGGAGCGATTAGTGCCGCTGCCCAGGATTCAGAGGTAGCCCCCACCCTGGGCGGACTCTACTAAAAAAGCTTTTTATATCTTTTATAATCTTTTTTTATATCAAATTTTTTTTCTATAAATGTTATTAAAAAAATGACAAAGTGTGGTGGTTTTTAGAGATATAAAAATCGGAGCACCTTGAGTGTATGTTGAAAATCTTTGTCGAGAAGGTCTGCTTTCTGCCGATCAGCGGCAAGTGGCAGAGCGCGAATCTTTTTTAAAAAACATTTCCTTAGAGCAGGCTCTTTTGGAGCTGGGTTTTATTTCTGAACAGGTACTGGTGGAATTTAAGGCCTCTTTGGGAGATGTGGAAGAAATAAATTTAAGCAAAACGGTTCTGGACACAGCCTTGTTAAAGCAGTTTCCCAAAGCCCTTGCCATTCAGCATCAGATTCTGCCCATTGCCCTCAAAGACGGGGCCCTGGAAATCGCTATGAGCGACCCTTTCAATATCGTTGGTATGGATGTGCTCCGCCGCCATTTATCAACGTCTTTGCCCTTCTTGAAGCGCCTTGCACCCCTCTCCCATGTGTTGGAAGCCATTGACCTGCATTACGGTCCTTCGGAAACCTTTAAAGAGTTGCTGCAAGAAATGGACGCCGCCACGTCGGACACCAAGGATAGCCCGGTGATCCGTATGGTGAATATGTTTTTGTGGGACGCCGTTGGCAAGAAAGCGTCCGATATTCATCTAGAGCCCCAGGGACGCTTTGTGCGGGTGCGCTATCGCCTGGATGGGGATCTGCAAAATGTGTTGACGTTCCACAAGGTCTATTGGCCCGCCCTCATCATCCGTTTTAAGGTCATGGCCGGTCTTAATATCGCCGAAGGGCGGAGGCCCCAAGGTGGTAGCTTCACCTTTTATGTGCGGGGGCGGGATGTGGATTTTCGCCTGTCGACCCATCCGGTGGTGGAGGGCGAAAGTTTGGTGGTGCGGATTTTGGACAAGTCTTATTCTTTGCGCCGCCTTGAAGATTTAGGATTGACCCGTGAGGTCGCGGACTTTCTGGTTTCCAGCGCTGAAAAATCCCATGGTATGGTGGTGGTGACGGGTCCCACGGGGTCGGGAAAAACCACAACCCTCTATTCTCTTTTAGCGCAAATTCAAAAACCCACCTTGAATATCATGACCCTGGAACAACCCGTGGAATATAAAATGTCCGGCATCCGGCAAACGGAAATTCAAGAAGAGGCGGGTATTACCTTTGCCCAGGGGATTCGTTCGATTTTGCGTCACGATCCCGATGTGATTTTGGTGGGGGAAATTCGAGACCCCGATACGGCCATGATGGCGGTCAGGGCCTCTATTACGGGGCACCAGGTTTTAACCACCCTCCACACCCAAGATGTCTTTGGGGTTTTGGCTAGACTCAAAGATTTGGGCATCCTGCTCCCTATGTTGGAAGGACATCTTTCCCTTATTTTTTCCCAGCGCCTTTTAAAACAATTATGTGAGGCCTGTAAAAAGCCCCGGGCTCCTTTGGCCTGGGAGCGGCAATTGGTTTTGCAAAAAGGGGTTTCTGATTTTGATGTGCTCTATGAAAAACAAGGATGCCCCGCGTGTTCCCATAAAGGCTACCAAGGACGCTTTGCCATTGGAGAAGCGTTACACATTGCCACCATGTTGCCTCCTTCTTTTGCTGATCTGCGGGTGGAAGATTTGCGGGAATACGCCTTGAAAAAAGGACTTAAAACCCTGGGCGTTAGGGCTTTTGAAGCGGTGAAAGCTGGTAGAACCTCCTTAGATCAAGCGCTTTTATCGGAAGCCTTTGAGCCATGAGACACTATCGCTATAAAGCTTTGAGCCCTGGGGGGCAGGTGTTGCAAGGGATGCTGACGGGCTTGGATAGCAAAGACGTCCGGCAGCAGCTCCACCAGAAAGGCCTTTGGGTGCTTTGGTGTCGGCGGAATTTTTCCTGTTTTCAAAAACGGGTGCCCCTGCAGGACCTGGTGCTTTTTTTCCGTCATATGCAGTATACCTTGGGGGCGGGCCTGGATGTGATGGCGGGTTTGCAAAGCTTTATAACGTCCCTTCCCCGGGGGTTTTTTAAAAAACTTTTGGGCCAGATAGAAGCCCGCATTCAAGGGGGGGAATCCCTCTTTCTTGCCCTCCGCACGTGGCCCCATGTTTTTTCTCCTTTGGTCTTATCCCTGGTGCGGGTGGGGGAAGAAACGGGACGGGTGGTGCCTATGTACCAGCATCTGGCAGAGCATTTGAGTTGGCAATCGTCTTTTGAAAAAGAGCGCAAAAAATTGTTACGCTATCCCTTGCTGTTGGTGGGATTTTCTTTGCTGGTTGCTTGCTTTTTATTCACAACGGTGGTGCCGGAACTCTTGTCTTTGCAACAGGTTTTTGCCCCCCAAGCGCCGCCGTCTCTGCTCTTGGGGGTGAGTCTGTTTTTCAAGGAAGCCGGGGTTTGGGTGTTGCTGGGATTGGCAGTGTTTATTGGTGTGGCCTCTCTCTTGATCCATAGGGTTTCGTCCCTGGGTCTTTTGTGGCATGGGTTTTTGCTAAAGGTGCCCGGGGTGCGGCGGCTTATTTTGTCCCTGGAGTTGTCCTCTTTTACCGAAACCCTGTCTTTATTGGTGCAAGAGGGGTTTCCCTTGCCCTTGGTCCTTCACCAGGCCGCGCGGGGGGCCAAAAACTTAAAGCTCCGCCAGGCTCTGGAAATTGCTTCCCGCAAAATGCAAGAGGGATCCTCTTTGTCCAAGGTTCTGAAAGAAACAGGGTTTTTCCCCGCCACGTTGTTACTACTCCTACAAGCGGGAGAGCAGGGCAGTGCGCTGAAAGAAACGGCGGGGCAGGCCAAGGCGTTTTATGACCAGGAGAAGAAGCGGTATTTAGATACCGTGAACCAGTTGTTGCCGCCCCTCTTTATTGTGGTGCTGGGGGGCTTTTTGGTGGCTCTGATTTTGTTGGTTTTTTATCCCCTCTATGAAGGGATCTCTTCCATGGCCATAGGGGTTTAAATTGCGTTTTATATGTTGGATGAATGATGCCCAGTATGTGTTGTACAAAGGAGGCGTCTTGTGTCAAGAAGGCCCCTTGGAGACCTTTGTTGTGCCTTTGGATGGCTCTAGCTTGGATGTCTATTTACTGACTCAAGACCAGCGGATTTCTTGGAACACACTGCCCAAAAATATGCCCCCGAAATTACAACAACAATATTTAAAAGCCCTGCCTCGAGAAGAGGGGATGGTGATTCAGCGAGAGGGGGATCAATATTGTTTGTTAAAGTTTTCTTTTGCAGAGGGGGCCAAGAAAATGGTCGAGCTCCTCACATCATCGTTTCCAGGAAAATTGCGATTTTTCTCTCTGCCCATGGAGCTGGCGTTGGTCTCCGCGCCCCCCAAAAAAGGGGCGCATATTTTAGCGTTTCAGGCCAAAGGTTTTTGGATGCACCTTGGTTTTTGTGACGCTCGGTTGCATTTGATACGCTTTGTTGTGCAACAAAACTGGCAGGAGAGTGTGTCTTATATGCAGCAGATTTCAGGCGGACAAGAGGTTGGTGTGGGGGAAGAAACATTACCCGCGATTCGTGGGCAAAAGCCCCTTTGTTTTTTGGAGCTCCAACAACATCAACGCCGACAAAGCTTGAAAAATGGGGTGCAGCGATTGGCCATGGCCTTAAGTCTGAGCGCCGGGGCGGGGGCTTTGTTTTTGTTGGCCCAGGCCCAGGGGTTAGCCGCGGAAAAGACCAAGATTTTGCAATCCATTTCTTCTTTGGAAGGACTTTCAACGCAGCATTTAAAAAGCATGCAGGAGGCATGGGATCTTTATCAACACTTAACTCAGGAGAAGCCATGATGTCTTGGTGGATATTCCCGGCTGTCTTGATCTTCTGTTCCTTGGGGGGTTTTTTCTATATAGAAGACCAATGGGGACAGCGAAAAACAGACCTGGAGACCTTGGAGCAAACTTTGGTGGGCTTACAAAAGAAGGGGGCTTTGGCCGCCAGGTCTGAAGAAATTCATAAGAACTTTGAGGTGTTAGAACAGGCAGGTTTTTTAGGGCCCCAAGACCATCAGCGGGCAAAAGAGGTTTTTGAAACGTTGCTGCGGGAAAGAGACGCCGAGCTCATCACGTTAATTTTTGAAGCCCCTTCGGTAAAAGCCTTGGGGCTGGATCTCCAGGTGGTGGCAACGCCGTTTATGTTGGAGGTCCTTGCACCCTTGGAGATGGATACCTTTCCCCCGTTGCCGTTTCCAGGCGTTCTCCAATGGGACACCCTAGAAAAACGCGATGTGGTGGAGGACCTCCGGGGTCAGCCCCAAAAAACGGGAACTTATTTCCAGATCCGGGGGCAGTGGTATTCTTTGATACAAGGTCCTGATGGATAACGACGTGAACATTAAAAAGGTAACTTGGTCCTAGGCGCTGAGGCCCGCTAAACGTCGCGCTTGATCCTCTGTGATGAGGGGATCGATGAGGTCATCCAAGGCCTCGCCACTTAAGATTTCATGGAGCTTATAAAGGGTTAAGTGGATGCGATGATCACTGACCCGACCCTGGGGGAAGTTGTAGGTGCGGATGCGCTCGGATCGATCTCCTGAACCGATTTGTTCTTTGCGGTCTGCGGAGCGCTCATCCATGACCTTTTGGCGCTGGGCATCATAGAGCCTGGCCCGCAAGATTTTCATGGCTTTGGCCCTGTTTTTATGCTGGGATTTTTCATCCTGTTGTTGGACCACGACCCCCGTTGGAATATGGGTAATGCGCACAGCACTGTCGGTGGTGTTGACGGATTGGCCCCCGGGCCCGCTGGAGCGAAAGACATCGATGCGCAGATCTTTTTCTTCAATGACGATATCCACTTCTTCGGCTTCGGGAAGCACGGCGATGGTGGCAGCCGAGGTATGAATGCGACCGGCAGCTTCGGTTTCGGGAACCCGCTGCACGCGGTGGACGCCGGACTCAAATTTGAGCCTCGCAAAAACATCTTTGCCCTGGATTTCTGCGCTGGCCTCTTTGATGCCGCCGAGGCCTGTGTCGCTGACGTGCATCAAAATAAATTTCCAGTTTTTCAATTCCGCATAACGTTGATACATGCGCAGCAGGTCCGCTGCAAAAAGGGCGGCTTCTTCTCCGCCGGTGCCGGCCCTGACTTCGAGGATGACGTTTTTATGATCGGCCTCATCTTTGGGTAAGAGCAAAATTTGGATTTCTTTTTCCAGGAGAGAGATTTGTTGTGTTAAGGACGCCGTCTCTTCCATGGCCAAGGCCTGCATTTCAGGGTCTGCGGTTTTATCTTTTGTGATGGCCTCCATCTCTTGGAGATCGTCTATGGCTTTTAGATAAAGAGAGGATGCGTCCGCAACGGGTGTTAAATCCGAAAGCTCTTTAGAAAGTGCCACAAATTCCGCCGTTTGTAAGGGCGTCTCTCCGCTCAACTTGGTTTCAATGGCGGTTTTATGCTGGGTCAGGGCTAATAATTTTTCACGAAGGCGCATGATGTTTTCTTAAATAAGGAACCAAGTCTTCGAAGGATAAGGATTCTTGGGTTCCGGTGGTTAAATCTTTGAGCAGTACCTGGTGATTTTTAATCTCTTCTTCCCCTAAAAGCAAGGCAAACTGCTTATCTTCCTTATTGGCCCGCTTCAGGCCGCTCTTCAAGCTGGCTTGATAGTTGAGCTCTGCTTCCATGCCCGCCCCCCGGATGGTTTGGGTGAGGGCCAGACCTTGGGCTAAGTGCTCGGCGCCAATGGGGATCACCAGGACACCTTTTCGGATAGACGCCGCCTCGGGCAGCAAAAGGGCTAATCTCTCGATGCCGGCGGCAAATCCAATGCCAGGAAAAGCGGGACCGCCCATGGTGGTGGAAAGGCTATCATAGCGCCCCCCGGCTAAGACGGTGGCTTGGGCGCCTAAGTCCGTTGACATAAATTCAAAGGCCGTGTGGCAGTAATAATCTAGCCCCCGTACCAAATGGGGATTATGCACAAAGGGAATCTCGAGGGCCCGGAGCCCTTCTAAGACAGCCTGGAAGAAATCTTTGGATTCTTGGGTCAAGAAGTCCATGAGGCTGGGGGCCTTTTGATTCAAGGCGATGTCGCCTGGATCTTTGGAATCCAAAATACGTAAAGGGTTGCTCTCCAGCCGCCGCAGACTATCGGCGGAAAGGTCGTCTTTGTGTTGGGCGTAATAGGCAACCAAGGCTTCGCGGAACCGGGCTCTGCTAACGGCATCCCCCAGGGTATTCACCGTGAGAATGATGTTGTTAAGTCCGATGGTTTTTAGAATTTGGTGGCCCAGGGCGATGCATTCGATGTCAGCATACGGAGAGGCATCCCCTAAGTGTTCGACACCGATTTGGGTAAATTGCCGGAGACGCCCGGCCTGGGGGCGCTCATAGCGAAACATGGGGCCGCTGTAAAAAAACTTGAGGGGCAAGCTTTGGGTGAGTTTGTGTTCCAAGACGGCCCGCATAACGCTGGCGGTGCCTTCAGGGCGCAAGCAGATCCAACGCTCTCCCCGGTCTTGTAAGGTATACATTTCTTTTTGGACAATGTCTGTTTCGGTGCCCACGGCGCGCTTAAAAACGTCCAGGGATTCTAAGATCGGTGTTTTGATTTCTTCAAACCCATAAAGCCCTGCAATGGTCTTGCTGGTTTGAATGAGGTCGTCTTGTTTTTTGGCTTCTTTGGGAAACACATCGGGCATCCCACGAATGGCAGAAAGAGTTGTCATGGGCTATCCTTAAGGGCGTCAGAATTTTGTGCTAGCTCTTAATGGGATTGTCCACTTTTTTGATGCCTTTTGCAAGACCAAAAAAAACCAATTGTATAAGTCCAGGTCTACGCCACGGCCTGGGGCTCGGGGGGGATCGAAAGATGGGCTTCCAACTTAGCGACATTCAGTTTGGGAAGATCCATGAGCGACGCCCTGCCGGACCTCATGCGAGGAGAGCCCGTGACAGAGGAAAGCTGAGGCAATTGAGTTAAAATCAGCTGGTTTAACGATTGGTTGCCCAATTGCAGCGTTTCCAAGTGGGGTAATGCGGTAAGTTCAAGCATCTCTAAGAGAGGACTCCCCCTTAAATCCAAGACCTTCAAGGTTACTTCAGGAACTTTTCCAACTCCTAATGATTGAAGCCGGGGTAAAGAATCTAATCCCCCGACCATCTTCAACTTTGGCAGACTTTTAATCACAACGTTTGAAAGGGACGTATTGTGGGCTGAAAAGAGGATCTCTCCCGATAAATTTCGACAGCCGGAAATATTGACCCTTGAAAGTTTTGACAACCGCTCTAAACCTCTGACTTCTGGAACGCCAATCGAGTTCAACATAAGATCCAAAAGATTTTTTTGTGTAGAAAAATCCAAAACGGAATCCACCTTCACGGCCATTAGAGTTATATTTTCAAGTTTATCAGTCTTCTCCAATCCAATCAGGCTTTTTTCACCACACGAAAACATCGAAAGGGTTTTGAGATGGGGAAAGCGTCCCACGTCAAGTATGCCTCCGTTGCCACAGGAAGATACCCAAAGATGCTCTAGTTGGGCAAAGGATGGCAACAAAGGAATCATCTTTTCCATAATGGTGTCACCACTGCAGCCAAAACCCCGCGCCTCGCGAAAAAAGACTTGCTCAAAAGTAGGAGCGAACACGTGCTGACGTCTTCCCACATCATCGAAGAAATGCTGGTAAAGCAAAGTCACCGTCTGTGCATCACTCCACAAAAAGTTCTGAAGAGCCACTTGAAGATAAGGGGCATACTCCTTTGTTATGTCTTCTGATCGATTGGCGCCACGGATAAGCTTTTCTTGGGCGGCTGTGTCATTTTTCAAAGACCCAGCAAGAAGGCCATAAAATCGGGGAGCTGGGTCCGTGGGCACGAGCCAAATTAACGATCCTGGAGACCCCAATTTTTTGAGAAGATCGATATCCCCAGAGTCTGCGAGTAAATCTTTTTCTCCCTTGACCGTCATATAGGCATGTCCAGGATAAGCATACATGGTAAAGGTTTGATCCCCCACGCGCAAGGTCACGATACCGTTGATACCGCCGCTTTGCTCTGTCATTTTTGTCACAGCTACATTAATCTTTGCACCGGGATGGAGCTTTTGGATGAGTGCTTCAAAGTAATGATCAAGCCATGTTTTCAGTGCCCCTTGATCATGCAAGGCTGGCATCGGAGGGGCCTTCATGGGAAACAAGACGTGCAAAACGCGTACAATATTCAGAAGATCTGCATGGAGGTTATTGTCTCCTTCTGCGTATTGAACAGGTCCCCAAGGCGTTGGCGCCGTGAGGCCCGCCACCACCTTGTTCCAGGCCGAGCGAACTTTGATGTCAGAATCGTTGGCCTTGGCGGGGGGTTGAACTGCCTCATAAAACATTTTTAAATCTGCAGGTGCATCGTGGGGTATGATCCATGACCCTGGCACACCTTTGGCGGGGGGAATGTACAAGATGATGTTGAGCAGGTGCCGAAGGGTTGTTTCGCCACAGTCCGCAAAAGTTCTTGATTCATCCATGACCCCGCCACCGCTTCGATGATAGGGATGGCTGCTGCCGTTGGAAATAAGAAATGTGGACGTATAAGGACTCACAATGGAGGCTTGACCTTTCACCGTCTCATGAACAATCTTGTCCATTAGCATCAAAACTGGATCTTTGGAGTCCCTGGGCAAGGCGGGCAGCAGCGCGTGCATTTTTTTGATGAGCATAAAAACAGGTTCAGGCCCCGTTGAAATGCTGGCAAAAAACGCCAAAACAACCTGTTCCGCAAACCCTTGGGGGTAGGGCGGCAGGCCCTTTACAGCGAGGGGAATGATTTTCACCAGCTGACCAATGATCTCTTTGTTCATACGGCGATCAATCATGAGTTTTTTCACAAGATCTTCCTGCTCCGACGGCGAAAACACCTTGCCCTGACGTACCTCCGCAGCATAGGCCAGAAGGGTTGCCACCCACTGGACCTGATCTTCAACGGGCTGTTTCGTTAGTCGATAGGCGATGTTGTTGCTGTGTTGAAAATAGGCGCCGAAATTGCCGTTGCTGGAGGGAAACAGAATCTTTATCAGCGTCCACACAGGGTCCTGGCTTGTGTCCGCCGTATAATCTGGCTTGCCGGCTTGCATGCCGGGGGTGTGGGGGCCAAAAAAGCGAATGTTGTCCAACACAGCCGTTTCGAGAAGCATCACACCGAGGGCCGGTGCCAAGTAGGGATCTCCCATGACCTGGGCGGTTTGGTTGACGTCTTTGAATTCTAAAACGGCTCCGGCGCTATGGGCGATAAAACTCAAGGCAATGATAAGACGGCGCATGATATATACTTTCTCTTTCTTGAGATATAAACAAATGCTGTGCATGACCTGATGATCAAGCGGCGCATTGTGCATCCCCAACTTTTCCATTATCCATCTGTGGTGTTTTTTGTGCAACCCCATTTTTAAAAGTGTATAAGTCCAGAGAAATATCAGACTGATAGGACCTGTAATGTCCGAAACGCTTGAAGGGCCCGGGCCCGGGATGCAGCAAAATCCACAATGGGCCGCGGGTAGGTTTTGCCTAAAATAACACCCGCCTCCTCTAAGATTTTTTGAGGGCTTTCCCAGGGTCTGAAAAGATATTTTTGAGGCAGATGCTTTAATTCAGGGACAAAACGGCGGGTGTAGGATCCGTCGGCATCAAATTTCTCCCCTTGTAAAATAGGGTTGAACACCCTGAAATATGGCGCTGCATCACAGCCAGATCCTGCAACCCACTGCCAACTGACGCTATTACTGGCCAGATCTGCGTCCAAAAGACAATTCCAAAACCAGGCAGCACCCTCCCGCCAATCAACGCCTAAGTTTTTAACAAGGAAAGACGCCGTTACCATACGCACGCGGTTATGCATATATCCTGTTTCAAAAAGCTCGCGCATGCCGGCATCTACCAAGGGGTAGCCGGTGAGCCCTTCTTTCCAGGCCTTGAGATGAACTGGACTCTGCTGCCAAGGAAACCCATCAAATTTTCTTTGAAAATTTTCTTTGGGGAAAGAGGGAAAATGATACAAAAGATGATAGGAAAACTCGCGCCATCCCAATTCACTTAAAAAACAATCGGTATCAATATTGGTGTTCTGAATTACATTGTACAGCTGGTGCGGGGAAATTTCTCCAAAATGCAAATGGGGAGAAAGGCGGGATACGTGGGATTTCGAAGGAAAATTGCGACCTTCTTTATATCCCTCAAGACCTTT
>Ga0209829_10001063_pt1 | contig 23187 bp, 21 predicted proteins | sample C_140205_EF_Meta_FD_187311 | JGI IMG/M metagenome (GOLD analysis project Ga0209829, IMG submission 187311) | Freshwater microbial communities from Lake Croche, Canada to study carbon cycling - C_140205_EF_MetaG (SPAdes) (version 2) | ecosystem: Environmental > Aquatic > Freshwater > Lake...
CGCTACCGTCACCTACGACCGGTGGTGGGGGCAGCGCAAACTTGACCGCGACGGTGTCGCCGCCGCCTATCCGCTCGGATTCGGTTTGGGCTACACCACCTTCAACGTGGCCGACCTTGCCGTCGGGCCACTCGATGGCGAGCGATTCCCTGTCTCGGTGACCGTCGCCAATACCGGCGTAAGACCCGGCCACCACGTCGTCCAGATCTACGCCATGCAGCCGGCAGATACCGGACGGCCCGTCCACCACCTCGTCGGCTTCCGTTCGGTGTACCTCGAGTCAGGGGCCGATGCCCGGATCGACGTCGACTGTTCGATTCGACCGATACAACGTTGGGGCGGTGACGGTTTCACGCTGGAACCCCGTGGGGTCATCATTCGAGCCTCCTCCTTCGCCGGTGACCCGGCGGCGCTCGAGGCGACCCTCGCCGTGCCCGAGGTGACACCGGGCGTCTAATGAGGACACGCATCCACCCCGAGGAAGGTCACGATGATTCAAGCTGTATGGAACGGCGCGGTACTGGCCGAAGCGGCAGAGACCGTCAAACTTGAGGGAAACGACTACTTCCCACTGGAGAGCGTCAATCGCGAGTTCCTCACGGACAGTTCAACCACCACGGTATGCCCGTGGAAGGGGACTGCAAGCTACTACACGGTGACCGTGAACGGTGAGGTCAATCCTGACGCAGCGTGGTACTACCCGACGCCGAGTGCACGCGCGCAGGAAATCACCAACCACGTCGCCTTCTGGAAAGGCGTGCGAATCCAGCGAGCTGACAACGCCGGTACGTAGCCTTGTAACCGCAAGGGCAGCGTGCGCTACCGAACCACCAGAACGGGACATTCGGCATGGTGGATCACACTCTGGCTGACCGAGCCGAGGATCGAGGCGGCTAGCTTTCCGCGGCCGTGACTGCCCACAACCACCAACTGGGCCTCCCTGGACAGGTCGGCGAGCCCCTTTGCGGGGCTGATGTCTTGAAAGACCTTGGCCACGTGCGCGTTCTGGTACTTGCGGGCGAACGGTGCCACCAATTCGTCCATCCGCCGGCGCTGCTGCGACTCCAGCATCTCGAGCAGCTGCCAATCCATGTTCCCTGCGCCGCCGAGATCGCCCATGCCGACCGCCTGGCCGATTTCCCACATGTGCACCACTGTCAGCGGTGCATGCATGGCACCGGCGACATCAAACGCTTCCGCGAGCGCGCGTGCGGACCCGTCCGACTCGTCGACACCGACGACGACGGGTAGCGGCTTGCCAGTCCGCTTGGCGACCGGCTTGCGCCAGACGACGAGGGGGCAGGCCGCCCGATGCGCGATCTTCACGGCGTGGCTCCCCAGCGCGCGATGGTCTGCTTCGCCGGAACCCACCACCAGAAGCCGCGCCGAGTTCGAGGCATCGGCCAGGACTGTCGCAACCGAACCCTTGACGGCTTCCGCGCGGATCGCAAGATCAGGGTGAGCGGATCGCACGGCCGCTTCGGCCGCGGCGAGCACCCGGTCGCCGGTGTCCTCATCGTGAGCGGGCGGGTCCACACGGGCGAAGTGCCAGTCCAATCGGGGGATCGCGTGCAGGAGTGTCAGCGGAAGCGCGTGCGCGGCGGCGAACTCCGCGGCCCATCGAGCAGCACCCAGCGCAGTGTCCGATCCGTCGACCCCCACGACAACGGCCGACTGGTTGGCTGCAGTAGTCATGCCAGAACACTAATGGGCATTGGCAGCCCGATTGGCGCAGCGCTCAGGAGACCGTGACGTGAACGTGGTTGAAGTGATTGGCCACCCGCCACATCGTGTACGCCACACCGAATCGTCCAGACTGACTTTGAACGTCGGCATTGATGGCATCGCCCAGACCCATATCTGAGCCGATCATAATGTCGATGGCGTGGCCACTCGGGTGATCGGGCAGCGCGTCCGCGCGCACTCCACCGATGGACTGCACGCCCGGGTAGGTGGCGAGGATGTACGCCGCGAGGACCCGCGCGTTGGGCACCAGACCGCCCATCCCGACCGTTGGAATGGCCGCACCAGGACCCAACAGTGCTTGTTCAGCAGGCGTGAGCATGCCGTAGCGCGTCTTGAGCAGCGCGACCTGGGTCTGCACCTCGGACTGCTTCTTCTGTAGATCCGCGCGCACGGCAGTAGCCGCATCGGCAGCCGCCCTGGCGTTGGCCGCGGACTCGGCCGAGGCCGCCTCGATAGCCTGCGCCTCCTGCTCCACCTGGCGGACACTGCGCAGCTCATCGGACATCGTTGTCGACATCACGCGCTGAATTGCCAGCCTGTCGATGAAGCTCTGCGGCGACGCGGCGGTCAGGATCGCCGAGGCACCATCCGCACGCCCGCCCATGTAGATCGCGGCAGCGAGCTGGTCGACGGCGCCCTGCCTCGGCACAAGCTGGGCCCTGGCTGCCTCGAGCGCCGCCAGATCGTCAACGTGCCTCTGCTCGGCCTCGCTTTGCAGCCGAACCTTGTTGTCGAGATCCAACTGGGCCGACTGCACGGTCTCGATCAGCTGTTCCGCCTGCTTGGACAACTCGTCGAACTTGACCACATTGTCCTGGGCCGGGTCGGCGGCCGCGACGCCGCTCCACACGCCACTGAACGCCACGATTCCTGCGAACACACCGGTCAGCCGCTTGCGCACAACGGATTTCGCCACAATAGAACGATCACAATTCACAACTGCGCATCCTTTGACTGCTCTCGACGTCATCCGCGCCGAACTGCCCGTCCATGGCCGTAAGCCTCAGTCAGGTTACGAAAGCCCAACGGCTTTGTCTAACCCATCGGCTTTGTACTGCTGAATCCGCTCGCGATCGCAGATGGTATTGTCAAACCATGCTTGCAACCATTGATGCGGGCGGGCGAGTCGTCGTTCCCAAAGATGTCCGCGAACGTCTCGGGCTGCGCCCCGGCAGCCGGATCGTGTTGACCGAGGTTGAAGGACGCCTTGAGATCTCTCCCGCGACGACGCCGGTCCGCCTCGAGGAACGCCAGGGCACGCTGGTGGCGGTGGCCGATGCCGATCTGCCCGTCCTTACCGCCGAGCAGGTCCGAGACGCGATCGAGGCCACTCGTCGGTGACCGCGCTCGATACGAGCGTCGTCGTTGCAGCTTTTTCACCCTGGCACGAGGCGCACGCGGCAGCTCGTCGCGCCGTCACGCCCGACGCGGTCGTCGCGGCACATGTGGTGACCGAAACCTACGCCGTGCTTACCCGGATGCCTGAGCCGTACCGGATGGATGCGCCGACGGTGGCTGAGTATCTCGCCCGCCAATGGGGTGGACGTGTGCTCGCCCCGGATGCCGGGCTGTACGAATCACTGATAGCCACGGCTGCGGCGGCCGGCGTGACGGGTGGCGGCACCTACGACGCTCTCGTCGGGCTGACCTCCCACAGCTTCGGCCACGAACTAATCTCGCTGGATTTGCGGGCTGAACGCACGTACCGATCTTTGGGGATTGCTTACCGGCTGCTCGCCTAGAGGCAGGGGCCGGCCCGGAACACGAACCGGTCACGCCAGCGCGGGCTGCCCGGTGAATAGCAGTCCCATTGTTAACATCGCTGACCATGAGCTTCCGGCAGTCGCGCCCGGTTTCCCGGCGCGACGCACTCCGCTACGCCACCGCAATATCAGCCCTCGCCGGGATGGGTGCGGCCGCAGCAAGCATCGGCGCTCCCGAGGCGGGAGCCGCGGCTCCCATGCTGATCGACTACGCCATGCGTCAGATTCCGGCGGCGGATATCCGCGCCGCCGGCTATGCCGGGGTGGTCAACTACGTCTCGCTGTCGCGCCCCGGTTCAAACTTCGGCGCCAAGCCGATCACCCGGCCCTACGCCGAGTCGCTTACCGCCGCAGGGCTGGTCATCGTCAGCAACTACCAGTACGGCAAGCCGGGCGGGACAGCGCCATCGGACTTCACCCGCGGGCTCGACGGCGGCATCGCCGACGCACGCACCGCCTGGCAGATACACACCGCGGCGGGTGGCGGTCAAAGCGCGCCGATCTTCTTCACCATCGACGAAGACATCAGCCGCGACACCTGGAACACCGTCGCGCTACCGTGGTTCCGCGGAATCAACTCGGTGCTCGGCGTGCAGCGCACGGGTGTCTACGGCGGCATCGATGTGTGCCAGTGGGCCGCCGCCGACGGCGTGATCGGGAACTCGAGCACGCCCGGCTTCCGGTGGGCCTGGCAGACCCGGGCCTGGTCCGGCAGCAAGATCGAACCCACCGCGGTGCTCTACCAACGCATCGTGGCAACCGCGTCGAATCCCGGGCCGCTGGTCGGCGGCAGCGAAGTCGACGTCAACGACGTACTAGCCGGCGATTGCGGCCAGTGGAACCTGCATCCGTGAGACCGTAGGCCATCGACTAAGCGCGTAACTCCCTGGCAAGTTCACCGAAGGCGTCGACCCACTTGGCCATGTCCGCGTCGGTGTGTGCCAGCGACACCAACCACTGATCGTCCATGCCGGGCGGCGTCAAGATGCCGCGGTTGATGCCCCACAACCAGCCCAACTCCGCGACCTCGAAGTCGGTGCTCAGTTTGTAGTCGCGGTAGTTGCGGATCGGGGTGGGTGACCACGTGACGGCACCCTTGACGCCGAAGCCGACGGTGTGGGCCGGCAGTTCGTATTCACGAATGATGGTGTCCATGGCTTCCATGGCGTTGTCGTTGACCTGTTCAGCCGCCGCCAACGCCTGCGGGGTCGCCACCTCATCGACAGCGAGTGCCGCAGCCATGCACAGCGGATTGCCGTTGTAGGTGCCGAAGTGCGCCATCCGGTTATCGACGACGACCTGCATGACCTCAGCGGTTCCGCCGAAGGCGGCCAGCGGCAGACCGCCGCCGATGGACTTGGCCAACGTGATCAGGTCCGGCTTGACACCCAAACGTGCGGCCGCACCACGGGCGCCCGCGGTCAGACCGGTTTTGACCTCGTCGAAGATCAGCAGCACGTTGTGGGCGTCGCAGAGTGCGCGGACACCGGCGACGTAGCCGGCGTCGGGCAGCACGATGCCGAGATTCTCGATGACCGGTTCCATGATCACGCAGGCAACGTCCTTGCCGTGAGCCGACAGTGCGCGTTCCATCTGGCCGAGGTCGTTGTAGGCCACCACGTGCACGACGCCCGCTTCGACGTCGAAGGGCACCTGCGGGATCGGATTGTCCGCGGGACCGATTTCGTCGATGCTCGGCTTGACCGACACGGATAGACCGTCGTAGCCGCCGTGGTAACCGCCTTCGATCTTGATGATCGCCTTGCGGCCGGTGTATGCGCGCGCGGTGCGCACCGCGTACCCCGTCGACTCGGTGCCGGAGTTGGTGAACCGCAACATGTCTAGACCGAAGCGTTCCTTGAACCTCTCGGCCACCTCGGTCGAGACCGGCGACGGGGTCACGAACAGCGTGCCGATGTCGTCGAGGAACTCTTTGACCTTGGCAACCACCACGGGGTTGAGGTGGCCGACGAGCATCGCGCCGAAGCCCATCGACAGATCCAGCACCTGGCGATCGTCGCAGTCAGTGACATAGGCGCCGCGGGCGGACTTCACGCCCATCGGGTACGGATCCCAGTATTGGAAGCTACTGGTCACACCCAGCGGCAAGGTCTTCGATGACCGCGCCGCATGGTCGGCAGAGCCGGGGGTGGTCTTGGCGTAGCGTTCCCACTCCCTGGCCATCAGGGCTGAAACCCGGGCGGGATTCACTGGGGTGAAGGATCTGGGTAGCTGCCGCCAGCCGGCGGGGTCGTGGGCAGGAAACGTGGTCGGCACTTCTGTGGTCAAGCTCATCAAATCCACCTTCAACCGGTCGGTATGGGCCGAACGTTAGCCTAACCCGCCCGACGGACTTCGGCCTCGGAAAGGCCAACTGGAGCGTTGCGCAGTCACCGACGTCCGCGACTAGTTTCCGGCACTGCCTCCGGGCTGACTGGGGGGACACGGCATCGGCTGCAGCCCGATGTTGGTGGCCATGGCGGTTTGATTCTGACAGGCAGTGACTGACGAATCGGGCGGGCTGCCTCCGGGCTGACTAGGGGGACACGGCATCGGCTGCAGCCCGATGTTGGTGGCCATGGCGGTTTGATTCTGACAGGCAGTGACTGACGAATCGGGCGGGCTGCCTCCGGGCTGACTAGGGGGACACGGCATCGGCTGCAGCCCGATGTTGGTGGCCATGGCGGTTTGATTCTGACAGGCAGTGACTGACGAATCGGGCGGGCTGCTTGCGCTCGTGGTGGTTGCGGTTGAGCTGCTGCTGCTTTGTATGGTGGCGGTTGAGCTGCTGCCACTTCCGGTGGTGTCGGACGGGCTGCTTCCACCAGCACCGGCATTGCCCGCCGTCTGCGGGGTGGTATCGCACGGTGGCGGGTTGTACCCACCGCGTTGAAAGCACTGGGCCACGACCGTACCGGTGGGTGGGATGCAGCTGAGGATGCCCAAGGAAATCGCGGATGCGGCGAGCGACAGGCCAACCCCACACCCGAACCACGCCCGTTTACGCATTGCTGAACTTGTCATCGCAGGGCGTCTATCGCAATGGTCATTGCCATGAGTATCTAGCTTTCTGCCCTGCTGGCAGAATCAACCCATGCCAAATCTGTTGAGTCGTAAGACCATCGCCATTCTCGCGGCCGTTCCTGCTACGGCCCTGTCGCTCTTCAGCGCCGGGATCGGTTCGGCAGAGCCCCTGAATTGCGCCGGTGGACAGTTCTGGGATCCGATTACCAACACCTGCCAGACGCCGCAGCCGGCGCAAGACTGTGCGGCCGGTGAGTACTGGAATCCGTTGTCCAATGTGTGCCGGCCGCTGGGTCAGCTCTAGTCCACCAAAGCGGAAGCTGCCACTACAGTTGTCGGTTCTCACCTCCCGTGTCATATCGCGGACTCCTGACCTGCGTCTCTTCTGCTTGTCTCACCTCGTTTCATCTGGGTTTGTCTCATTTTGCGTTTCATTTTCCAGTGGTCGTCCAGATCCGCCGACTAACTAATGCTGCCTCCTGAATGGACGGCTGAAAAAATTGGCCCGGATACGTAGACGGGATTCATGCGCGGGATACTAGGGCGAGCGCCAGGCCGGCTCGTTGCGTGGCTCGCGAATGCCTAGCAACAGCCGCGAGTCGTGGGTGCCGCCGGCGTGGATGGTGCACCGGCCGGCGGGGCTGCGCTGGTAGAAGGCGGGGAAGGCCCCCGTCAGCGGGTTGCGCGGGAAGTGCCAGGTGCCCCGGATGTCCAGTTGCAGCGTGTCACCGGCCCGCATCCGGGTGGCGTGCGGCAGTAATGCGATGTCGATGGCGATGACCTCGCCGGGTCGCAGTGGCTCGGCGCGCCGGTGGGTGTGCACCGGCTGCCACGGGGTGCTCAGCACCGCGTCGATCTCGCGGTGCGCGACGCGTTTCCAACCCCGGGTCACCATGTCGAAGCCGAAGCCGTAGGAACCCTCGAACACGCACTCCCGCCCGCCGCGGAACTTGCGCACGCCGACGAACAGGTGAGCGTCGTCGGTGCCGGCGAGGCTGAGCCACAGCCGCAGGGCGGCGTGGCCGATGATGTCCAGATCGCGGGGTGCCGTCCAGCTCAGCGAGAGCACATCCTTGTGTAGGTCGAATTCCGCTGTGGCGGTGGTGTTTCCGGGTTCGGTGTCGACCAGCCGGCGGGCGGGCAGGTCAAGCTGCAGCGAGGTCCAGGTCAGATCCGGCGGCGGCCAGTCGGACTCGGCCAGCACGCAGACCGGGTCGGGCCCTTCGTCGTGCACGGCCATGCGAACCGCCGGGGTCGAGTCCCAGCCGTTGTCGGCCCCTTTGAGGAAGCGGTCGAAGAACGCCTTCTGCGCGGCCAGGGCCCCCGCCGAGTAGAAATGCGCCCACTTGCCGTCGCGGTGGGTGTAGAGCCAGCGCTGCGGTGAGGAGACCCGGCGGAACGCCTCGAACGAGCCGCGGGTGTGCAGGCTGTGGTCGGAAAAGCTGCCGCACACCAGCATCGGCACCTCGATGCGATCCAGCGCCGGGGCGTGGGCTTCATACCAGCCGTCCCGTTCGGGGCGCGCGACGAACTGCGCACGGACCTTCTCGGTCATCCGGGTGGTGCGGTCGGTCAGGGCGCTCCATATCCGGGTGAACCCGTCCTCGCGGACCCCGCCGGGGTAGCCCAGGTCCCGGTAGGCATCGGTGAAGCCCTCCCACGGGCAGATCGCGGCCAGGTGCGGAGGCCGGGTGGCGGCCGCGCGGTACTGGCTGATGGCGAGATAGGAGACACCGAGCAGGCCGACGCGGCCGTTGCTCCACGGCCGGGTGCCGGCCCACTCGATCAGGTCGTGATAGTCCTCGGCCTCCTGGGCCGAGAGCAACTCGCCGACACCGTCGGAGGTGCCCGCGCCGCGCAGGTCGACGTTGATCACGGCGTATCCCAGCCCCACCCAGACGGCGGGGTCGGGGGCCTCCCATCCGGTGTACTCGGAGAACCGGATCGGGTGCGGCTGCGGGAAACCCCGGTACTGCCCGTCGATCTTGTGGGCTGGGCCGGGCATCCCGTCCTTGCCGTAGGGGTGCGCGCTCATGATCACCGGCACCGCCGCCTCGCCGGGGGGCCGGAAGACGTTGACACGCAGTATCGTTCCGTCCCGGACCTCGACGGCGACGTCGCGCTCGAGGACGATGTCCGACGGCGGGGCGAACACGGTGACGTCGGGGTGGCGGGCATTGAGCAGACGCCGACGGGCGGTCGCGAAACGATTGCTCACGCCTGTGCAGTCTAGCTGGCGGTGAGCAGCGAGGGCGGAAATCAAGCCCCATCACGATGAGACCGACGGGCTGGAGGGAAGTCCCGGAATGGATGGGGTGGACCTACGTCAGGGACAGGCCGTCTGCCTTAAAAGCAGGCCCATCCCCGGGCGACTCGCCCAGGTCCGCGGGGACACCTTCGCAACGCCCGACTCGCCCCTTCCGACCGCCGCGATGAGCGGCGGGCGTTGACCGGTAAACGCCGTCATCGTTAGATTTGGCACCTCTCGACGACGGGTGGTGCGATGCCCAGAAAGCATGGACGCGTTGGCGCGGCGGCCCTGGCAATCGGTGTCGGCGCGTGGACGGCGGCAGCCCCGGCGAACGCGGTCGCGGATTCGGTCGAACCAAACGCAACTGCTGCCTCATCTTCGACCGAGTCGGCGCCCTCCCCGGCACGGGTCGGATCGACCCATCGCCGACAGCGCGCGGCCTCGGCACAGGCAACCCTGGCGGCTTCCTCGACTCCCGCCGCGTCGCCGACCTCACGGGCCGAAGCGATCACCGCTCCCGCTGGGCCGATACTGCCGGAGAGGGTGGCCGGCGAGCGGAGAGGCGCGCGGACCGGCGTTGCGACCCCTACCCGCTCTGGCGCCGCCACCGAGTCGCTGTCTGCGGAGGGATCCCAGACAACGATCAACACCGCCCGCGGGTCGGGCCTTGTTTCGACCGTCAGCTCTGAACCGGGCGGGTCGGCATACCTGCCCGGTGTGATTGCCGATTCGCCCGTCGGTGGCAGTCGGCCCGGGCCCGGGGCTGCAGTCATCGGCGTGGTTTCCACCCCCTTGGCCGCCGGATCTACCGACAGGATCGCCGCGGCGGCCAGTACCAGTGTGGGTTCCCCCGCACGGACGGCGGATGCGCCTGTCCTGACGGCGGTGATCACCCACTTCATCGACACCGCCGCCAACTGGCTGTCTGGTGTTCCCGCCAGTCCGATCAAGGACTTCGTCAGCGGGGCATTGCTGTTGGTCCGGCGGTGGTTACAGCCCGTCGTCCGGCCTGACGCCGCCGCCATTCTCGCCGGGTCGAATTGGTATGTCCCGCTGGTCAACCAGTTGGCCTACGGATCGAAAGCCACCAGCCAATTTTCGAACCCGTTTCCGCTGGGTGATCAGACAACGTGGGGCTGCCAATTGGGCTCGGGGGGCTGCACCACAACATCGACGAATGGATTCACAGTCACCTCAGCACCCGGCAGCGCCACCACTACGTTCATTGGATCTGCCACTGCGCAGCTCGCCATCGGTCCCGCGCAGGCATCACCGTCATACAGCTCGATTTCCGGCAGCGTTTCTCCGACCGGGGCAATAGTGATGGTGTTTACACCGACCGACAGTTCGGGAGTGCCCACGGGGGGAGTCCGCACGGTGGGATTAGGGCAATTCGAAAACACAGCCGGCGTTCCCGAAATGGAAATGCAGACGATCACCGGCACCGCGTTGCTGGTCACGCACTGGGCGCACATGGTCCCCTACAGCGGCCCCGGCACCGCCGCGCCTCCCCCGACCCCCGACCCACCCGCAATCGCCAATCCCGGCTATTCCTGGCTAGCAGGCACACGCTGGAAGATCGTCGACCCGGCCTTGTTCGGGACGGCGGAACCCGGAAGATTCACGGTCACAGAGTATTCCGGTGGCTACTTCTACGGAAGCGGTCAAGGGCCTGCGAGCAACCCGATTACCTTCACCGAGTTGGGGTCGGTGACTCCTCAAGGCACAGTGCTTTTCAACACCCTCACTGGCGGAAGCACAACTCCGATGTCGTCCTACGGCCGGTTGACCGCGTCCCACGGACGGGCTGTGATGGCGATGTCGAATTACGGCAACTACATCGGTGCGCCAACGGGATTCAGCACATTCTTGACCCTGGACTCACCACACAAACCATGCGTCCCTCCTGATTGACATTGACGGCGATCGGCGTGCACACGACGGCGATTGGCGTATCCCGGGGCGACCCCTGCCAAGCCACGTCGATGACGGGTCGAGTGGACTTTACGGGCCGCCCGAAAACTCGCCGACGACATCATCGCGCTCATGGTGTCGGCCAGGTAAGACAGACCACGGGCCGCGGCAATCGGCCGGCAAAGACAACGGTTTCACGACAGGGGCGCCGGACTGGTTCAGTGTGTCCGAGCCACGGGGTGGACTTCGGCACGCGGGGCATCTTCTACCCCGCTCGTTGTCGATCGCGTTGGGTTAGTGGTCAGGCTCCCGGCCCGTGCAGACCGAAGCGGAGGTCGGGGTCCCCCGGCGTCCAGGTATTGGTGACCTGTGAGCGGTTGCCCATTGCAATGGCCCGTTGCTGCACCTCGTCGCTGAGGGCGAGTTGGGGTGGTTCCCATTGTTGGAGTGCGCTGACTATGTCGCCGCGGGCGTCGTTGAGTGCCGCTGCAAGCGTCCAGGCGTCGTTCGCGGCTTTTGCTGTGCCTGCTGCCGCGTGCGGGCGAGCCGCGCAGGCAGCGTCACCGATAAGGGCGATCCGCCCCTGGGCCATGCGGGTTGCGCGAACGTCATAGAGGACCTGCAGGAAGGGCGCGTGGGCCGCGGCGACGATCTCGGCGAGCGCTGGCGCGAGAGTCTGGGCCGCCGCCTGCTTGATCTTGGCGATGTGACGGTCCTGCACCTGCCCGGGGTGGATTGACACGGTGGTCGGGACCCCGCGCTTGTCGATGAGCAGCTCGGCCAAGTCGGCGCCGGGCGGCACGTTGCGGTACCAGACGAGGTTCATCAGGGAGTTCTCGCCGGTGCGCGCGCCCGCACCGGGAATCGGATACGCGGCGGCTTGGGAGTAGGGAAGGACGTTGTAGGTGATCGCGTCGTCCAAAGCGGCCTGCGTGCCCCGGGGCAGGCTGTGGCGCGGCACCGTGGCGCGCCAGCAGACGTAGCCGGCGTAGGACAGGGCAGCGTCGGGGTCGAAGCGCTGCCTTGCCCAGGAATTGATACCGTCAGCGAAAACGGCCAGGTCAGCGGATTCACTTCTGCCGCTGACAAATCGGACTGTCGCCTGTTGAGCATTCTGGCTCATGTCGCAGGCGTACTCCCCGTAGTGATAATGCTCGGTGCCAAAGTCGGCGAGCAGGGCTCGGTGGTACCTGCCCCAAGAGGTGCAGTTCCAGGTTCGCTGCTCGCGGTGGATCAGGTTGTTGTTGGAGTCGAGGTATTGCACAAAGTGGGTTGGGGTGCCCAACTCGGCGGAGCCCTGGCTGCTTCGCTCGACGAACCATCGGAGGCTGTCGGGCTGTAGCACGATTCCGCCACCATGGCTGTCGACGGCAGAAGGCGTCCGTTCGAAGATCTCCACGGCAAAGCCCAGATCGCGCAGGAGTAGCCCAACGGTTAGCCCGCCGACGGAGCCGCCGACGACAACCGCCCGTGCTTGACCATACGGCGCCACTGCCTCCCTCACCGTTGCCGACTTAGGTCCGCTGGGCTGTGACGAAAACGCTGCGGAGCGCCTCGTCGGCGGTACCGCGCCGGGGATGGCGTTGGTAACGGGTCATTAATTCATCAGTGGTGATGCTGATCGCCGTCCATCGGCGGGCCCGCAGAAAGTCCGCGACGTCGGCTTTGTCGTCGAAGTAAAACAAGTCTGCGGGCACCAGCGAGTTCTGCCGGCCCGAATCGGCGGCATAGGCGCGGCTACGCGCCAGCATCTGCTCGCGAACGCTTTGCCGATAGGCCGGGCTGCGGAAGTCCACGCCCATGGCCTCCACTGCGACCCGGCTGCCGGGCGCGCTGCACTGGCCGATGAGTTCGAGCAATTGGTCCTGAGCATGCGCGGGCAGGTAAAACAGCAGGCCCTCCGCAAGCCACGCCGTCATGGCGGTGTCGTCAAAATCGCTGGCGCGCAACACACCTAGCCAGTCCTGCCGCAGGTCGACAGCCACCTCGACCACCCGGATGTCTGAGCGCACTCCGTGCTGGCGCAGTGTGGCGTGTTTGAAGCCCAGCACTTCGGGTCGGTCGACTTCGAAGACTGTCGTCACCGCCGGCCACTGCAGCCGCCACGCCCGGGTGTCCAAGCCGGCTGCCAAGATCACCGCTTGACGGATCCCGGCATCAGCGGCATCGACGAAGAATTCGTCGAAGAAGGCGGTGCGCGAGGCCACATAGTCCACGGGGGTGCTGGCGTGAGCGCTGTAGTACACCGGCCAGCTGCCCTCCCCGGCCGCCTCAAGGAAAAGCTTGGCGTACGGGTCGATAATCAATGGGTGGTCCCGTTCGGTTTCCACCGCCCGCGCCACGGCAATCGCCAGTGCGGTCGCACCCACACTCTCGGTGATCTCCCAGGAGTCATCGTCGCTGCGACTGAGCCCAATCTCCATCGAGGCTCCCCGTCACAACGGGTGTGTCGTCCGAATCGGGGTTGCACGACATCGCAACTTCTTGACGGCGTATTGCCGTTCGACGGATCGCCGATCCGCAGCGCCTCGGCCGCGGGAGCACTGCAGTACGTCGTTTTGTCGTTGGACTGATTGCACTCGGCCACCGGGAACGTTTGCCCGGTGGGAAACGTGGGCGGGTGGGAAGAGAGGTCCCCGGCCACCACTTGGCTGCACTGCTGTGATCCTGTTGGACAGGTGCAGGGCCCGAGGCAAGCGGGATAGCTGCTAGTCGGCCAGTGCGGGGTGTCGAACCACACGTTCACCCGCTTGCAGGTGGTGTTGCTGCACAGGCGCGATCGTATGAACCGCCTGTCTGCCTGTCCGGTAGGGGGTTTTCGAAACCTCGCGGCCGACGCCTCGCGGCGCTCGCCGTAACACCCACCCGAAATCTCCGCATCCTCCATGACGAACGTTATACGATTTTTTGACGAGGGTGGCAACACACGTTGCGAGATGTTCACGGGCGTTTTCCCTCGTCGCGCCCGGTGTCGATGGAGGTTCGAAGATGACCCGGGACGGGTCACCGAAAGAGCTGCCGTGGAGATCGAGGCGGATCAGCGCCGCTGGCGGCGCTGCCGTACCACGCGTTCGCGGAATTCGCGCAATGGCCCCGGCCGCGACACAGGGACGCCGTCACGGACCGGGGGCACTGTATCGAGACAAGTTACTCGCCGTCGAGCCGGGTGGCTGCGATGCGATCTGTCCGGACGCCAGGCACGGCGTACCGCGGCAGTTGCTGTGGACGTGGATGGCGCCGAATCTGGAGTTTGCGACGGTCTTCGTCGGGGTGCTCGCGGTCTCGTCCTATGGGATGAGTTTCTGGCCAGCGGTCGCAGGGCTCGCGCTCGGCACTGGTTTGGCGGCGGTCGCGCACTTCATCCTGTCCGCCCGCGGCCCCCGCTACGGGGTTCCGCAGATGGTCCTGGGTCGACTGGCCTTCGGATTCCGGGGCAACGCCCTTCCATCCCTGTTGATGGCCGTGACCGCCGGGGTGGGTTGGTTTGCCGCCAACAGTGTCAGCGGTGCATTCGCCCTAGCCGCGTTACTTCACGTCGGGCCAGTCGTTCCTCTGGTGCCCATGATGACAGTCCAGACCGCGCTGGCGTTCTGCGGCCACAACCTGGTTCAGGCGTTCCAGCGGTGGACCGGCCCTGTGCTGGCGGCGGTGTTCGCGGTCACGTCGATCGCCATTTTCGTCCGGGCACAATACGGCGCGGCGCCTCCGGCCGGAGGGATCGGCGGCACCGGAGGCTTCCTTCTGACCGTCGGCACCGCTTTCGGCTGCGCTGCCGGTTGGAATCCGTACGCCGCCGACTACACCCGCTACCTGCCCAGATCAGTGTCGTCGGTGCGTACGGGGCTGTACGCCGCCGGCGGCCTTTTCCTGGCCTGCGTCTCGCTGGAAGCCGTCGGGGCCGCATCGGTGACCATCGGGCCGCCCCTTTCGGCCAACCCCGCCACCGCGTTCACCGCTCACCTTCCAGCTTGGGTGGCCACCGCGACCTTGCTGGCGATCGCTGTCGGCGCGGTGGCCGCCAACTGCATCAACCTCTACTCCGGGGCGATGGCATTCATTGCGAGCGGGATCCCGCTCAGCCGCAACCTTTCCCGGCCCATCGTCACCGCCGCACTGGGTGTGTGCGGTTTCCTGGTCGCCTGGTGGGCGCTAGACGACGCGGCGGCCAGCTACGAGGCGTTCCTGCTGCTCATCGCTTACTGGGTCGGGCCGTGGCTGGGCGTGGTGCTCGCCGATCAGTACCTGCGGCCGAGTCGGTCGATCGACGGCCTCCTACATGACCGCTCCCACTCCAACCGGGCGGGTGTGGCGGCCTTCGTCATCGGCCTGGCGGCCTCGGTCATGCTCTTCGCCCGGCAGAACACCTTCGTCGGCCTCGCCTCGCGACATCTGCCCCAACTCGGCGACATCACGTTCTTCGTCGGGTTCGCCGTCGCCGCCATTGTGTACGCGTTGGTTCGCAAGACCGAGAGAGCCGGGGAACGGAGTCGCCGACAATGACGCGCGACCCATGGGAGATGCTGGAAGTGGCACTTGCCGAAGCACGGGAAAGCCTTGCTGCAGGGGGGATTCCGATTGGCGCCGCATTGTTCACCCGCGACGGCCAATTACTCGGCCGAGGTCACAATCGGCGGGTTCAGGACGGCGATCCCGCACTCCACGCCGAAACCGCGGCCTTCCGAAACGCCGGCCGACAGCGCGACTACAGTGCCACAATCCTGGTCTCCACCCTGGCGCCGTGCTGGTACTGCTGCGGCCTGGTGCGCCAGTTCAACATCGGAGCGGTGGTCATCGGAGAGGCCCGCACCATGGTGTGGGGCCATCCCTGGCTGGCTAAGCACGGCGTCGAGGTGACCGTGCTGGATGACGACCGGTGCCACGCCATGCTCAGCCAGTTCATCAGCGCCCGGCCCGAAGTGTGGCACGAGGACATCGGCGTCGGCTCGTGATGCCGTCTGAGTTGAGCGCCCGTCGCGGTGGCGACGGGCAGGCTGCATGCCCACCATCCGTAAGCGATGTCGCGCCCCGGCGACCGGTGACGTCGTGACGACCGATGTTACCGATATCGATCCGGTCAGCGCGGCACCGCGCCGTCGCATCGTGCTCGCGTCGATGGTGGGCACCACCATCGAGTTCTATGACTTCAACATCTACTCCACTGCCGCGGTGTCGGTGTTCCCGCAGTTGTTTTTCCCGACGGGCGATCCGACGAGCGCGTTGCTGGCATCGCTCGCGGCTTTCGGGCTGGCGTTCGTGGCCCGTCCTGTCGGCTCGGTGATCTTCGGGCACTTCGGTGACCGTGTCGGTCGCAAGGCCACACTGGTCGGATCGTTGCTGATGATGGGAATTGCGACTGTCGCCATCGGACTGCTGCCCACCTACCAGGAAACGGGCCTGGTGGCACCCGCCTTGCTGGCCGTACTGCGTTTCACTCAGGGCCTGGCGCTGGGCGGGGAGTGGAGCGGCGCGGCGCTGCTTGCCACCGAAACCGCACCCCCCGGTCGGCGCGCCAGAGCCGCGATCTGGCCGCAGCTCGGCGCCCCGCTGGGCTACCTGCTCGCCAATGGGGTCTTCCTCGTGCTGATCCACCGGCTCGGCCACAACGCGGCCAGACCCGACTTGACCGGTCCATTCCTCACCTGGGGCTGGCGAATCCCCTTCCTTCTCAGTGCGGCGATGGTGGCCGTCGGTCTCTATGCGCGGGTGCGGCTCAGCGAGACCCCGGTGTTCGTGCGTGCCGTCGAGCAGGGTGAGCGCGTCAGATCGCCTCTGGTGCAGGTGTTCCGGAGGAGTTGGCGGCAGCTGATCGTCGGCATTTTCGTCATGCTGGCCACTTACACGCTGTTCTTTATCGTTACAACGTGGGCATTGACCTATGGCACCGGCCGGCGCCCTCCGGACGGCAGCGGCTTGGGTTACCCCTACACCGACTTCCTGGGGTGGCAGTTGATGGCAGTGCTGTTCTTCCTCGCGACCCTGCCGGTGGCGGGCGTGCTGGCCGACCGGTTCGGCCGGCGTCCTACGCTTCTGGCTGTCACCGCCGCAATCATGCTCTACGGCGCGGCGTTCCCCCCCCTGCTCTCCGTGGCGTCGAGCTCGCGGGCCACCATCCTCTGCTTCCTTGTCGTCGGAATGACGTTGATGGGTTTGACTTTCGGGCCGATGAGCGCGGTGCTTCCGGAGTTGTTCCCCACAAATGTGCGCTACACCGGTTCGGGTATCGCCTGCAATGCCGCCAGCGTCCTGGGTGCGGCAGTGGCGCCGCTGTTCGCCACATGGCTGGCCTCGCGGTTCGGTGTTCGCTGGGTGGGTTCTTACCTGTCCGCCGCGGCCGCGCTGACCCTCGTTGCGCTGGTTGTCATGCCGGAAACCCGAGACAATCCGCTGGACTCGATGCCCACCCGCACCGGCTAACGCGTCCGCGCCCGCCGGCCTCGCTCCGTCAACCCGGTTCCCGAAACTAGCCGTCCACAGCTGACTGTGATAGACTCATTGCCCGTGCTGAGGGGCGCACCCGTTAGAGTCGGGGCCGCTTGCCTCGTCGTGGGCGCCGCGGCCGTTCTTGGCCCTTCCAGTGCGTCGGCGGTGGAGTCTTGTCCGGAGTTTCCCTCTTTGAGGCCGACCACCGGTTCTCTCGCGGTCGTCAATTGCGACTTCCACAGACAGTACGAGGCGCGGGTCAACGCTGAACTCAACTCGTTCGGCGCACCTGGTGGCCGACCCGTCATTTTCGATTCCGGTTCGGCACTGACTCTCAAATACAACGGTGCAAGCCGCACCGAGAACATCACGCCCTTTCCCTACCATGAGATGAAGGCGGTCGCCCATGGGGCGTTCGCTATTTTCGCGACATTGGCTCAGTATCCGTCAGACCGCGAGTTGGATGCAGCGGCGCAAACCGCGCTGGAGAATTTGCTCGCCGATCTCCGCGCGGCGAGGTCGGACCTCTCATCCTTGGGGCTGGCGGCTGACGATCAGCGGCTGTGTGAGGATTTGGCTGACAAGGCAATTCGGTATCTGAGCCAGACGGAGGATGCCCACAGCTACACGGGACTGTCCGAGTTCTACCGGGACCTTACCCCGGAGTTGTCCGCTGTTATCGGACGCGTCGCAGGGGTGGAACTCCACGCCATCGATCAGGCGGTTAAACCCTGGCTGGCGCAAATGGCCCCGGAGGAGAGACAGCGGGTCGGCGTCGCGATCGTGACCGTTCACCAGGCCCGCGCCAACGAGGTGTCGTTGCAGTATTTCGAGAAGGAATTCGGTTTCCGGGTCGGCGAGGGGGCTCGGGAAGAAAACGGCTTGGTAGTGCTCGAAGGCGGCAGGATCGACGAAGCGGCCGCGTTTGCCCAACTGGCCCGGCACTACGTGGACCGCGGCGCGAGTCTTGTCATTTTCGGGGATCCCGGACGCCTGCAGGAGGATGTGCTGGGCCGGGCCGCGGCTGACATTTTGCAATCGCCGGGTTGACACCGCCGCCGACGCGCGTGCAAGCCGAGACGTTAGTGGGCGGCGCCGCTGGGCATGGGGTCCAATGGGTTGTCTCTGGTTTCCCGCGTCACAAGCAGCGCGATGAAGCGGCAGCACCGCGCTCATCGGCCCGAAACGTCAAACCCATCAACGTCATTCCGGCGACCAGTGACGGAGGTCGCGCGCTAGCACGCCGGGATCTACCGGTTACCGGTGCTGCTGATCAAGCTCGGATAATTACGGCGTCCAGGTCATCAGGAGTGGCCGGCACAGCGGATCGCTCACCCGCTAACGTCGACGGTTATGAACTACGACTGGGAGACGCTGACCCGAGGGGTCTACCGGTGCCGCCTGCCCTTTCTCGATGTAACGGTGGGCCTGGTACATGGCCGAACAGGAGTTCTGCTCATCGATTGCGGCACAACCCTTTCCGAGGCAGAGCGTCTTGCTGCCGATGTTGGTGAGCTCACCGCCGCCGAGGTCAGCCGGCTGGTGATGACCCACCACCACTTCGACCACATTCTCGGCTGCGGCGGATTCCGCGGCAGCGTCAGCTATGCCGCCCCGCCGGTGGCCCGGGCGCTGGGCGCCGGGCTGCGCGAGACCTGCTCGGAGGCGGTGGCCTACGGCGCCGACCCCGAAGAGGTCGACCGGGCCGCTGAGGCCGTCCGACCGCCGAACCATCAGGTATGGCACGGCGCCGTCGACCTTGGCGACCGGACCGTCCGCATCGCGCACCCGGGCCGCGGGCACACCGACCACGATTTGGTCGTCATCGTGCCCGACGACCAGGCGGTGGTTTTCTGCGGCGACCTCATCGAAGAGTCGGCCGACCCCGCTATCGGCCCGGACGCCGACCCTGCCGCGTGGCCAGCGTCCCTGGGCCGGGTGATCGAACTCGGCGGCGAAGGCGCGCGCTACGTTCCCGGGCACGGCGCGGTCGTCGGCGCCAATTTCGTCCGCGCCCAGCGGGACTGGCTAGCCGCCCGAATCTGAGGCGGCGACCACACCTGATGAGATGACGCGTCGGCGCAGCTTCGTCTTCAGCACGCGCGGGGGCCCGGCTCCTGTTGGCCACCTCGCGACTGCACGACGATGGCCGAGGTCGGACATCGTCCGGACCCACCGCTTTCGGGCCCGGCAACTCTGGGCCCGAACAGAGCGATCGCAATTCGGGCGGCTCCCCCGCGAGCAGGTGCTGTGGACGGCTAGTCTTGCGGCCGTGCGAGGTCTTTTGAACGCGTTGCCGCTGCCTTTGGTCGTTGCGATTCTGTTCGCAGTGCTCGCAGCGGTCAGTATCGCCACACGCAGATTCATTCTTCGCCGGTATGATGACGACGGCCGTGAGTCACTCGCCCGGGAAGCCTATGACCTCCGCATCGCGGCAACTTTCGCAATTTTTGTCGGCTTCGCGCTCAGCATCAGTTGGGGGGCGGTTACCGCGGCTCAAACCGCGGTCGAAGACCAGGCAACTGCCATCCACCAGACGGTGTGGGATCTCAGGAACATCCCCAACCAGTCTGATTCCGCCGAGTTGATGGCTCTGATGAGGAACTACGCGACTACCGTAGTAAGCCAGGACGCCGCCGCCTTGCGTAAGGGCAGCGCCGACGAACTCCCCTCAGCGGTCTCGCTGGACAGGTTCCGCGATGCGTTAGTCGCGCATATCAGCGGCCCCCGCGCCGCGCAGTGGCAGGTGGACAGGCTGCTGTCGGATAGCGACGCGATCAGTTCGGCGTCCGCTCGCGTGGAAGCGGTGGCCAACCGGGTTCTGCCGCGGTCGTTAGCGACTTTGGTGCTGGCCTTGGGGGTCCTTTCCGCGATCGTCATGGCCGTTGCGGCGGTCGCCTATGACCGGCCGAAAATGATCTTCGTGTGGGACCTGGTCGCGGCGCTGTGCATCACGACGGTCGTCGCACTTGCCTATCCGTTTGCGCTGCGATCTGGCACCACCTTGGAGGCGTTGAGGACCGTGGCCCATCAATTAACTGGCGGCTGACTTCGGGCGCTCCGCGCACTCAGTCGGATCAGCGCTCATCTGATTCCGCCACGCGCACAGATGACGGGCCACCACAACTATCACAAGTCAGGACTCTGCTCCCAAACGGGATCGTTCGCCTGAGACATGGCTAAACGTGAGACATGGCTAAACGTCTCAGGATCGGTCACCGGCCGGGGGTCGGTCGCGGCGCTCATCTGCGGCGGCGGTCTTCGGGGGCCTAGGGTGGGAGGTGGACAACGCCGCAGGTGTACGCCTGAATTTTCGCCGCGAAGCCCGAATGCTCACCACATCGCGGCATCGCCTGGTATTGCCCGCGGCAGGTCGGTGTTCCAGGATATGTTCATGTCGGGATCGCCCCCTGAGCATGAACGCTTCGCCCGCGACGCGCTACGTCGCTACGGGCGACCCGCCGACAGCACACTGCGCCTGCTCGGCCTACCGGAGAATACGACCTTCCTGGCCGGAGAACACGAGGACCCGCTCGTGCTCCGCATCCACCGCCCCGGCTACCACTCCCTCCCAGCGATCCGCTCCGAACTGGCCTGGATGACCGCATTGAGGGCCCAAACCCCGGTCGCGACTCCGGCAGTCGTGCCGGCCCTCGACGGTTCTGAGGTCGTGGTCGTCCAGGTCGGAGACACAGCGCGCAACGTCGCCGCCATGACTTTCATTCCCGGCGACACCGCCGAACGCAATCCTGACGAGGTCGGCTTCGACCAACTCGGTCGGATCACCGCCGTGATGCACCACCACTCCCGGACCTGGACACCGCCGGCCGGTTTCACCCGGTTCCGATGGGATCTCGACTCCACCTTGGGCCGCGACGCCCGTTGGGGTGACTGGCGCAGAGGCCCCGGCTTGACCGATATCGACCGCGATTGGATCCAGCGGGCCGCCGACGACATCACCGAGCGGCTGACCCGATACGGCACCGGCCCCGCAAACTTCGGGCTTGTGCACGGCGACTTGCGGCTGGCCAACCTGATGGTCGATCCCGCAGTGCGCGGCGGTCCGATTACCGTCATCGACTTCGACGACTGCGGGTGGTCCTGGTATCTGGCCGATCTGGGCGCTGCGGTTTCGTTCATCGAGGACACACCGACCGGCGAGCGCATCATCGCCGACTGGCTACGCGGTTACCGAGAGGTCACCACCGTGTCCGATGAGGAATTACTGCTCATTCCCTGCTTCGTTATGCTGCGCCGCATCATGTTGACAGCGTGGGTCGCTTCGCACCCCGATGCCGATTCGGCGCTCGGCGCCGGAGCGAACTTCGCGCCCAACACCGCCCGGCTGGCGCAGCGGTATCTCTGCGACCTAAACTGGTTGCAGAACTGTATCTTTGGCTCACACGTGTGAAGACAGCGGAGAATCAAGACTGACATGGTCGATGGGCAATCATCATCGGATCGGCAGCGTCCCGTGCCGTCGGTGTGTCGATGGCTATGAGCGGCTACGAAGTGATCGATCCCGCTTCCGGGGAGACGCTGCAGCGCTACCCGAACGCCACGGACGCGCAGATGGCGGCGGCGCTGGCTTCATCGAGTCGGGCCTACGGTGCGTGGTCCTCGGTCCCTGTCGCCCAGCGCTGCGCTTTGCTCAACTGCGTTGCCGACCTTCATCTTCAGCGCCGCGAGGTCCTGGCTCGCATCATCAACCGTGAAATGGGCAAGAACCTCGACGCCGCTGCCGACGAGGTCGATTTCAGCGCTGAGATCTATCGCTATTACGCCCGGAACGCACCGGAGTTTCTGGCCGACGAGCCGGTCGATCTGCTCGGCGGCGCCGGCCGTGCGCTGATCCGACGGTGTCCGGTGGGGCCGCTGCTGGGAATCGTCGCGGCGAACTACCCCTACTACCTGGTCGCGACATTCGCCGCACCAAACCTGGCGGCCGGAAACACGATCGTGCTCAAGCACGCTCCACAGTGCCCCGAATCGGCCGCAGCGATCCACGAGATCTTTCGGGACGCCGGGTTTTCCGAGGGTGCCTTCGTCAACGTCTACGCCACCAACGACCAGGTCGCGGCTGCGATCGCCGACCCGCGCATCGCAGGGGTCTCCCTAACCGGATCCCAGCAAGCCGGCGCCGCCGTGGCAGAAATCGCGGGACGCCACCTCAAGAAAGTGTCCCTCGGGCTCAATGGATCGGATCCCTTTGTCGTGCTGAGCACACACGATCTCGACGCTGTCGTTCGCGCCGCGGTATTCAGCCGGACGGAGAACTCCGGCCAGGTATGCAACGCGGCGAAGCGCTTCATCGTGGCGGCCGATATTTACGAGGAATTCCTGGACCGGTTCACCCGCGAGATGTTGCAGACCGCCGCGGAGTTGGCCCCACTGTCCTCGCAGGCCGCTGCGCGACGGCTCGCGGCCCTGGTCGACCTGGCCGTCGCCGATGGGGCCACGTCGGTGTCACAGGGACAGCGCCGCGGTGCTTGGTTCCCCCCGACGGTTCTGACCGATGTCGAGCCGGGGTCGGCGTCCTGCAGCCAGGAATTCTTCGGGCCGGTGGCCATCGTCAGCAAGGTGAGTTCCGAGGATGAGGCGGTCGCGTTGGCCAACCACACCCCATTCGGGTTGGGCGCCTACGTTTTCACCACGGATCCCGAACAGGGCGACCGCATCGCCAGCCGCATCGAGGCCGGCATGGTCTACATCAACCTCATCTGCACCGATGAGATCGAACTGCCCTTCGGCGGGGTGAAACGTTCCGGTTGGCGCCGCGAACTCGGCCGCCAGGGCATCGAAGAATTCCTCAACCGGAAGCTCATTCGGGTCGGCCCCGCGTCGGCTCAGGTAACGACGACCAGCGCCTCATAGCCGCGGAACCGGTCGGCCACCAACCGCACCGACGCGTCGGGGTCATAGCCGAAGGCGGGAATGCGGTCGGCCAACGACTCCAGGGCAAGCGTGGCCTGAAGCCGCGCCAGATTTAGACCGAGACACTGATGAACACCGGGCGCGAAGGACAGATGCCGGTTAGGACGGCGATCCAGACGCACGACATCGGGCTCG
>Ga0209829_10001064_pt1 | contig 23180 bp, 17 predicted proteins | sample C_140205_EF_Meta_FD_187311 | JGI IMG/M metagenome (GOLD analysis project Ga0209829, IMG submission 187311) | Freshwater microbial communities from Lake Croche, Canada to study carbon cycling - C_140205_EF_MetaG (SPAdes) (version 2) | ecosystem: Environmental > Aquatic > Freshwater > Lake...
CTTCACCTCCGCCAGGGCGCCAAGAAGCTTCTCGATCCCGGCAAGGTCCTCCTCGGGGTGCAGGTTGGCCCACCATTTCATCGCCTGAACGCCGGCGCAAATGACGTGATCGAACGATTCACCTCGAATCTCATCAATATTGGTGGATCGATAGCGGTGGCTTGGGTTGAGCGATTTGTCTAGCGTTGCGCCAACAAATCCAGTGTATCCAATCAGGGCAATTTTCATTCAATCGCGGTTTGTTAATTGGTGGGGGTCTCCAATGACAGGCAAGCAGCCCGAATGGTATCAAGAATTCGAGATGCCGAGGTCGGGCCAAGGTGGACCGAATCCGTGAACACCAGAGACTCGCGCGGGATGGCAGAGGCCAGATCAAGATACGGAGCCTGAGCCTCACTCGAAAGGATGGCGATCGCAGCGTTCATTCTCTCGAGTTCGCGGGCCTTCATCGCGCCCGCCGGATAGTTCACAAGCAGAATTCGAACTCCCGTCTTTCCAATCTTGGAGAGCATCTGACTCAGTCCGGTAAGTCGTTCCCTCTCGACGGAAGAAAACTCGAACGCGTTCGGATCTGTCGGACCCATGATGCGTGGGCCCTGCTGAAGGGGGAACGGTTCCCCACGCCCATTCCAGCCTCTGGAAAGGAGTCTGGCATACAGCATGCCTGAAGGCCTCGCAGCCGCGCCCACCAAGGGCACGCGGCCTCCGATTGTAAACCAAAGGCCACGGGCTCCTTTCACGGCAGGCATTTCGGCATACCCGACTCCATTGAACAGGGTGTTTGTCTCCAAGACCAGCCACCGCGGCGGACTGACAACACCCTCGTCAATCAGCTTGAGGCCGTCGTACGGGGAGCCGCCATCGGAACCCAGATTGGCGACCGCCTGATTCCCGGCTTCGCGACCGGGCAGGCGTCCTGTGATCGAGGATCCGGAGACAGCGATCTCTGCCCCCGGCGCACTGGCTCCCTGAAAGCGGCTAAGCGTGCTGAAATAGTTGGACTCCGTTTTCCCGGTGCCGAGGCGTAGTCCGAAAAAGGCGATGGCTTGCAGTCCAAAGCATGCCAACAAGGAGGCCAAAACGCCAATCCCGAATCGCAGCGATTTGTTGGATGAACTCATTGAGTCGGGCTAATCAGAATTGGAAATAAATGAAACCTTGGGGCGCTCCGGAATTCGTCAGAATCAGGAACAGCATGATCCCGTAGGCGAAGGACTCCAACCAGCTCCCGCGAAATCGGTCGAACCCATCGGCACGATGCTCGCGCCACCATCCAAAGGCATGGTAAATCACGGCGACCGAGCCGAAGACCAACGAACTGAACACCGCAGGTCCCAGCAGTTTTCCGGGAATCATGAGCTCCCGGAAAAAGATCCCGATCTGGTGAAGGTCCGGCATCAGGAAGGTCAGCCACAGCAGGGTGACGGCGTGGAAGGTGTAGAACCAGCCAAGCGCCGCCCGCCATGCGGGCCGAGGCAGGGCGGCCTGTTCCCTGGTTCGCTTGCGGAAACAGAACCTCTCCACTCCGAGCAGCAATCCATGCAGGGAACCCCAAAGAGCGAACTTCCATTCAGCTCCGTGCCAGAGGCCACCGAGGAACATCACGAGGAACAGATTGAGGTAAGTCCTGGCCTCCCCTTTCCGGTTTCCTCCAAGCGGGATGTAGAGGTAATCCCTCAGCCAGGCCGAGAGCGACATGTGCCAGCGACGCCAGAATTCAGTGATGCTGGTGGAAAGGTAGGGAAAATCGAAATTGATCGGGAATCGATAGCCGAACATCGCCGCCAGCCCGATCGCGATCAGCGAATAGCCGGCAAAGTCCGCGAAGATCTGCATGGAGTAGCCATACAGCAAAAGAATCAAATCCAAGGGGCTGGCCGATACGATCCATGGCTTCGTGAGAGTCACCGTTTGTTCGGCCAAATTATCCGCGACCACCATCTTCAGGAAGAACCCGGCGATCAAGGAGCGAAGGACCAGTCCCCACTGGATGTCCTCCAGTCGCTTGGCTGCGATCTGCGGCCAGAACTGCTTCGCCTTGACGATCGGGCCAGCCACCAGTTGGGGAAAGAACAGCAGATAGAAGCCGATATCCCGCACTCCCTTTGTGAAGCGCGAGCCCTTTGAGACCATGGCATCGCTTTCACGGGTGACCTCGCCACGCGCCACGTCGACGATCATGCTGATGCCGTGAAACGTGTAGAATGAGATGCCAATCGGAAGTGGAATCGACTTAAGTGCGGCCGCCCATTCGGTCGGCAGGCCCGGAATCATGCCGGCAAAGAACGGCGAATATTTGAAGATACCCAACAGGGCCAGGTTCAGAATGACAGCGAGGCGAACCCAGTGCCTTACCCGGGCCTCATCGTTTCCGACCTTGTGGAGAATGATCCGTGCGGTCGCCACACTGTTGCCTACACAGGAAACTGCCAGCAGCGCCAGGAGTTCAGGCCTTTCCCAGCCGTAGAACACCACACTGGCCGCCAGTGCCACGGTCACCTGCCAGGCCTTGCCGTGGCGTCCTCTGGATACCGGCAGGTAGTAGACAACAAAGCTGATCCCGAGCAGAATCAGGAATTCCCAGGAATTAAAAAGCATGATGAAAAACGTGGGACCAAGGCTGGGAGGTTTTTACCCGGAGAGCCTTAGATATATCGACGCTGAATGTTGCCAGACGATGGATTGCCGGACTATAGACTCGGCCTGATGTTAGCTTGGGCAATACAATCCTGGTGGAACCTAGGATCCGGGCTTCACCACGTAAATCCTCACGAACTGGGGTCCATCCACCCGATTCCACGAAAGCGTGAACTTCTGCCCGTTCCGTGTCTGGGTGAAACCCGCAGGTTGGGTTGCCGTCCAATGGACAAGGTCCGATGACCACTCCGGAGCGAAGGTGACCAATTCGGTTTCCGCATCCGGATTGATCGTGTATCCCAAAGCCAGCTTGTTTGGCTCGGCCGCAGTCACGGCATGAGGCAGATTTTCTCTGGGGGCGGTCACCCCATCCGACGATGGACCGAAGGCAAAAGCCAATACCTCGGGTGCGGTCGCAGTTGAGTGGGTCACGTAGACTGGAGGAGGTGGCGGCGGCGGTGGTGGTTCGAGAGCGATGACCACGCCGGAGTTGGGATAGGTACCCACCGTATTCCAAACGATCTGCTGAATTTTGGTTGCCACTGCTGGAGGGATATTCACCACACTGCTGCTCGCATCAGGTGAAAAGGTCGTCGCAGGGAGCCCAACCGGACTCTTCTTGTAGATCGTCGCGTAATGGGTCAGAGCGCTCACATAGCCCCCCAGCGCACTCGGATGGCGTTCGTCGAGATAGTAAGATGAGCGGTTATACGGAGCCAAGACGCCGGTGGTTCCGGAAGCCTCGATCACCGCCTTTAGCGCCTGACCGCTCGGGATGATCAAGGCGGGCTTGCTGCCCGACTGGCTGATGGTGCTGCGGACTTGTTCAAAGGCGGCGTTGATCGCCGTCTGCGTGGAAAGCGTCTGGGACTGCCAGGGCCAGTAGGCATAAAGGTAAACCTGGGTGCCGGCGGCATCCGCCAACTGGTAAAACCTGCGGGCATAATCGGTGAACCCCGGCATGGACCACGATTGCCACTCCTGGCTGAAGGGCTGGAGCACCAGCACGTCCCAACTGGCAGTCGAAATCTCCTCCCGCGAGCGTGAGCCGAGCATGGGTCCAGGGCCCGTGCGGGTTCCAGTGTCCCAATGATACTGGAGCGACTGCCCATCGGTCAGCTGCATTCCGAACAAAGCCGGATTGGGTTCCGCCACACTCAGGTTCGCCAATTGCTGCGGGATGCTCGTCCAGCGGGTGAAGCTGTTGCCAATGTGATACGTGGTGAGAACGCCCGCCGCCTTGATCGGGCCGAGCCACGGGGTGTACTGGGTCTGGCCAACAAGGAATCCAGAGCTCGCCTCGGGAGTGACGCCACAGCGAACATAAGCGCCTCGGTCCTCAGGTCGGAGGGTGAAGGATGCACCCGCTGCGGGACCCGAGATGACCGTCCCGGTGGCACCCGGCGAGCTTGCCCGCTCCCACACGAATTTCGTCTGACCCTCGGGGTCGCCATCCGGGTCAACGAAGGTGCAGGCCGTCCGTAACGTTGAGCCTACACGGGAAGAGCCTGTTAGAAGCAAGTTGGAAACCGAAGGCGGGAAATTGACTGAAGTCAGGATTTCACAGCGCAGGGCGCCAAGGTAACCGAAAGACAATCCATTGCGACGAACCTCGATCCTGATCTTTCCGTCGGCGGTGGGAACGATGTTGTCCACGACCACCGAGCCTGAGCGATTGGCGTCAGGCCGTGGCGAGATCCCAATGCTGGGCCCACTTGTGGCCAGCACCGCCGTCTCGGTCGTCAGGCCTGTCACATCGTAACGCGTGCTTCTTGGTTCAGAATAGTCGCGCGAACCGAACAAGGTGATCCTGAACAGCGCGGTGGGAGGAAGGTTGCCGAGGGTGACCGTCAGCACGTTGTTCAGTTCCACATAAAAGGAATCCTGAGTGGCGGAGGAAACGGCAAGAGGTCCAAGCGCCAACGAGTCAGGGACGGTCGTGCCGTTGGTGTTCACTCCCTGAAATCCAGAGACCGATAAGGACATTCCGGATCCAAATCCACTTGTAGACACCAAGCTTGAAAGAACCGTTCCAGAAACACCGTCTGTCACATTATTCCAATGCCTGCCATTACCATCTGGCGACGCGGTCGTGGTCGAGCTGGACCCGAAATCCACCAGGATCGAGGCGGTCTGCGCTCGCAGTGGACAGGCCACGAGCAGAGACAGCCATAAGCTAAACCTTAAAAAGGTGTTCACGGGTTATAGGGGAAGCAATTCTTGAAGGTCTGGCGCTCAAATTGCCGGGAATAGCAGGCTGATCGAATCCAGCGTGGTTTCAAGCTGGATCTTCCGCAGATTAGGCTAGGAAGGGTCAAATCAGCCTTTCACGAAAGGCCCGGCGCAGGAACTCCGCCCCCACCGCACAGACGCACACGGTTGCCACAATGCCGAGGGGAATCACCAAGGCGGGCAAACGACCACCAAGGACGAGGCCGACCCCCTTGACCACTCCGCCGACGATGAAGCCGTGGAGGCAATAGATTCCCAGAGCGTTTCTCCCCAGAAAGGAGACGATCCTACCCGGCTTGCAGCGGATTCCCAGACTCAGCACCACGATCATCGCCGCGTTGAAACTAATCGAAAACCTTGCGTGCTTCGGCACCCATTTCCGAGTCTCTTCGATCAGGCTGGCAGGAGTCGCGAAGTGCCATTCAACGAGGGCGGCCACCACCCCGCAGGCCAGCAGTCCGGCCGCCAGACGCCAGCGGGCCGACCGATCCTCGATCAAGGACCCCATTCGCGGTGCCAGCCAGAGCGCGAAACACGGCAGCAGGGCAAAGCAGGTCGGCAGCCAGTAATACTGGCCCCGCGTCCAATGGTAGTCATGCGAGACCCACAGCACCGTCGCCAGAAACGCACCCACTGAGAAAGCGCAACCGAGGAGTCTCCAGCGCCCTTTGAGCACCGAGATTCCCGCCGTGAGCAGGGTCATCACGATCAGGACGGCAATGAAATAGAACAGCCAGCCACCACCGCGCAGGGTCAACTCGATCAGCCCGAGGACTCCGGGCTTCAAGATCGGCTTGCTGTGCACAATCCAGGCTGAAACCCAGAAGATATAGAGATAACCGAGCTTGGTGAGCCGCTTCAGGGTGGATTCCCAGGTGACCGGCTTCACGCAGAAGAGGAGGGTCGAAATCAGAATGAAGCAGGGAACGGCCGTGGATTGAACGTCAAAGTAGAAATGGTCCCAGAAGTTTGGCCCCGGGCCGATCACTCCCGCCCGTTGACCCGCCAGGCCGATGATCAGATTGACGTGACCGGCGATCACGGAAACCATGAAGAACACCCGCAAGTAGTCAAATCCAGGCAGATACAGGCGCTTTGAGCCCTGGGATTCGTTGAACGATGCAGGATCAGATTGACCTGGATTGGACAAGGGACTTCGATCAGACAAGGAGCCTGTGGCTGTTGGATGAGAAGACTGACTCATTTTGTCAGACCAAACGGGATTTCATGCATTGGCGGAGGACTTCGGCGATCCAAGCCCCACCAAACAGGATCACGAGGCAGGTGATCAGGCTGCTGATCAAGGGATCATGGATCTTTGCTGCAATCGCCCGGTAAACTCCGGCGAGAACGAACACATGGATGCAGAAGATCCCGAGCGAGTTCCGTGAAATGAATCGCACTATTCGCGGCGCTGTCCGGATCCGAAATGAGGCCAGCACCACGCACGAGGCACCCAGCACCGGAGAAATGCGCAGGTACTCCGGCAGGAATGGCCGACCCTCAAGGGTTCCTGCCGAGGCGGCGAACCTCCACTCGCAAATGCCGAAAGCAACGGTGACCAGGGCCATTGCCCCGACCACCCGCAGCAGTCTCTCGGTCGAATCGACTATCCCGGAGTAATTTCGGGCCAGAAGGTGCGCGATGAATGGCAGAGAAAGAAAGCAAATGGGCCACCAGTAGGTGCTCGTGACCGTCCAGGCTTTCCCTTCCTTGACCAGAATCGCGAAGCCAACTGCGGTCACGGAGAGAGTCGTCAGCAATCCCAACCAGAGCGAGCGGTCTTTCCAGTTGCTGATGAGGGCGCGAACCACCTGGATGATCAACAATTCGGCGAAAAAGTAGAATGCCCAGCCACCTCCACGAAAGACGAAGCTGATCAGCCCCCAGGGGCTGAGCTCCGGGCGGGCGTGGGTCGCGAGGATCCAGGCACCAAACCAGAACAGATAGAGATAGATCAGGCCGGTGAAATGTCTCACATGGGTTTCCCGACTCTGTTGCTTGATCGATTGGAGGAATGTCGCGATCAGGAGAAAGCCCGGCACTGCAAGATAGACGAATTGAAAGCGGGCCACATCATGGCGATTCCATGTCTCCGCATCGGGCCTTCCCGCTGCCAGAAACTCAAACACATTCAAATGGGCGAGGACCACCAGGCAGATAAAGGTGGCTCGAAGCCAGTCAAAGCCTGGAAGGTAGCCGGGGGATGCTTTCATGTCCATGGGAGGGATAGAATGAAAATCTGGGATAGCCTGGGGCTAGGTCATCGTCTCCGATAGACCTCGAAGGTCGAAGGCTGTCCTCGTGAATAGGTCACGTCGAGGTTCCTGTCATCGAGTCGCTCCCAGTGCTCCGGGTCGTCCGGTGGCCGCAGAAGCTGGTGTTTCAAGGCGGTTGCCGTCACAAAATTGAAGATCCCACCGTAATCCTGGAGGGCATCCCAGACCACAAGATCACCCGTTTGGGCGTCCTTCGTGAGGGTTCGCTCATAATCCGCGCGTTCGGCCTGGGTGAGGAGGTTGGGAAAGGTCGAGAATTGATAGTCCGTGCCTAGCCTTGGATCGGTGATGACTGCCTCCCACAGGGCCACCGGAATGAACACCCTCCCGGCCGGAGGCAGGCCCCGGACCACCCCGCTCAACTCGTCCCGAAAGCCGATGCCTTGATGCCGGAGGCAGGCCCATCCCTGGCGGAGCGGATACACCCAGAAGAACAACAGGACCGAAGACAGACTGGCCCGACCCACCCAAATGGGAAAGCGCACGGAAGCCGACTGCACGAAGCGCTGGCACAGCCACGCCGCCAGCGGCATCGCCGCCACGAGGTGAAGCATGTTCGGATTCTTCGCGGCGATGTTGAAGGCCAGCGTCACCAGAACTCCGATCGAGGCCAGCAGTTCCAGCCGGCGGCCGGCGGACAGGGCGGGACTGAAACCACCCATCACGCTGCGCAAGGCCCACAGACTGGCGGGGACAAACAGCGACAGCAGGAAAATCGACGAGAGCCCCCCGAGTCCCCATCGGAAAAACGTCAACCATCCCGCCCCCAGGCCTTCCACCAGCAGGCGCTGGCAGCGGACATTGAGCTGGAACTGGGCCCAGGCCGTCGGTTGAAAACCATACCAGGCGACCAGCAGCAGCGCACCAATCCCCAGCGAAAAGCCCTTCGGCAGGTTCCGCGCGATGCCGGCCTTCCAGCCAGACTGTCTTCCATCCAGCAAGACGGTGGCGGCCAGCCAACATCCGGGAACGACCGAACCGAGAGGATGCAACATCGGCAGCAGGACCAGGCCCGCCGCCCTCCAGACGACTGAACTCCGCCCCTTCCCCTCCCAGTTCACCAGAACCACCACCAGGACCAGTGCCGTCAGGATCTCCGGGCGATAACTTTGCATCGAAGCCATGAACCCTGGCGCCGAGGTGGCGAGCAGGCCGGTCCAGATTCCGGAGCCATCCTGCCGCAGCCGTTCGGCAAGCCTTGCCATCAACCAGGCCGCGACCCCCCAGATCAGGCAGGCGAGGGCGAAATCCGTCGCCGGTCTCCAAGGAAGAAGCGGCAGCAGCAGGGAGCGCAGAAAGGGCCATCCAAACCAGTGGAAGCCCCAGGTCTGATCATAGCCCATGAAACCGCCCAGCAGGGGCCAGCGCAGCCGACCCGGCCCGGCCGCACCTGCGACCGCACCGAGGCTCTGGAAGCTGTCAACCACGACGCTGCCCGTCTTGTAGGCAATCAGACCGAGGACCGAGCAAAGCAGCCAAAGCCAGATCAGGGCTCTCCAGCCCGGCTGGGAACCTGCCCTGTTTGGATCCAATTCCTGACTCATGGAATGCATCGAAAATGTTGCGAAACACGACCCGGGTGTTTCATGAGACATGCGAATCAGACCTGATCCGCAGCCCCCCTGGGAGAAGCCTTGTTTTGACTCAATTCTAGGCGGACTTGCTGGGCCGGGCCTTGGTCAAGCGCTGATAAAGCCCGGCAAGTGCCTCCTGGAACTGATCGTCCGCCATGGCGCGGCCGGTGACCTCGTGTACCCGCTTCAGCAGGCCTTCGGCGTGATCCTTCCGGAGTCGCGCCGCGATCTCTTCGGCATCCCAGAGAATCCGTGACCCATTCACGCCCTCGACCAAGGTCATCTCATGGCCGTCAAACGCGGCCGGATAGATGCGGACCCCCATGGCGGCCGCCTCCATCAGGACCAGACAAAAAGATTCGCAATGGGACGGGAAAACAAAGGCATCCATGGCTGAGAAGTATCGCTCCGTCTCGACCACCCTCCCGGTGGCGTGAATCCGATCCAACTCAAATCCAGCAGGTGCCAGATCCGCCATCGTGCCTCCATCTGCACTGGAGGCACCCACCACGAGAACATGAATCGGCAGGCCCTCACGAACCAGGATGTCGGCCGCCGCCAGCAGGAGCGGCAGACCCTTCCGCTCGAAGTCCCCAAGCGCCGAAAAGCCGAGCACAAGGTCCCCTTCGGAAAATCCAAGCTCGCTGCGCATGGAGGACCGATGCCTCTCCCGGGACGCCAACGAAAACCTCTTGGGATCGTAGGCGTTGGGAAGAACCTCGACGGGCGACAATCCCTCTCGTTCCCGCAGGTGCCCGCTCATCGAATCGGAAACCGTCAGCCAGGTCCTCGGTCTTGCCCACTTGAAACAGCATTTTTCAAAGGTCCGACAAAAGAAGATCATCAGTCGGCGTGAGAGCGAAAGCAGGATGACACCCGGTTTGGACTCAATGATTTCACGATAGCGCCCGAAGTGGAAATGGACATAGATGACGTCCGAGAAGAGGGCATAGAAATCCGTACACTGGATGATGTCAGGACGGGGTTGACGAAGGATCACAAACCTCAGGAAAGCCCGAAAATGAAAGGCAATCACGGTCCAGACCAGTCGCAGTGGCCAGGGTCTTGGCGCCCAGAAAAGCGGGTCCCATTCGAGTTTGGGATGCTCCACCTCACAGGTCACACTCCACACCTCAACCTTGTCGAAATCCTCGGCAATCCGGGGCAAGGCCCTCACCACCGATTTCATCGAAGGACTTACCAGCGAGAAGTGTGGATCAATGTAGAGGATTCGGCGCATCGTCGCGGACCATCACTTCTCAACCAAACGGCGATACACAGGACCATAGGCGGCCCCGATCACGTCCCAGGAAAAACGCTCTTTCACCCCCGCCCGGATCCTGGCCGCCAGCGCGGTCCGATCCGGTTCGGCAAGCGAAAGATAGCCAGTCATGGCCGCCTCCCAGCCATCGAGATCTGCCGCGTCAACCAGTCGCCCATTTGCCCCGTCCGTCACCAGTTCCGGCATCGAGCTGCGGGCCTGCACCACGGCGGGAAGCCCCATGCCCAAGGACTCGATCAATGCCAGCGGCAAGCCTTCCCGATCAGATGGAAAGAGAAACACCGCCGCCCGCTTCAGCAGGGCGCGGATCACCCGCCGGTTGACCCCTTTCAGCCAGATGAGGTTGGGCAGGGCATCAAGCTCCGCGCCAAAGGATTCAGCCCCCGGCATCACCGCGCCGGCCAGGACCATCGTCACGTCAGGCCTGCGTTTCGCCAAGGCGATCAGCACGTCCGGGCGCTTGCGGGCCTCGATCGCGCTGACCGTCAGCGTGAAACTGTGGGGAGCCAGGGCTTTAATCTCCTCCGGAAGCGCCTCGTCATCCTCCACCGTCGGGTCGAAATAATCCGGATCGAAGCCATTGGGAATGACCCCGAGAAACAGCTCCGGCACCCGCTGACGGATGTCCACCGCCACTGCCTCACTCACCGCCACAAACCCATCCACCCAGCGGATCATTCGGTGATATCTCGCCCAGCAGGTCGGATGACTCGGATGCTGCTCCAGATTCATGGTGTTCAGGAACCGGGTCTTGCCCAGGCCCCTGAGTTTGGCCACCACCGAAGAGCCGAAGTTTCCATGACTGTAGGAAGCCGTGTGGACGATATCGAAGCGCTCCTTGAGGATGTCACCCGGCTTGCGCAGGCGGAGATTGGGGAGTTTCCAGAAGGTCTCGCCTTCCTTGCGGTCCTCGTCGGAGGCCGGATTGGAGAAGGAGTGAAACTCAATGTTCGGGTTGTATCGGACACAGGCCCGCTGGAGCGTGCTGATTGGATTTCTCCAACGATCAAGACTAATGGGGAGAAGAATTCTCATTGATTCCTGAAGAAACGAAACACTCCGAAGATGAAGCCACGCCGGAGCGTTTCAAGCCGTGAACACAGCGCGATAGATTTCGCCATACTTTCGGCCGATCGAGGTCCACGAAAACCTCTTGATGGCTTCTTCCCGAAAACCTGCCGCGTGAATCTTTCTGGCTTCGTCGCCGATTCCGAGTTGGAAGAGCAAGGCCTCCGACCACCCGTCGAGGTCGGCGATGTCGATCAATCGACCGTTGATTCCGTCGGCCACGAGCTCCGGCATCGATGACTTCGGCTGGCCGATCACCGGCAAGCCCATACCCAGCGCCTCAATGACGGAGAGCGCTAGGCCCTCGCGCTCGGAGGGAAACAGAAGCACTCCCGCGCGCTTCAACAAGGCCCGGATCATCCGTCTGTCCACATGGCCCAGCCAGATCAGGTTGGGAAGCGATTTCACCATGGGCTCGAAATGGCGACCGTCTGGATGAACATAACCCGCCCCGACGAAGACGATTCCGGGATGCCGCCTGGCGAGTTCAACGACGAATTCGGGATGCTTCCTGGGTTCAAGCGCCCCAACGTAGAGAGGGAATCCACCAGGAGGCAGATCACGGATCACCGGCGGAAGGATGGCATCATCCTCGATTTCCGGATCGTAGTAAGTGGGATCAAACCCATTGGGGATCTCTCCATGGTATCGGTCCGGACAACGCCGGGAAACACCATCGCCTGCAGCCTTGCTGACGGCAACGAAGCCATCAGCGAGCTTCTCCGCCGTCCGCAGCAGCGTCCAGTCCTTGCCGTCCGCAGGCCCGACTTGGAGGTTGATGGTCGCCAGATAGCTGCAGCGGCCCGGATTGCGAAGCTTTGCTGCCACCACCGCCGCCTGGTTGTGCGCGGTGATGGACGCGGTGTGAACGCCGTCGAAACGTGTCGCCGCGAGTTGAAATTGGGACGCCTGATGGACATTCGGAAGATTCCAGAATGCAGCGCCGAGCTCTAGGTCCTCGGGACTGAAGGGACTGGACGCCGAGTGGAATTCGATCTCAGGGTTCGCCTCCACGCAGGCCCTCAGCAGGGTCGCGATCGGATTTCGCCAGCGGTCCAGGCTGATCGGAAGAAGGATCCGCAGACTCATGCTGGATTGGGCCGACTCAGTCCTCTCACGGGGCTGCGTCCAACAGAATTCGGGTGGTTCTGGACGGGATGCTCTTCGGCCAGTTCCTCCAGAGGCTTTCTCTTCCTCGCCCGCATTGCCTCTTGGTAGGTGGCGAAGGGAATCGCCAGCCAGAGAGCAAAGAAGAAGTTCTGCGGGAAATTTCGGAACTGGGCTCCATTGCCCATCGCGCCTACCAAAATGCCAGCGGCCAACGCGAGGCAAAGCCGGGTGTTCTTGAACGCTAAGTCGCTCCGTGGCAGGCTATACATATACTTGAACAATCGGCTGAGTAGAACTGACCCGAGCCCAAGGATGAGCACCAACGGCACATAACCGAACTGGATCAACGCATCGATCAGCGCATCGTGACCCCAGTGGAAGTCGGCGTTGGTGGTATTCTTGGCGCTAATTCCGGAAGCCGCAAACCCGAACGGCTGCCAGATTCTGGCATCCGTGGTCAGGTTCGCCCATCCCTGCACCCGGTCTTGCGCAGTTCCTAAAATCACGGCTCGCTTAAGGGTCGGATCGTTGGATGTTGCCAGAACTATACTTTGTAAGCCGCTTTCCATCGTGCCCAACCACCGATCCTTGATCATCGTCGGAGCAAGTAGGATCACTGTGGCAAAAATTCCAGTCGCCAAGCCAATTCCCAGTCTCGCCCGCATTCGGGTCCCCAGCAGTATGTAAGCTCCCAAGGCTCCGATGCCGCAGGCCCAACCCGTCCGAACAATGGTGAAATACGAGGCAACGAGGAACAGCGGAGCAAGAAGCCATTTCCCGAAACGTTGGAAAAATGTCGGAGTTGCATTCCCCGGCCGCAAGGGTACGAAGCAATATAGAATGTAGATCGACATTAGTGTGGAAGCAGTCCCCGCTCCGTTGAAGGTTGAAAAGCAACGCACTTGGCCCATGGTCTCCACGAGGTTCTTGGCCTCAATCGTCAGCCCGGTCAAAAGGTAATCCGTCTCGTAGTCGGCATATCCAAACTTCCGCTGCCAAAACATGTAGAAGACCGATGGAATGAATGTCAGAAAGGAGAAATGGAGTAGTTTCCGACGCTCCTCATCGGTTGGAAACAGCGTAGGGATTGTGAAAAAGAGAAACGAATAAAAGCCTTGGTTTACGATTCCGCTCAATCCACCCAATCCAGCGTTTCCATCTGAAGACTTAATCGTCCCGATGACAGTCACCGCGACAACCGCGATGGAGACAAAGAGCGAAATCATCATGTCTCGCGTCATTTTACCTCGCCCAACGGTCACGCCCAGAAAGACCGAGATCAACGAGCCCGCGACCAGAAGTGGCGGGATTGCAAGAATGTAGGCTACGTCTTGGAACGTAGGGTTTCCCCCCACCACCATCAGCCGTTTAAACACATCGATGTAGACCGTGCAAACCATCAACGCATACATCGCCAGTTTGGGACTGGTCAGCCCGAAAATCAATGCCCCGATGGCGCTGAAGAGATACAGCTGCCCTAGCGAACTGCTTCGAGCCAGCAGCACCTCGACCATCACGTAGATGCCCAAGGCCAGCCCGAACAAGAGCGTGACGATGGCTTTGGCGTTGATTCCGTTCATCTGCTTGCGAATGACAGTTCCCGCATTTCAGGTTGGTTTCAAGGCGAGAATCACGGTCTGCTCGTCAGTCCCTGGGTCCGGAGCTCCTTGGACCTTGCAGTAACCATCGAGTTGGAGCGATCCGGTTCAACAGGGTTGCTTCAGGATCAGCCCAACGGCGATGGACTTGCCCGCATCAAAACGCACTTCCCGCAATGAGCAGTTTCCTCTAAGGCGGTCATTTTCGGTCAAAATGGTCAAACCCACAAATCATGGAGGCTTCCCCATGGTAATAGCTTGAACAGGCGAACAGGATTCCGGAGAGCGATGGCGTGTTGGCCAAAACGTTGATTAAGTCGCTCCAAGGTCAGTCCTCGGGGTGGCCCCTCCTGCATGAACGGCTCGAGATCTGACGATCTGACTATTGGTCCATTGTAATTCACCTCCCTACAATAGGGCGTCGACTGAACCACAATCACACCCGATCCCGCACTAGATATTTTAATTCAAAGCCTGAATTTACTTCAGCCGATCTGAATTTACTTCCTTTTGTTTTCCCCCGTCAAGCTCGTATTAAATCGGCGCAAGCACTTTCCAATAGCTTTCCTTATAAAAGGAATTGAAGCTAGCGGCAGGGACGCGATCATCACGGCACATTGTATTTTTACCCACCAGTTGCCCAAAACACCCGCTCGGAATAGCATTAACAACCACACCCGGGGGGGGCGATTCAGATCATGGAAAATTCCCACCAGCCCATTGATCGCAAAAAGCGGCCAGCGACAGAGAACCAGATAGACTTTCATCAAGGATCGCATCGGCCCATATTGTCCATCCAACTCATAGAGACCGGGAATTCCAGCGAAAAGCGTCAGAGCGCTCCATTGATTTTCGATATCGGGTGGAACATATTCTACAATTTGACTTTTCGAAAATCGACAAGATGAGGCCTTGTTTCCAAGTGCTGAAAACACGATAGCCAAATGCGGAGCACAGGTGTAAGTATTTTGATATCCATCAATCATGTGCTTGTGGCACATCGGGATTTTGAAAATACCGGCAGAAATAAATAGTAAATTGGAGGCCTGTGCGCGATTTTTTACCTGTTTGGACAAGGCATCGAGACCATCCATATCCAATGACACAGGATGCTTGAAATTCTCGCACGAAAAGTTGACATAGCAACAACGCTCGTCGAGCCCTTCAATTTCATCAAGAATTTTTAACAGTCCGTTTTGATCTGGAATATCGTCGTCACCCAGCATCCACATCCATTCCGACTCGCACACCTCGAAGCATTTGCATATATTCGCATTGCCTCCTACGTTCACCCGATTCCGAACAATCCGGACGAGGTCCCGGTATTCCGAAAAGGAATCCATCAGGCTCTCGACCGGAACGGGGCAGGCATTGTCCAAGATGCAAACGGGGACCCCAAACAATCGGGCTTGCGGCAAAACAACTTCCAGTGTCCGGACCAACTCCACCGGTCGATTGTAAGTCGGAATGACCACCGATAAAATGGACCCCTTGGTCGGTGAAATGTTTCGGCTTAAAGACATGTTCGTATCTGACTATTGTTCAAGCTCCAGCTTCCGATAATTCTGATAAATCCTGAGCGAGGGCACAAACAGCGCTGCAGCGATCAAGAACGAAGTCCAAGCTGCTCCTGGAGCTCCAAGGTAGAGTGCTGCCGGTGGGACCAACAGCGCGATTGCCGCCGCTCCATACAGAGAAAGCCTTGCGTAGGGCTCAACCTTGTGTGCCCGGACCACCAATGCCTGGATTCCGATCACCGTGTTGATGGCTTGATAAAGCATTACGCCAATTAGGACGTTGTTTGAAGCAAATCGGAACCGCCTCTCCGGTAGGAAGACCTCCATCAATGCGAGTGCTCCGAACAAGGCTGCGAAGCCAAGCAAAAGAACCGACAAGGCCTGAATCTGACATCTGCGGGCGATTTTATACAAATCGGCCGTTTTTTTCGAAGCAATCATGGCTCCGAAGTCAGCCACCCTAGATGACACCCATGCCATGCTCAACGAGCCGATGCTGCCTAAAACAGAGAGGGTGAGTCCGTAGCGACCCGCCTCGACATCTCCACAGAAGTGAAAGATCACCGGAATCTGGAACTGAAAGATGAAATAGCCGGATGCCCATGAGAGGGCGATGCGCCATTGGAGGGGGAAGATTTCCGTTTTCCAATGGATCTCCGAAATCTCCCGGGTTCTCAAAGCTTCCAACGTGAAAAATTTATATTTGTAGAAGTAAGTGAAGCAAAGGATCAACAAGCCGATCAGGGCCACAACGGGCACGACGTATAAGCTCCAGCTCAAGTTCAATCCAATCCAAAGCACGAAGGTGGGGATCAACACCGCCCGGGCCTGCATCCAGGCGATCGACGCCATTTGCCCGCAACCTTGGAGCAGGCCCCCGATCGGGATAAGAACCAGCCTCAAGCTGTTGATCAATACCGTCAACAACCACGGGACGAGCCAATAGACCGATTGATTGGGCTTGCTCCCAAAAAACCAGATGCCCGCGCCCCCTAGCAAGAACAAGTGGACGACCGAGGCGACCGAATACCATCGCAAAAAGAATTTCGCGAGACTCAGAACTTTCGCTTTCGCCTCAGGATCACCGCTGAGGCGACCGCGGCTGTCCATCTCGAGCTTGGGCCACTCATGGCTAGCGATGGTTGTCAGGACCGATGTCAGCCCCAGCTCCAGAAAGATATCCAAACCCAGCAGAGAATAGAATGCGTAATAGTAGCCCTGCTCGCCGGGGTTCAAATGGTGGATAATGAACCATATCGTCAAAGGATATGAAAAGATTGACCACAGCTTGCCTGTCAGCAATGCCGCGACAGTACGATTAATCCCGATGAGGCTGAGGATTTTCTTTAAATTAAACACGTGGGAGCGGGGATTCAATGATAGTTAAAAGTCGAAAAGTTGTTTCGCCCGCAGGTCGTCTTCCCGTGCGGTAATCAGGTCCTTTCAAATGCCCCGATCCGAGAGGATGCTCTTGAGCTGTGGATTGGCACTATACGGGCCTTCGATGTATTCAAGGGACAGCGCGGCGTCCTTTGCGATCGCTTTGGTCAGCACCTCGCCATTCATCAGTTCGCGGCAGGAAATTTGACCTTTCTGCAAGGGAATGGCCAAATAGAAGTCCTCGAGGATGTTCTCCTGAGTAATCTCATATCCTTGGGGCAAGTCACGCTTGGCGTAGACTCCGCGCACAAGTGCATCAAGATACTTCACTTCTTTGCTGGGTAAATTGCGGCGCTCGCTGCCACTGCCGCCACACATCTCCTTCGCCTTCTTGAATGCCTTGAACCACTCGTCCACCTGGTGAGGTAGTGAGTTGTAGGGGCTTACTGGAACACCGCCGTATTCGATGTCGATGTGACGTTCGAAGGTCCTTGCGCCCTTCGCGTAGGCCATCATGATCGAGTTTTTCCAGTCTGTATATTCATGGGTGGAGTAGCCGATAACCACGTTGGGATAGCGATTTCGGAGAAAATCCAATTGGTTCAGTTCAACCTCGCTGTCCTCAGATGGATAGATTGAGACGCAGTGATTCAGAGCGAATGGAATGTCCCTGTTTTGGAAGAATTTCACCAGATCATCAATGTCCTTGGTTGAGGATCCACCGGTCGAGGCGATGACCGGGCGGCGGATCTTGGCGATCTTCTCGATCAGGAACCAGTCGTTGAGATCGGAACTGGCCAGCTTGATGAAGTCCACGTCGAGTTCCTCGCAGAGCTCGACCGAGGCTTCGTCGAAGGGCGTGGCGGAGGTCATGCAGCCGTTTTTCCGGACGGCATCCAGGAGGGTCGCGTACGCCTCTTTGGTCATTTTGGTATCAAGCGTCTTCTTGATATAGCGGATGTCCTGACGATCGCGGAAATCCTTGTGGATGAAATTGTCCACGTCCCGGAATTGAAGCTTGATGGTCGCACGTACGTTATTGAAGCGCACAACCTGTCCGTGTTCCTGAATGATTCGGAGGCCGCGATGGATATCGCCAAGATGGTTGTTCGCGAGTTCGAGAACGAAGAGTTCGTCAAAGATTTCGTTTTTCATGATTTTAGAGGCTGTTCTTTAGGTGGGAATGAAATTGTTGAATTCCGTCGATCCTTAGGTGGATAGGATAAGAGGTTTGAAGATGGGCGTTTCCGTAACCATATGCAGCGGCGGCAAATCTGGAGCCAATCCCCGCGGCCGCCGCCGCATCGTCGATCGAGTCACCGATGATCCAAATGGTTCCCGGGTCCTGCCCGATCATTTTGAGGAGATGGACCGCCGCTTCGGGTTTATTTGGAAACCCGGGTGGAATGGAATCCGGAGAGATGACATGCGAAAAATATCGCCGAAGTTGCAGATGCTTCAGAATCCTGCCCGTCGGCAGTGCGGGTTTGTTGGTAAGGACGCTGCAACCCATCCCGCGCTCTTGCAGGTAAGCAAGCAGCTCTGGGACACCCGGGTACGGTCGTGATTTTTTCCAACATTCACCGTCATAATGGATCCTGAAAGACGCATTGAGAGCATTGAGAATATGCTCATCCTCACAATTGAGTGCTTTTTGAAAAACCTGCCGAACAGGTGGTCCGATGTGGTGGACGAAATCCGGCACCATTGTATCCGGAAGGATTTCCGCCATGGCTGAGCGGAGCGCATCGGCAATCCCTGGATGGGTATCCGCCAAGGTTCCATCGAGGTCAAAGATGAAATGCATTCCGTCTCAGCTCTCCGATGACACCAGCATGTGCCGATTGAATTCCTCGCGATCAAGAAAGGGTGCCATGTCCTCCAGTGGTGCGGTGACCATCGTTCCATCTTCAAGACGCTTGGAGCTGAGCTTCGGCTCGAAGCCCTGATCGCGATCAAGTTCCACAACAATCAACTGAGGCCCAGGTGCCGCCAAGACGCCTGCGATCTGTTCTGCCGCATTGACGGGATCGAGAAGCATCGATGGAATGCCATAGGCCTCGGCGAGCTTGATCATGTCAGGGAAGCCGACACCGCTTTCCGGTCCTTCACCGACCAGTAGCTTGAAGAAGTTTCCCTGGGTGCTGCGGATCGAAAGGTAGCCGCCGTTGTTCAGCACGAACAGTTTTATCGGCAGCTTGTGGTAGGCGACGGTGGCCAGCTCCTGCAGATTCATCTGGACGCTCCCATCTCCAGCGAGACAGACGACCGTGCGGTCCGGGGCCGCAAACGATGCCCCAATCGCGGCGGGAAGATCATACCCCATCGAGGCGCTGCCTGAGTTGCTGAAGAGGCGTTGTCCCTTCTTCAACTCGCCAGCCTGGAATGGCGTAATGCACGCGGTGGCGTCACCACAAGCGAAGATGGTTTCGCTGCCTGCTGCCCTGAAGAGCAGCTCGACGAAGTGATACTGGTTGATGGTCCCCTCAGGTGCGTGTCGGTGCCTTTCCAGAACATTTGGAAGTTCCGCGACCCGTTCCTTGCACCAGGCCAGCCATTCCCGATGAGACGTATTGGACGAATGGCTGACGGGAATGAGCGAGGAGAGTTTCTCGATGAACACACCAGCATCGGCATGAACAGGCAGGTCCGCGCGGAAGGTCGGCTTGTCGAGCTCCGCCGCATCCACATCCACCTGCACGGTGAACGCATGGCGGGCGAAGCTCTTCCAGTTGTAACTGATCTGCCGGATGCACATGCGTGCGCCTAGGATCAGGACAAAGTCGGCGTTCTGGACGTTGAAATTCCCGGCACGGGTCCCGATCGTGCCCTGTCGTCCGCAGAACTGTGGATGATCGGCAGGCAAAAGATCGTGGGTCCATGCGGTGGCCACTGGAATTCCAAGCCGTTCGACCAGTTTCGTGAATTCGTTCACCACTCCGCCAGCCCGAATCCCCGTGCCCGCAAGAACGATTGGGCGCTTGGCTTCCATGAGACGACGAAGGACTTCTTCGGCAGCTGCGGAAACAGCAGCGACACTTCCCGCCGGCGCATCCTCAGGCGTATATCCTTCCAATTCCTCCGGATCGATCAAGGTCGCCTGAACATCCACGGGCACATCGATCCAACAGGGCCCGGGCCTGCCGTGCCGCGCGAGATAAAGGGCCTTCTCGAGATCATGGCGAATGGTCAGCGGATCAAGGACGCAGGTGGCGAACTTCGTAATGCCACCCACCATTCCGACGATGTCAACTTCCTGATCCCCGAGCTGGCGAAGCGTTCCGGTAAGGCCATGGGTCGCCAGCAGGGTCTCGCGTTTCATCTGGCCGGAGACGACCAGCATCGGCACCGAGTCCGTCCATGCTCCGAAAACGCCATTGATGGCGTTGATTCCTCCGGGTCCACTGGTGACACTGCAAACACCGATGTCACCGGTGATCCGCGCGTAAGCTTCCGCCGCGATGGCGCTGGCCTGTTCGTGATGGTTGCAGACGTACTTAAGACGCGGCTCCCGTCCGAGCGCGTCATTCAAATGCATCGCACCACCACCCGTGACGAGGAAGATGTGGCCGATGCCTTGGTCGGCCAAGGTACGGAAGAGGTAGTCCGCGACTCGAATTTTGGAGGTCATGATAAAACTTCTATTGGTTCGGGACGGCATACATAACGACATCAAATCCGTTGTAGCAATGAGCACGCAAATACAGCTTGTAATCCAAGTTCCACGATTTGATTAGATTTGGGATCTGCCACAGGTGTGCCGGATGGTGGTAAACGCAAATCGCTAAACTTGGCCGATGCTTTTCGATGGTCTTGCGCGCACCAAGCAAGGCATCCAGTTCAGCGCCTTCGATATCCATTTTAATCAGATTTGGTTTGAAGTCGGACAATGCCTCATCGATTGAGATGCATTGGACTACCGTCTCACCACCTCGGTTGATCGAGCTTCCAGCCCCCTTGCCAGAAGCAAACCGCAACTGCGTGATCCCGGAGAAAACCCCACAAGGCCATAGAATCGCGGGACTGGCTGATGGGGCAAGTTCTAGTATTCTTCCCGCAAGCTTGCGGAGGTTCGCAGCATCCGGCTCGAATACGGCAACGGCATCAAAGGAATATCCTTCCCTTCCAATCCCCTCCAATGTGTCGCCATCGAAGGCCCCGCAATCGATAAATCTCAGCTTACTATTCCACCGAGGGAGATTGCAGGGGCAATACTGAGTGTCAGAATTGGGAACCGGTGCGTCGTCATAGTTGCCGGTGAAGCGGAATTTCAGAATCGACTCATATAATCCACGGCTTTCCTCGTCGTCCCATATTCCTTTGGCATCTTGCCACAGCGATGAAGTTCTTTGATAATACATGGGTGTTGTCAGCCAATAGCGATCCCCAAGAGCGTCGGAGTTGTATCGATGAAGTTCGAGAAATCCGGTGATATTTTTCCAACCCATGGCGTAGAGCTCGGTCAACAGTCGCGGCATGGGAACAAACGCATTGAAAATGCCCATCACCACAAGAGCCTGCCCTCTCTCTGACTCACTAAAACGCCCGTCATTCGGGCGAAGAACCGGGATACCATCCAAGCTTTGAAGTGCCGACTTTGAATCAAGAACCGCCAAGACATTGATTCCTTTGCCATTCAGCAGGCGGATGACATCCTGACCAGTGGTCCCAGCTCCGTAAAGATACACCTCTCGCTTTTCGCGAAGTGGATCTTGTTGCAGGTCCAAGGCAGACTCGAGTTTATGAATGAGGCCGGTCATGGCAATAGTCAGAGGGTGACGATGGGGTTCGAGAGATGGAGAACGTTCCGAATACGGGCACCGATCTCCTTGTGGTGGAGAAGGGTTCCGATCAGAATCGGATGAGGCACATCGCACAGTTCTGAAGGCGCGATCACCTTGATCCTATTGATGATCTTGCCGTGATGGCCAGGATTGCCGTCGGTGAAAGCAACGATGTTACAGCGACTTAGCAATGATTGCGCGAGCAGTTTCAAGGTCAACTGACCGACGCCCCAAACGATGATCGGCGTCTGGCTTTCGGCAAGCTCCAGAAGTTTTGCATCGATTTCCGCAAGCAATGTTTCGGACGCGTGTGCATATGAAACGAGAGCTTCGCCGAGCCCGGGGTCCTGAAGCCAGGGACTAGGCTCACTTCCAAGCTCCAGCCTAAAAAGATTCCAGATCGCGGGATAGGTCCATCCGGCATCGGTGCCGATGTCGCGGACTCCTTCCGTAACCGGAACGAAGCCTTTTTGCCTGAAGAGATTCTCAAGCGCCGCGTGGGAGAAGTGGTTGATGTGTTCGACGTTGAAATCCTGGAATGGAGAGCTGCTGTATCCCTCATAGCGAGATGCATCCGGAACTTCGATGTAAAGAAGTCCTCCAGGGCGGACCAGATCAGTCAGCACCTGGCTCGCCTGATCCAGATCCCGAATGTGTTCGAGGACGTGACAAAGGATGACCAAGCCGTAATGGCCTGATGGAACTGGCGGAGCGAACAGCGAACCAGCGACTCCCTTGCAGCCCAAGCGGGCCGTGGCAGCAGCGCAGGCAGGAGAAGGATCGACCCCCGTGAGATCCCCAAATCCCAGTTCTTGAAATGCCTTGAGTAACCCGCCGTTGGCGCATCCCATGTCGAGAATCGAGGTGTCCCTTGCTACGTACGAGGCGAGTAGCTCAGCTGTATCCTCAAGCCGCTTCCAATCCGATGGTGTGCCTCCACCACCAGTGGAAGTGGCGTCGTCCTCGTATTTCGAGAAGTCCGTGTAGTAGAAGTCGTAGGTTTCCTGGGGTGCCGGGGTATCCGCGAAAGCGAAGGTGCACACATCGCACACCACCACGTCGTAGGAAGAGGGCAGCGGATGCTTTTCCGGCAGTAGAAAGTGCTGGCTTGAGATAAGCCTGGCTTCAGTGGCCCCGCAAACAGGGCATTGCCGGTGGAGTGTCTTGTTCACAGGAAAATCAAATGACGTGTTTTGATTGATGCCATCGCCAAGTGCGGAGAAGGCTCTCGGAGAGTGGAATGGAGGAAACTAGCTCAAGCTCGATCCGTGCGCGGCCAACAGAAGGAACGTAGCGCGAGGGAGATGAGCCGGGGCCTGGCTCTCGGGCGATTTCAATCGCTGAAGTGCCGCCGAGCGCTTCATTGACGATCGATGCCAGCATGGAAATGGGGAAGTCCTCTTCGGATCCGACGTTGTACGGACGGAGGGATTTCCCCTTAAAAAGAATGGTCCAGAGCCAGATAGCAAGGTCCGCTGCATAGAGATAGGATCGGTAGGGAGTTCCATCGCCTCCGATACGGATCGGATCACCCGCCATGGCATCGCGGAGGAAGTTGCCGATGGCGAAATGGGCGTCGAGTGGCAGATGGGGTCCGATAAAGGCAAAGCAGCGGGCGATCTTGATTTCGCAGGGATGGTGTCTCGCGTGGATGGCCGCCATCAGCTCGGCAACGCGCTTGCCTTCACCATACGCTGAGGCGGGGTCGAGGCAATCGGG
>Ga0209829_10001069_pt1 | contig 23142 bp, 16 predicted proteins | sample C_140205_EF_Meta_FD_187311 | JGI IMG/M metagenome (GOLD analysis project Ga0209829, IMG submission 187311) | Freshwater microbial communities from Lake Croche, Canada to study carbon cycling - C_140205_EF_MetaG (SPAdes) (version 2) | ecosystem: Environmental > Aquatic > Freshwater > Lake...
AACTGGCGCAGCCTTAGAAATTCAAGGAGGAATTACGCTGGCTACGGAAGCCATTACTGTTTCAAGTACAGGTACTATATCAAGTACGGGAGGTATCAGAAGTATTTCAGGAAATAATACTATTCCTGGTGTTGTTACAGTAGCTGCTGCTTCAAGAATCAATGCAGATCAAGACGTATTGACCTTAAATAATACCACTAGTGCCATAATTTTAAATTCAACCAATATCATTGGAGGAGCTGGCAATATCGATATTCCAGGAAAATTAACAGGGGCCACTTATACCAACACTTTAACTAAGGATGGCGCTGGTACATTAATATTAAGTGCTAATAACAATGATTATGCTGGGCAAACCTTTATCACTGCGGGTATGGTCAAAATAAATAATCCGAATTCTTTAGGCGCTTATGCCAATACTACGCAAAATAATACTTCAATTAGTGGAACAGGAACCGTATTCATAGATGGAACTAATCAAAACATTGCAGAAGCATTTAGTATCAGTGGTACTGGTACAACAGTGGGTGGTCTAAGTCAGGGGGCCATCAGAAATCCTAGTGGGTACAATACCCTTTCTGGTCCAATGACCTTAACAGGCAATGCAACCATAGTGGCCACTGGAACAGTTACTTCAGATTCATTATTGATTACTGGAAATATTGCTACAGGAACCTCTACCAGCAGCTCAAATATCTTAACCATTGATGTGACCAAGGGTGTGCGTTTAACTGGTATTATTTCTGGAACAGGTGGTTTAACTAAATCAAGTGCTGATACTTTATTATTATACAATACTGGAGCCAATACTTATACTGGTATAACCACCATCAATGGTGGAGTAGTTAGAATAAATAGTAGTACTGCTTTTGGAAATGCTTCAAGCACGACTACTGCACATACCATTATCAATGCAGGAACTTTATTAATTGATATGAGTGGGTTTACCATTGCAGAACCATTCACTATTGCAAGTAATGGAATTTCGGTGGCTTCAGTGGCGCAAGGTGCCATTAAAACTTTGTATGGAAAAAATACTTTAAGTGGTCAAATTACTTTAGGTGGAGATGCAAGAATTAATGCAGGTGTTGGCGGTATTACTACAGACTCTTTGTTACTAGGAACTATTGTCACAGCTTCACCTTATACTTTAACCTTATTCACCAATGTAGGTACAAGAACAACAGGGGTTATTTCTGGAGCCGGGTCAATTACAAAAGAAGGGACTGATACTTTAATATTGAGCGCAGTCAATACCTATGCAGGCGCTACAAAAATTTCAGCTGGTTGTTTAATGCCAGGGGCAAGTAATGTTATGCCTACGAATGCAAGCAATCAATTCATATTTAATGGAGGAACTTTTAGTTCGGGTGGTTTTACCAATAGTTTAGGTGTATTAAGTGTTTTAGACAATTCAAAAATCAACATTAAATTCTTACCTATTCATGGCATAACATTTACAGGAAAAGGATCTTTTGTTTCTGGTAAAAATGTAATCATTTACGGATGGTCAGGTTTAACCGCACCAGGCATTTCTAAAACGGGTGCACTTATTGCAAGTAACCCCACTCAAGTAATGGTATATTTAAGACCCACAGGATTTATGGATAAGTCCAAGTCGGGTGGTTTGACAAAATACGGCCAAGTAGTTTCAGCTTCTATTGGTGCGGATTTTAATGGTAGATTGTATTTCTCTAATTCTACTTCTCTAACTCCATTCCAATTAAATAGATTAAGGTTCTATGTAGATCCATCCGTTGATTATACAAGTCCTTATAATTATTTCAGTTCCACACAGGCTGCAAGTTTTGAATTATTGGCCAACGATACTTTGAAAGTAGAACCTGTAGATCCAATTACAACCACAGCGGTTAGTTCAATTACAGCTACAACAGCTTCTAGTGGTGCTACTATCAGTGCAAGTTTGGTAGATGCAGTTACAGCAAGTGGGGTAGTTTGGTCAACTTCCTCTAACCCAACTGTTGATTTAGCAACCAAAACAAGTAATGGTGCAGGATTCACCACGTTTACAAGTAATATTACTGGGCTAGTTTCTGGTACCACTTATTATGTAAGGGCCTATGCTACTTATGCTACGGGCACCAACTACGGCCAGGTCATCAGCTTTACAACCCCATAGTAATTCGTCATTTTTGTCTTATTTCCCTCTCAAAAAAGCCTAAAATTCCTTAGATTGTAGTGTAAAAAACGATTGCCTACCTAATGAAGAAATTTCTATTTTCCCTACTTACGATAAGTGTATTTTCTACTGCTGTTTTTTCCCAAAAATCAGACCCGCTAAAAACAGGGTTTCTAAATCCTCCTAAAACGGCTAAGCCAAGAGTTTGGTGGCATTGGATGAATGGAAATATCACCAAAGAGGGGATAAAAAAAGATTTATTGTGGATGAAAAAATCGGGCATCGGTGGATTTCAAAATTTTGATGCGGCCATGATGACGCCTCAAATTGTAAAGCAAAGATTGGTGTACATGACCCCAGCTTGGAAAGACGCTTTTAAGTATACCACTAAATTAGCAGACTCTTTAAAATTAGAAATGGCCATTGCGGGCTCTCCCGGTTGGAGTGAAACAGGTGGACCTTGGGTAAAGCCAGCAGATGGAATGAAAAAACCTGTGTGGACAGAACTTAGGGTAAGCGGCGGACAAGAAAATATAGTTATCGCAAAACCCAATGATATCACAGGCCCTTTTCAGAGCATTCCCAAACAAGCCGATTTTGGCGCTGAAGTGAATGCAACGGATTTGCCTCATTTTTATAAAGACATTGCAGTGATTGCTTTTAAATTACCAACTGCTGATAAATCTTTAGCAGAACTCGGCGCAACCATTAGTGCTAGTGGAGGAAATTTTACCTTAGCAACATTAACAGATGGAGATTTAAGCAAAGGCATTTTATTGCCAAGGGATGATGTCAAAGGATTTGCTTGGATTCAATTTGAATTTCCACAAGCCACTACCATCAAGGCCATCACCATGGTGGGCGGAGGCAATCCCGGTGTATTTGGGCAAGGTGCAGATCCAGCCGATGCAAGAACATTAGAAATTAGTGATGATGGAATAAATTATAAATTCATCACTACTATTTTTATTGGATCTGCTTTACAAAACACCATCTCCATTCCTGCTACGACAGCAAAATATTTTAGAATAAAAATTAATAATCCTCCTCCTAGTTCAGGAGGTATTGCCGCATTGCTTGGCGTAGCAGCTGCACCAGTGATTCCTCCAGGGGTGATGATTCAAGAAATAAATTTATATCCAGCAGATCGATTACACATGTTTGAAGAAAAAGCAGCCTTCACGCCTGTGATGGATTTAGAAGCCAAAAGAACCTTCATAGCAAATGATGTGATTGAGGCCAAGGACATTATTGATTTAACAAACAAGATGGATGCCAATGGAAAATTAAATTGGAAAGTACCTGCGGGGGATTGGAAAATAATGCGCTTTGGGTATTCCTTAATGGGCATTGAAAATCATCCAGCCTCTCCAGAAGCCACGGGTTTGGAAGTAGATAAAATGAATCCAGCAGCCATCAATAGATATTTTACCAATTACTTAAATCAATACAAATCTGCGACAGCTGGTTTAATGGGTGCGAAAGGAGGCTTGCAATTTATGGTCACAGACAGTTGGGAGGCAGGGGCGCAAAACTGGACCGCCAATTTGCCTGAAGAATTTTTAAAAAGAAGAGGCTATAGTTTGATTCCCTGGTTGCCTGCTTTAACAGGACATATTATAAAATCAGCCACAGCAACAGAAGCATTTTTATTTGATTTTAGAAAAACCATTGGAGATTTAACCGTAGCTTATCATTATGATGGATTAACCAATATACTTGCACGCTATGGCATGAAAAGATATTCTGAATCGCATGAAGATGAAAGAAGAATCATTGCAGATGGAATGGAAGTAAAAAGAACAGCAGCCATTCCCATGTCTGCCATGTGGACACCGAATCCATTCATCAATGGCAACGATCAACACAAGTATACCGCAGACATTCGCGAGTCTGCTTCTGTGGCACATATCTACGGGCAAAATATTGTAGCGGCAGAATCATTCACTGCACTGGGATTGCCTGCAGCGGCTTGGTCTTATGCGCCAGAAAATTTAAAATCCACGGCCGATTTAGAATTGGCTAATGGATTGAATCGTTTTGTGATTCATTGTTCAACCCATCAACCCTTGGATGATAAAATTCCTGGTTTGGGCTTGGGCCCCTTTGGTCAATGGTTCAATAGACATGAAACCTGGGCCAACCATGCCGATGTATGGATTAACTATTTGGCTAGATCATCCTATTTATTACAGCAAGGAAAATTTGTGGCAGATGTAGCAGTATTTTATGGAGAGGACAATAACATTACTTCTTTGTATCGATTTCGTTCACCCTCCATTCCAACAGGCTACAACTATGATTTTGTAAACTCAGATATTTTATTGCATGAGTTGACTTACGTGAACGGCTATTTTACCACCAAAACAGGCATGAAGTACAAGGTGCTCTTCTTAGATTCCAATGCCAAGCAAATGTCTATAGATGTATTAAAGAAAATAAAATCATTTGTGGAGGCAGGGGCCATTATTACTGGAATTAAACCAGAAAGGCCAACAGGCTTAAAAGACAACAATGCTTTATTTTATCAATTGGTAAATAAAATATGGTCGACTGCGCATCAAAATATTAGCACCGGCAAAACGGTACAGGAAGTGTTAACGCAGGCAGGGGTTAGCAGTGATTTTTCTTTCAATGATCCGAATGCTAAACTAATGTATGTGCATCGTAAATTAAAAGATAAAGATATCTATTGGGTGAACAACAGAAAAAATGAAAGACAAAAATTAGAAATAGTATTTAGAGTCATCGGGAAAGAAGTGGAGCTATGGCATCCTGAAACTGGCAAAATCGAAAAAGCAAATTATGCCTTCGTAGGTAACAAAACCAAGGTAACAATTGATTTCACGCCTAATGATGCGGTCTTTGTTGTCTTTGGTAAAAAAACAACACAAACCACTTATACAAAGCCCATTGAATTGGAGAACAGGTTGATTAGATTGGCAGGAGGATGGGAAGTGAATTTTCAAAAAGACAGAGGGGCGCCTGAATCCATCAAAATGGATGATTTGAAATCGCTCACTGAAAATGAAAATACTGGCGTGAAGTATTTTTCTGGAACAGCTACCTATACACAGTATTTTGATGTACCACAGAGTTGGTTAAACAATTACAAAGGCTTTACCCTAGACTTAGGCACTGTAAAAGAAATGGCAGAAGTCATCATCAATGGACAATCTATTGGGGTAGCTTGGAAAACACCTTATCAACTTGAAATAAGCAATGCATTAAGACCAGGCAGTAATAAAATCGAAGTCAAAGTGACCAATTTATGGGTGAATAGAATCATTGGTGATTTGCAATTGGGAGAAAAAAATAAAATCACTTATACCACCATGCCTTTTTATCAAGCCAATTCTACCTTATTGCCATCGGGTTTGATGGGGCCTGTTATTTTAAATGCGGTAAAAAAATAAATTTATGAATGCATTATTAGGTGTTATTTTTCATTTTATAGGAGGCTTTGCCTCGGGCAGTTTTTATATGCCCTATAAAAAAGTAAAAGGATGGAACTGGGAAAGCTTTTGGATCATAGGCGGTTTATTTTCTTGGCTCATTGTTCCACCGCTAGCAGCCTATTTAACCATCCCCGGTTTTGTAGAAATTATTAAAAGCACCGGTGGCGCGGTAATTGGGGTTACTTATTTATTTGGAGTTTTATGGGGTATTGGTGGTTTAACCTATGGCTTAGGGGTTCGATATTTAGGGGTTTCATTGGGCAGCAGTATTATATTAGGTTTATGTATGGTATTTGGTGCGATTATTCCTGCTATCTATTATGACTTTCATCCAGTAATTGGTAAAGATACTTTTAGTGGAATGTTGCATTCAAGTTGGGGCATCACCGTATTGATTGGCTTATTAATATGCATTGTTGGAATAATCATAAGTGGTAAAGCCGGGGTGTTGAAAGAACGAGAATTAACAAAGGAAGCAAACAGCGCTTCTACTACAGAATATAAATTCGCTTTAGGTATGTTGGTGTCTATTGTATCAGGGGTACTAAGTGCTTGTTTTAATTTTGGTTTAGAAGCAGGCCAGGTAATGGGCACAGTGGCCAATGATGCTTGGAAATTGGCCAATCCAGGACAAGGTGAATTCTTATACCGCAACAATGTAATTTATGTAGTGTTGTTATGGGGTGGATTATCTACAAATTTTATTTGGTGTATGATTTTAAATGCACGCAATAAAACTTTTGGCGATTATACCAATAAGCAAACTCCTTTATTAAAAAATTATATTTTTTCTGCATTAGCGGGCACGACTTGGTTTTTACAATTCTTTTTTTACGGCATGGGTGAAAGTAAATTAGGCAATGGGCCAAGTTCTTGGATTTTACATATGGCCTTTATTATTTTAGTGGCCAATATGTGGGGCTTGGTCTTGAAAGAGTGGAAGGGGGTGAGTAAAAAAACAAATACCACCATTATTGCTGGTATTGTTATTATAATTATTTCGGTATTGGTGGTGGGTTATGGCAATAATAATCATCATTAATATAAATCAAAACAACCGTTGGAATGGAAAAGAAATTTAAGCAGGTGAGTTATTTATGGGACGATAAAAAAGCGGACGCTTTAAAGGGGGATGAAGTAGCCTTACTCGTCTACCGCTCCAATTTATTAGGAGCCGATTTGCGTTTAACCAATTATGGTGGTGGTAATACTTCTTGCAAAGCCATGGCCAAGGATCCTTTGACAGGCCTTGAGGTAGAAGTAATGTGGGTGAAAGGAAGTGGCGGAGATTTAGGCACGATGCAAAAAAATGGATTGGCTGCTTTGTATCTAGATAGACTACATAGTTTAAAAAATAGATACCGCGGTTTGGCGCATGAGGATGAAATGGTAGAATTATTCAATCATTGCATATTTGATTTAGCTTCTAAAGCGCCCAGTATTGATACTGCCTTACATGGCTTCTTGCCTTTCAAACATATAGATCATTTACATCCCGATGCAGCCATTGCTATTGCTGCTGCAAAGGATGGAGAAAAAATTACCAAGGAATTGTTTGGTGGAAAAATAGGTTGGGTGCCTTGGCAAAAGCCAGGCTTTGATTTAGGCTTGCAATTAAAAGAATGTTTGGATAAAAATCCCGGTATCATTGGTATTATGTTGGGTTCACATGGTTTATTTACCTGGGGAGATACGGCTTATGAGAGTTATGTGAACACTTTAGAAGTGATTGAAAAATGTGCGGAGTATATAAATGAAAGTATTGCCAAAAAACCAACAGTATTTGCTGGAGAAAAAATTAAATCTGCATCGCCTGAACAAAGATTAAATCAAGCAGCAGCCTTAGCACCTATTTTAAGGGGTTTTTGTAGTTCTGCAACAAAAATGATTGGGCATTTTACCGACGATGAGCGTGTATTAGAATTTATTAATTCCAATGACTTAGATAGATTGGCACCATTGGGTACGAGTTGTCCCGACCATTTTTTAAGGACTAAAATTTCTCCATTGGTATTAAATTTAAATGCTACGGAAGATTTAGCTGATGTGAAAGCGGTGAAAGAAAAACTAGCCCCTTTATTTGAAGCCTACAGAAAAATGTATGGCGAATATTATACTACTTGCAAGCATACCAACAGCCCAGTAATGCGTGACGCTAATCCGGTAATTATTTTATATCCAGGCATTGGCCTATTTAGTTTTGCCAAAGACAAACAAACAGCAAGAGTAGCTTCTGAGTTTTATATCAATGCGATTAATGTAATGAAAGGGGCAGAAGCCATTTCAAGCTATACTTCTTTACCTCGACAAGAAGCCTTTAATATTGAATACTGGTTATTGGAGGAAGCCAAATTGCAAAGAATGCCTAAGCCTAAAGCTTTGAGTGGGCGAATTGCATTAGTAACTGGAAGTGGTGGTGGAATAGGTAAGGCTATTGCAAAGAAATTTGCAAGCGAAGGGGCCTGTGTGGTATTGTCGGACAATCATGCGGAAAGATTGCAAGAAGCCAAAGAAGAATTTATAGGTTTGTTTGGAAAAGATGTGGTTTCTGCTTGTTTGTTGGATGTAACCAAGGCTGCTACTATTCAAGAAACTGCCAAGCAAGCGGCTTTGCATTTTGGAGGAGTAGATTTGATTGTAAATAATGCAGGCTTGTCTATTTCGAAAACTATTGAAGACCATACCGAAGCCGATTGGGATTTATTGTACGATGTACTAGTGAAAGGTCAAATGCTAGTAACGCAAGCTGCAGTAGGTATAATGAGAAAACAAAATATGGGTGGGGATATTTTAAATATTGTAAGTAAGAATGCCTTAGTGAGTGGGCCAAACAATGCAGGCTATGGATCGGCAAAAGCTGCACAACTTCATTTAAGTCGTTTAAATGCAGCAGAATTAGGCAAGGATAAAATTAGAGTAAATGTGATTAACCCCGATGCGGTGATTGCAGGTTCTAATATATGGAGTGGAGGTTGGGCCGAAGGTCGTGCAAAGGCCTATGGCATTAAGGTAGAAGAACTACCTGCTTATTATGCAGGCAGAACTTTATTGAATGAAATTATTTTACCAGAAGATATTGCCAATGCTTGTTTTGCTTATGTGGGTGGCTTATTGAATAAATCTACAGGCAATGCGATGAATGTTGATGGAGGTATTGCCGCCTCATTTGTAAGATAGAAATTTAAAAAGATGAAACAGATAGCATTTGAAATGAAATTAATAGCAGGCAATGAAGCCGAATACAAAAAGCGTCATGATGCTATATGGCCTGAATTAGCTACTTTATTAAAAACAACAGGCATTAGCGAGTATGCTATTTATTTAAATGAAGCAACGGGTTCTTTATTTGGCGTAATGAAAGTGCAAGATGAAATGGCCTTAGACGCTTTGCCAAAACAACCCATTATGCAAAAATGGTGGGCTTATATGAAGGATATCATGTTAACACATCCAAATGATTCACCTATTTCCATTCCCTTAACCCATGTATTTTATTTGCCCTAGTATACGCTTTCGTAAAAGTTAAATTAACCAAGATGAGAATTGACAAAAAACAAATAGACCAGCATAATTCTGATGTACAAAAAACGCATCAAAAAAGATTTGATTTTGCAAAGTCTGAAATCCCGAATGCAGAAGCCATTATTCAAAAACTAATTGATTTTAATGTGGCCATACCTAGTTGGGCCTTGGGTACAGGGGGTACGCGATTTGCTCGATTCTCGGGGGCAGGAGAGCCAGGCAACTTAGAACAAAAAATGGAAGACATAGGTTTATTGCATGCCTTAAATAATTCAAGTGGGGCCATCTCCTTGCATATTCCTTGGGACATCCCATCCGATTATGCGGCCATTAAACAATTAGCCACCGATTTGAATTTGAAATTTGACGCCATGAACTCGAATACTTTTCAGGATCAAAAAGACCAGGCATTGAGTTATAAGTTTGGATCTTTACAAAACACCAACAAAGCCATTCGCAGGCAAGCCATTGAACATAATATAGAAGTCATTAAACATGGGGTTGAATTGGGTTCTAAAGCATTAACCGTTTGGTTAAGTGATGGAAGTTGTTTTCCAGGGCAATTAAATTTTCGAAAAGCCTTTCAAAACACTTTAGAAAGTTTACATGAAATATATGCAGCCCTTCCATCAGATTGGAAAGTATTTGTAGAATACAAAGCCTTTGAACCTAATTTTTATTCCATGACCGTAGGCGATTGGGGGCAGTCCTTATTATACGCCAATAAATTAGGGCCAAAAGCCTTTACCCTAGTGGATTTAGGCCATCATCTACCCAATGCCAATATCGAACAAATTGTAGCCTTGTTAATGATGGAAGAAAAATTAGCCGGCTTCCATTTTAACGATAGTAAATATGGGGACGATGATTTAACTGTGGGAAGTATTAAACCTTATCAATTGTTTTTAATTTTTAATGAATTGGTAGAAGGGATGGATGCCAGGGGTTTGAATCATGCCACTGATTTAGGTTGGATGATTGACGCAAGCCATAATGTCAAAGATCCTTTAGAAGATTTATTGCAATCCGTGGAAGCCATTATGCTTTCTTATGCACAGGCTTTATTGGTAGATCGTACTCAATTAAACAAAGCACAAGAAAACAATGATGTGGTGGCCGCTCAGGAAATTTTGCAAAATACATTTAGGACAGATCTTAGAGCCTTGGTTGCAGAAGCCAGATTAAGAGCGGGTGGTGCACTAGACCCTATTGCTTTTTATAGATTCAATAAAATAAGGGCTGGCTTGATCAAAGAAAGAGGGGCCAATACTATTGCTACTGGTTTATAAATTAAATTATGACACCAATTCCTGTCCTATTAATTTTTGATATTGGCAAAACCAATAAAAAGCTTTTTTTATTCAATGAAGCTTATCAAGTAGTGCATGAAGTAAGTACAACAATTGATGAAATAAAAGATGAGGATGGTTTTGACTGTGAAGATATTGTTGCATTATCAAATTGGGTAAAATCTTCTATCAAAGGCATACAAGAAAATCCATCTTTTGAAATCAAATACATGCATTGCGCTGCTTATGGGGCCAGCTTTGTTTTCATAGATGAGCAAGGGCAGGTATTGCCTCCTTTGTACAATTATTTGAAGCCATTTAAGGCATCCACCAAACAAGCCTTTGAATTAAGTTATGGGGCTATGGATGCAATGTCTTTAGCCACGGCTTCTCCTTATTTAGGCAATTTAAATTCTGGCTTGCAATTGTACCGGATTAAAAAGGAGCAACCAGTTTTGTATAATCAAATTAAATGGGCCCTGCACTTACCTCAATACATTCATTACCTGATCAAAGGAGCATTAAGTGCGGATATTACCAGCATTGGTTGTCATACCATGCTTTGGAATTTTTCAGAAAATAAATACCATGACTGGGTGTTGAAAGAAGGCCTGGACAAGCTATTGCCTCCCACCAGTTCAAAGGTAGGCTTGCACGATAGCTCTTCGGCCTTGATCCCTTATTTAAATACATTTACGGAACCCTTTGTGCTTATTTCTACTGGCACTTGGTGTATTAGCTTGAATCCATTCAACGATACCACACTCACTATTGATGAATTAAAACAAGATGTACTTAGTTATCTATCTTATACAGGCAAGCCCATCAAAGCCGCAAGATTGTTCAGTGGCAAAGCGCATGAGCAGGGGGTATTGCAATTGAACAAGCAATTCAATAAAGCGGCCGACTATTTCACAAGCATACATTATGATGCAGCAATTATCATCAAGGATGCTACTGAAAATTTTGATCTAGCTCAATATCCTAATTATGAAACCGCTTATCATCATTTAGTAGCCCAATTAGTTAGGAAACAAATAATTAGTACTAACTTAATCATTGCTAAAACTAAAGTCAAAAGAATTTTTGTAGATGGGGGCTTTAGTAAAAATGAAATATTTATGAATCTACTTGCCATGGCCTATCCTCAGTATGAAGTATTTGCTGCAGCCATTCCTCAAGCTTCTGCCTTGGGTGCAGCATTGGCCGTTCACGAGGATTGGAATTCAAAGACCATTCCTAATAATTTAATTTCCTTGCAATATTATGCTTCAAAAAACAAAACTATTTAATTACGAACTACTTAAGAAAATATAAATTGATACTTATGAAAAAAATAATTTTAGTCACTACGATGCTTTTGTTTTTAATGTCGGCTCAAGCACAATTAAAACCAAGCAATTTATTAACAGAAAATAAAACCAACCCTATTGGCTTAGATATAGCAGCCCCAAGATTCAGTTGGGCATTGGCGTCCGCCAAAAGAAATCAAAGCCAATCGGCTTATGAAATCAAAGTTTTCGACGGCAAACAAATTGTATGGAACACAGAAAAAGTAAATAGTAGTCAGTCGGTAATGGTGGAATACGCAGGCCCTGCATTAAAATCTAATACCCAATACCATTGGCAACTAAGGGTATGGGACAAAGAGGGAATTGTTTCTGAATGGACAGCTCCAGCTAATTTTCATATCGCTTTTTTAAATGCCAATGATTGGCAAGCCAAATGGATTGAACCAGGTTTTAAAGAAGCAAGCAATAGGCCAAGCCCATTGTTTAGAAAACAATTTGCATCCAATAAAAAAATTGCCCATGCGATAGCCTATATTACTTCTCATGGTATGTATGAAGCACAGATCAATGGACAAAGAGTCGGAGATGCTTATTTAACACCAGGTTGGACCAGCTATGCCACTCGTTTACAATACCAAACCTATGATGTCACCAATTTATTGAAAATGGGTAACAATGCCATTGGAGTAACCCTTGGTAGTGGCTGGTACCGTGGCATTATGGGCTATACCAACAATAAGGATATTTACGGGAAAGACATTGCTTTGTTGTTTCAATTGAACATTACTTATACGGATGGGACCAAGGCGGTGGTGGTTTCTGATGATACTTGGAAAACCAATACAGGGGCGATCGAATATTCAGAAATTTACAATGGAGAAACCATTGATGCACGTCAAGAAAAAATTGGTTGGACTACCATCAATTACAATGATGAGGCATGGTTGAATGCAAAAAGGATAGACAGTTTTAAAAATACCAATTTGATTGCTACACAAAATGAGTTGGTCAAAAAACATGAAGTATTTAATCCTATTAAAATATTTACAACACCCAAGGGAGAAAAAGTTATTGACTTTGGACAAAACCTAGTGGGCTGGGTGGTGATGAAAGCAAAAGGGAATGCAGGGGATAAGATTACTTTGTCTCATGCCGAAGTATTAGACAAACAAGGAAATTTTTATACCGCTAATTTGCGTGAAGCCAAGGCCCAAAACAATTATGTATTAAAAGGGGAAGGCGTTGAAGTTTTTGAACCTCATTTTACTTGGCAAGGTTTTAGGTATTTAAGAGTGGAAGGCTATCCTGGAGAGCTTACTGCAGAAAATTTTACAGCCGTGGCCTTGTATTCAGACATGAAAACAACAGGATCGTTTACCAGTTCCAATAAATTAGTAAATCAATTGCAGCACAATATAGAATGGGGACAGAAAGGTAATTTTTTAGATGTGCCTACCGATTGTCCTCAGAGAGATGAGCGTTTAGGTTGGACAGGAGATGCACAAGTATTTTCTAGAACAGCCACTTTTAATTTGAATGTAAATAACTTTTTTGCCAAATGGTTGAAGGATGTGGCCGCAGATCAGTTGGAAGGTAAAGTGCCTTTTGTCGTGCCCAATATATTAGGTAAGACAGCAGTGAATAGCGCTGGCTGGGCCGATGTGGCTACGATTGTTCCATGGAATATGTATTTGGTGTATGGAGATAAAAAAATCTTATCTGATCAATATGCAAGTATGAAGGCCTATGTAGAAAGTTTACGTAAAGCTTCTTGGGGCGATTTATGGAATACGGGCTTTCATTTTGGAGATTGGTTGTTTTACCGACCAGAGGATGACAATGATGGCCGTTCTGCTGTCACTGATAAATATTTAATAGCACAATGTTTTTATGCACATTCTACACAACTCCTAATTAATGCGGCCAATGTTTTGGGTAAAAAAGAAGACGTTGAATTTTATACTGACTTATTAGGAAAAATAAAAGCAGCATTTTTAAGAGAATATGTAACACCCAATGGAAGATTGGTTTCTGGGACGCAAACGGCCTATACCTTGGCCTTGAACTTTGACATGTTACCTGAGAATAGTAGAGATCAAGCCGCTAAAAGATTGTCTGAAAATGTCACTAGCTATGAAAATCATTTGACTACTGGATTTTTAGGTACCCCTTATTTATGTCATGTCTTAACAAGATTTGGCTATACCAATGTGGCGTATAAATTATTATTGCAAGAAAAATACCCTTCTTGGTTATACCCAGTGAAGATGGGGGCTACCACTATTTGGGAAAGATGGGATGGACAAAAACCTGATAGTACATTTCAAACCACAGGCATGAACTCCTTCAACCACTATTCTTATGGGGCTATTGGAGATTGGATGTACCGTCAAATGGTGGGCTTGGATACTTATGAAGATGGGGTTGGTTACCAGCATAGTAAAGTACAACCGCATATTGGTGGTGGCTTTACGCATGCATCGGCTTCTTTAGATACCTATTATGGTCAATTAAGCAGTGGCTGGAAAGTGCAAGGGGACAGCATTTATTTGGAGGTATCTATTCCTGCCAATACCTATGCCTCTGTGTTTATTCCTACCTACGATATCAATTTGGTTAGTGAAAATGGCCAGCCCTTAAAAAATGGCAATGGCATTAGCTTAGTTGGTCAAAAAAATAATTATTATGAAACTAAGTTAGGGTCGGGGGACTATCATTTTATCATTAAGAAAGAAATAATGAAAGATTAATTTAAATTACTTCCAAATAAAAAAGCCCCACGAAATTCGAGGGGCTTTTTTATAAATACTATTAAGCTTATTCATTCAAGTTTAATATGAAAGCGTAGTTGCCAAAGTATCCTGGATAAACTCCGCCAATTTTTATATTGGTATTGGTAGATTTCTTCAAAGCCTCGTAAAACTCTTCTACTGTTTTTACTGGCTCTTCGTTTACATGCGTAATGACAAATCCTTTTTCAATTCTACTTTTACTTAAAATGCCATTGCCTAATTCTTTAATAATCACACCGCCTTCTAAATCATTTTTTTCAGCAGTGGCTTTGTCTAAAGTTTCTAGTCTACCTCCTAATTTTTCGGCAGGTTTACTACTTTTGGCTAGGTCGGCACTGCCTAGTTTTGCTTTGAAAGTAACATCAATAGTCATTTCTTTGCCATCACGTTTGATCAACAAACTTGCTTTGTCTCCTGGTTTGTATCTTGCTACTTGTTCTTGTAATTCAGGGGAAGTTTTTACTGCAATGCCATTTAATTTTAATAACACATCGCCTTTTTTAATACCAGCTGATTTTGCAGCACCACCTTCTAATACATCTGTAATTAAAATACCGTCACCTTCTTTATATTTGGTATTTAAGTCTTCATTCATTTTTTTAATTTGCTCTTCAGACATGTCCTCTCTAGGATAACTAATACCTAAATAAGCTCTTTGCACTGTACCATATTTTACAATATCGGTGACTACTTTTTTAACAATGTTTACAGGAATGGCATAAGAGTAACCTGCATAAGAACCAGTAGGAGAGGCGATGGCCGAATTAATGCCTACCAATTCACCGCTGGTATTGACCAAAGCGCCACCGCTATTGCCTTGATTCACTGCAGCATCTGTTTGCAAGAAAGATTCTACTGGTTTATCACTCTGTCTTGAATTGATATCAATGGATCTATTTTTGGCACTGATGATGCCCGCTGTAATGGTTACATCTAAACTTAATGGATACCCAATGGCTAATACCCATTGTCCTAATTTAATTTCATCGCTATTGCCATACACTAAATAAGGAAGGCTGTTTGCATCAATTTTAATCACTGCAATATCGCTACTAGCATCCACCCCAATAACTTTTGCTTTGTAAGTTTTTTTATTCGTGAGCGTCACATTGATTTCATCGGCACCATTCACCACATGGTTGTTGGTAACAATATATCCATCAGCTGTAATTAGCACGCCACTTCCACTGGCTCTTTGTTCAGGTTGAATTCTTGGCCCGCCAAAGAAATCTCCAAACATATCTTCATCCCCAAACAAATCCCCAAAAGGGTTTCTTTGTTTTCTTTGATTTTGATTTGACTCAATTTTTTTTGCATTGGTCTTGGTTTTAATATGCACCACGGCAGGGGAGGCGGTACTAGCAGCGGGGGTAAAATCTACGGTCGTACCTGGTGCATTCCCATTAAAAAAACTAGCATAATTAGACGGTAATCTGCCATCATTTTCAAAGGCCAAATTGGTTTTTGACAATTTGCCATAACTCCACATACTTCCAATAGTAGTTAAAGCACTAATTCCCATAATGGCTAATACATTTTTAAAATTCAAATTCATAATTGCATTTTTTATGTTTAACTAAATATTTATAAATTTTCTACAAATCCTGTGCCAAATCATTTGCAAAATAACAAATCTGCAATTTGGTCACAAAATGATTTAGCCTCTTTAACAAAAAATTGACGCCCTTTCCCAATGGCTTAAAAACTACTTAAAAATGCTAGGGTATCCACGCCATCTGCATATTGCATTAAACTTGGGGTTTGGGGACTGCCAAATGGCACCCCGGTTTTGCCTACAATACATTGCACATCGGCACTATCAATGGTAGGAAATTGCCCAGGGGTATAAAACTGATAATGGATTTGGGAAATAGCCGCAAATGGAGATGGGTTTTCGCTAAGCAAAATGCCCCCCGAATCCATGTAAAATTGTCGGTTCAGCATCAAAAGTGCCAGTTGGTAGTCGTAATTGTGTTTGAATTTATGTTCATCGCCCAGATAATTGTATTTCTTTAAAGCCTCAATCAAGGGGATAAAATCATAGCCCAATGGCACCCATATTTGGGTAATATTTCTACAGCCCATCCCAAAATAAAGCATCATATCATCGGTCAATAAATCAATTTCGGCTGGCGTTTCCAGTCCATCTAAAATGGCCACTGAGGTTTTGTTTTTTCTAATGATATGGGGGTATTTGCCAAAATATTGCTCAAAATACCTGCCTGTATTATTGCTGCCTGTGGCGATGTAGGCATCGCAGTTTTTCAATTGTTCTTGCACCTGAATTAAGTCCTTAAAAGCAGGGTCAATCATTTGCAAAGAAGCAATGACATATTCCATCAAAGGCGTATCCTTGGAGGAAAGCTTTACAACTGCCGTATGACCTGCCATTAAACTGCTGAGTAAATCATGAAATCCCACTAGGGGGATATTCCCAGCCATCACAATTCCTATTTTTTTACCAGTGGGGGCAACTGAAATTGTTGGGTAAGTGGCCACCCAATTTTGAAGTAAGTCAAGGGCCAGAAATTGCTGATTGATTTGAGCCAAAGCATGGTCTATAAAATGGGGCAAAAACCATGAATTTTGCTGATAGGCCTTATTTTTAACCACTGCCAGTTGTTCGTTTTCTGTGTTTAAAAATTGCGCGCCTAAAGTAAAAAAAGCCTTTATTCTTGCTTGTAAGTTCATGCTTGTTCTATATATTTGTAGGGCAAAATTACGTTACTAATTATTTAAATAATTTATTATGGCTATCAAAATTACGGATGAGTGTATTAACTGCGGTGCTTGCGAACCAGAATGTCCAAATAACGCTATTTATGAAGGTGGTGTAGAATGGGCTGTTGCCGATGGTACTACAGTAAAAGGAGCATTCACATTATTGGATGGTACTTCAGTTGATGCAGGTCAAAGAATTGCGCCTGTAGCTGCAGATACTTATTATATCACACCCAATAAGTGTACAGAATGTCAAGGTTTTCATGAGGAACCACAATGTGCTGCAGTATGTCCAGTGGATTGTTGCGTACCAGATGAAATGTACGTTGAAACAGTAGAAGTGTTATTGGCTAAAAAAGACAGATTACACGCTTAGATGCTTCGATTAGAATTATCTATAAGAGTCATATTTAAAAAAGGGAATTAATTTCCCTTTTTTTGTGCCTTGTATTAAGTAAATTTGAACATCAATAAGCATACATGAAAAAAAAGGTAGCATTGGTTACTGGAGGTTTAAGTTCCGAAGCACAGATTAGTTATAAAAGTGCACAGACTGTATTGAATGCAGTGGATAAAAATAAGTATGAGGTTTACCTAATCGATGTGCATCCTACAGGCTGGTGGTATGAAAATCAAGTGGGCGAGGAAGTGGCTGTTGATAAATCCGATTTTAGCATTGTAGAAGCTGGAGAAAAAATAAATTTTGACTTAGCTCTGATGTGCATTCATGGAACCCCTGGTGAAGATGGAAAACTGCAGGGCTATTTTGATTTGATTGGCTTACCTTATACCAGTTGCAATACCGCCACATCCGCACTAACTTTTAATAAAAGATATACCGTGGCCGTGGCAGGATTTGGTGGGGTGAACGTAGCAAGATCCTTACATATTTTTATAGATCAACCATTGACGGTTACGCAAATTTTAGAAGAAGTAAAATTACCTCTATTTGTAAAACCCAACAATGGCGGAAGTAGTTTTGGTATTAGCAAAGTAAATACTGAAAAAGAATTGGCACCTGCTTTGGAAAAAGCATTTAAGGAGGATAAGGAAGTGTTGGTAGAAGAATTTATTAGTGGAAGAGAATTTACGATTGGGGTTTTTAAATCAAAGGGGGTTACTACAGTGTTGCCCATCACTGAAATTAAAACAGAAAATGAATTCTTTGATTTTGCGGCAAAATATGAAGGCAAGAGTGAAGAAATCACCCCTGCAAAAATAACCGATACCATGTTTGCCGATTTAACAACTGCAGCCAAAAAAGTATACGAAATTTTTAATTGCAATGGAGTGGTGAGAATAGATTTCATCTACAACGAAAATTCGAATAAAGCTTATTTGTTGGAAGTGAATACGGTGCCTGGTCAAAGTGAGGCCAGCATTATCCCACAACAAGTAAAAGCCATGGGTTGGAGCTTGACTGATTTTTATGGAACCATAATTGAAGATTGCTTATCTTCCAAATAACCAAAAAAAAATTCTTTTGGAATTCATTGATAAATTATTAAAAAAGCCTTTGTGGGTAAATGTCTTAACAGGCATTGGGGCAGTGATTGTCTTAATTGTATTGTTTTTCTTTTCCTTGGGATGGATCACAGGCAATGGTAAAACCGAAAAAGTACCCAATGTGATTGGCTTGGATGTATTGGCAGCGCAAAAAAATATCAAGGCCTTGGGTTTTGATGTTGTACTACAGGATTCTATTTATGTAGATACTTTAGCAAGAAATGGGGTATTGAGACAAACACCAGAAGCGGATGAGGTCGTAAAAAAAGGAAGAACCATCTATCTAACCATTAATAGAGTTATTGCCCCTCTTGTGGATATGCCTAATTTGATAGGCTTTTCTTTAAAAAGTGCACAGACCTATTTAAAAGTTTTAGGTTTAAGAATGGGGGCCATTAATTTAGTGACCAACCGAAATAAGAATGTCATCATTGATCAATTGGTGGGGGCAAGTGCTATTGCACCAGGTACCAAAATATCCTCTGGTACCATGATCAATTTCACGGTAGGGGATGGAGGCAATGGCATTGGCATGGAAGTGCCCGATTTGATTGGGATGACGGTGGAAATGGCTAAAGCTACATTATTGAATATGGGCTTAAGTGTTGGCAATATTAGTTCCTCAGCAAGTATACAAGATACTGCTTCAGCCTTTGTTATTATGCAAACGCCAACTGCTTATTCAGCTACTTTAGATTCTTTGGGCATGCCTTTAAAAAATTCCACGATGCAAGGGGGCTCCATTGATATAGTCATAGATAAAGTTGCACCAGCTATTTCGAAAAGAGATTCTATTAAATAAATACAACTATTAATACCTATAAAATGCAAACCATTACCGTAGAAGCTTTAAAAGCAAAATTAGATGCAGGAGAAAAATTAAATTTAGTAGATGTGCGTGAGCCACATGAACATGCTGCTTTTAATATAGGTGGTATCTTATTGCCACTAGGTCAAGTACAAACTTTACAAATAGACGATATAGAAGATTTAAAAGAAGAGATCGTTTATGTTTATTGTCGCAGTGGTAATAGAAGCGGTCAAGCCTGTATGATGTTAGAACCTTATGGTTTTAAAAATGTAGTGAATGTAGCTGGAGGCATGTTGGATTGGGAAGCAAAGTTCCCAGGCTAATTAACTTATTTTATTTGTTTGATAATTAGTAGGGGGTCGCTTAGTCTAGCTTGATCTAACAGGTTGACCAAGGCCATGGTTTTTTGCGTTTTGATATCGCTCAAGCCATTTAAAATAGTCCAGGAATCTTTCAATAAATAAAAGACATTGGTGGTTAAATTCAATGTTCTAGTTTTTGTTAATGCATCCCTAATATTTGTTGCATAGAATTTTTCAATTTCATTCAGTTGATAAATGTAAGTATCTATGGCCTTTTTGGGCTTATTGTTTAAGCACCATTCATTAAGTAATTTCATTTTTCTAGGACTGTTGCTCGTAATCATATCAGCAGACAATTGGTAGAGGAATCCATCAATTTTCCATCTTAGTTCATTGTAGAAAGCCAAAGCGCTGTCTTTTTGATTTTGTGAAGTACAATGGGTGTATAAATACAATTCAGTGCTGTACTTGGTATCAATCAATCTATTCATTAAACCTAGGTGGGTGATTTTTTGAGCGACCACTGGGAAGTACAATAAAAGCAGTAAGCTAATTATCCAAGTTGATTTTTTCATATTGTTTTATTTTAAGTTGAATTAAATAAAAAATGTGGCTTTCTCTAATTTGCCTTCGGTTTGGGGTGCTTGTTCGTATCCATTTTTAGCTAAATCCTTATTCACTAGTTGAATGAGTTCGTTCATGGGAACATGCTTTGCATGTGCTTTTAAATTTTTTAATAAATAATGCGTAAAAGCGCCATTGAATCTGTTGTCTATATAAGCATCGGCACTTACTTGATCCGATGCGCAGGCACTTAATAAGGCGCCATTGAGGGGGGCAACGATAGAAGATGTAGATGAATGACTAGATGATGCATCTATGGAAGGAATCAAATTAGCAGGTTGATTCATGAAGCGATAGCGGTTGGATTGATCCATCGGATCTCGAGATAAATCTTCGGCATGGCAGGAATCGGATATCCAAACAAAATGTACGCCATTGGGAATGGCTTTAAAAATTTCTGCAAATTCTTTATCCCGAAGGGTAGTGGCTGCCGTCCAATCAAAATCATAAGGGCAAATAATTTCATCATGGCCATCTTTCTCTAATGTTGGATGCTTTGTAGGCATTTGCGCGCCATGGCCACTGTAATGAAATAAAATTTGGTCACCCGCTTGCAGATCGGTTAATAGCCAGTTTAAATTTTCAACAATTCCTTTTTTAGTGGCTTGACGATTGGTTAAAGTCCTCACCTGTTCTTTTTGATAGACAGGGTTAATTTGAGTGATAAAATTGAACATATCATTGATGTCATTGATGCAACCTCTTAATTCATTTCTTGGATCGGGGTATTGGTTAATGCCCACTAATAATGCTTTGTTTTTCATTTTATTTTAGTTTTGTTTTACTGAAAATAAAAAATAAAATGATGCTACAAAATATATTCAATACATTTGTTTGATCGCCTGAAAGCATTGCTTAGATTGAATTCTAAAGCATTTACCTATAATTAAACCGTAGTAATACTTTGAAACTTTATTCTAAATAGAAACATTTCTAAAATTATTTTTTTATGGAAAATCAAATTCAACCCAAAGAAAGAAAAAAAGGCATTTTTATCAGTTTTCTACTTTTTTTAATTGCTATTTTTTTATTGTCTTTCACTGCACCCATTGGATTTATTTTTGCTTTGCTGCAAAAATTATTTACTAGAAAAATACAATCGCTACGTGATTATTTATTGGAAGTGGCCTTGGTTTTGGATCAGGCGGGCAATGTAATCATGCAGCATTTTTTAAATGCTGCATTACTTAAAAAATCGCCCAATACTTATTTGTTTGGTAATAAAAATGAAACCATCAGTAGTGTGATAGGTAAAAATTCCCTAACTGACTCTTTGACCAGTATGGGCCAATTACTCAATGGCTTTTTGAATGCCATTGATAAAAACCATACGTTGAATTCTATCGAAGAAAATATCAAAAATTTCTTTACTTCAAATTAATTTTTAAACTTAACCAAAAATTACTACCAGCCATAGGGAAGTAATTAATAGAAGTGGTGGTTGCCCCCTCGTATATATAACTATAGGTATAACCATTGGGCTCGTATAGTTTATTAAAAATATTATTCGCATACAAATTAATACTTGCATTCCATTTTTGTTTGTTTAATAAAGTATAGGAGGTGCTAATATCTTGTAAGAAATAGGCTTTTAATGTTCTTGCTTCATTTTGGGTATTGTCCAAATATTGTTTAGAAACATATTTACTCGTAAAATTCAAATTCCATTGATTATTTAATTTAACTAGTAAGCTATGATTGGCCGTTAGGTTGGGGGACAAGGCGATTGCTGTGTTTTTATGTACAATGGCCAATTGACCACCTTGGTCATAATTGTCTATGTATTCGGTAAAGGCCTCTATTTTATTTTGACTAAAAGTAAGATTGCCGGCACTTGTTAAAAACGAATTTAACTTCCAGTTTTCTTCTAACTCAATACCTATTCTACTGCTCTTAGGTACATTGGTTCTAGTATAAGCGCCTACATCATTAATTTTCCCAGTAAGTACCAATTGGTCTTTGTAGCTCATTACATATAAATTCGCTCCCCAATCAAAATTTGTCTGTTTGTTTTTAAAACCCATTTCCAAATCAGTTAAAACCTCTTGCTTAGGTTGCTCATTGGTGGCTGCTTCAAAATCATCTCTATTGGGTTCTTTATGCGCTAGGGCAATGCTGGCATAATAGTGGGTATTTTTTGTTTTGTAAAACAAACCAGCCTTAGGGTTTATAAAATCAAAATTTCTTTTTACGATTAAAGCTGCATTATGATCAAATCCATACATATTGTGGCCTACATTTCTGTATTGTACATCCACAAAACTGCTGAAAGCCTCATTGAATTGATGATTCCATTTAAAATAGGTGTTCACATCTTTCTTAATGGCATTATTAAAATAATAATTAAAATTCGGAGAAATGCCCAAGCTACTTAAATAGGGTAGTCTTCCATAATGCAATCCATCGTATGTGTTCCAGGCACCCCCAAGGGTATATTTATTTTTACCTTCTTCATAAACTAATGATGCGATTTGTCCATAAAAATTGTTATCTAACCATTTTCTTCTTACCAAATCAAGGGTTCTTGTTGGGCTTGTATTGATATAATCAGATAATTCAACGCCACCTTTATATTCCTCATAATATCCCTTGCCTCTAGTTAAGAAGATGGCCGTGTTCCAGCTAAGTTTTGAATTTATAGTTTTATTGTAAAACAATTGATAATGCGTTTGTTGGTAATTGTCT
>Ga0209829_10001072_pt1 | contig 23105 bp, 17 predicted proteins | sample C_140205_EF_Meta_FD_187311 | JGI IMG/M metagenome (GOLD analysis project Ga0209829, IMG submission 187311) | Freshwater microbial communities from Lake Croche, Canada to study carbon cycling - C_140205_EF_MetaG (SPAdes) (version 2) | ecosystem: Environmental > Aquatic > Freshwater > Lake...
GACGATCCGTGGGACATGATAATCGGCGGCGCGTCCGGCTCAGGAAACTAGCTTCCCGTCCAGTTCGGCGGGCGCTTCTCGGCGAAGGCGACCGCACCTTCTTGAGCGTCCTTGGAGGAGAACACCGGCATGATGATCTTGGCCTGTTCGCGCCACTGATCCTCGGGACTCCAACTGCGCGACTCCACGATCACCCGCTTGGTCGCGGCGACGGCCAGCGGCCCGTTGACGGTGATCCGCTCCGCCAGTTCGATCGCGGCTTCCAGTGCGTGTCCCGGCTCGGCCAGCACGTTGACCAAACCCAGTTCGTGGGCACGCTCGGCGGGCAGCGGATCACCGGTCAGGGCGAGTTCCATGGCGATCTGGTAGGGGATACGGGCCGGCAGGCGCAGCAGCCCGCCGCCGGCGGCCACCAGACCGCGCTTGACCTCCGGGATGCCGAAGGCGGAGTTGCGGGCGGCGACGATCAGGTCGGTCGCGAGCGCCAACTCCGTTCCACCTGCTAGTGCGTAGCCCTCGACGGCGGCGATCACCGGCTTGACGGCCGGGCGCTCGGTGAAGCCCAGTCCGCGGCCCTTGACAGCGACGTTCTCGCCGCGGGCGAAGGCCTTGAGGTCCATCCCGGCGCAGAACGATCCGCCGGCTCCGGTGACGATCCCCACCGACAGGCCCGGATCGTCGTCAAGGGCGTCCGTCGCGTCGGCCAGGCCCTGACTGACTGCCGCGTTGACCGCGTTCTTGGCCTCGGGCCGGTTGATGGTGATGATCAGGATCCGGCCGCGCTTCTCGGTCAGGACCGCGTCTGTTGTGCTGGCTTGTTCGCTCACCCGGCGATCGTAGCGGCCTCACCGGCGGCGACGGCAGGGGTCCATAATGACGGTCATGCCCAATGAGGACATCCACCCCGAACTTCGTCGCGCCGCGCGATTCATACCGCGGTTCACGATCCAACCCTGGGCGCTGCCGCTGGTGCGAAAACTCTCCGGCCTTCGCAAGCCCTCGAACACCGGTGTCGAGGTGCTGACGCTGCCGTCGGGGGCAGGTGTTCGACTGCATCGCCCGGCCACTGCCGCGGGCCCGACGCCAGCGCTGCTGTGGATCCATGGTGGGGGCTACCTGTTCGGGACCGCTGCCCAGGACGACGACGTGTGCCGTCAGTACGTTCGGCGTCTCGGCATCACGGTTGCGGCGGTGGACTACCGGCTGGCTCCGGAGCATCCGTATCCGATCCCGCTCGAGGACTGCTACAGCGTGCTGACCTGGCTGGCGCGGCTGCCCGGAATCGACCCTGACCGCATCGCGATCGGCGGGGCCAGTGCTGGCGGCGGGTTGACTGCGGCACTGGCTCTACTGGCCCGCGACCGCGCCGAGGTGAACCCGGTGCTGCAGGTCCTGTCCTATCCGATGCTCGACGACCGCACCATCGATCCGGCGTTGAACGACACCGGCTTTCGGTTGTGGAACGCGGGTAGCAACCGGATCGGCTGGCAGTCCTACCTCGGTGGTGCCGACCCGGCCGTCGCCGTCCCGGCCCGCCGGGAAGATCTCGCCGGCGTGGCGCCCGCCTGGCTCGGCGTCGGAACACTCGATCTCTTCCACGACGAGGATCTGCACTACGCCGAACGGCTCACCGCGGCCGGCGTGCCCTGCGAGGTGCATATAGCGAAAGGGGCCTTCCACGGCTTCGACCGGATCGCGGCGAAGTCATCGGTCGCACGGGCCTATCTCGAGAGCCAGGTCGCGAGCCTGCAGCAAGCGCTGAAGTTGTGACGCCGATGTCGAGCGTGCTCACCGACCAGCAGAACGACCTGCGCGACGCCATCTCCGACCTGATGGCCAAACGCTCCCCCGAGGCGCAGGTGCGACGACTGATGGCCGACGACTCCGGTCACGACACGGCGGCGTGGGCAGAGTTGGCGGCGATGGGCCTGCTCGGCCTGACCATCCCCGAGGAGTTCGGCGGCGCGGGTGCCGGTGCGACGGAATTGGCGGTGGTGTCCGAACAGATGGGCCGGGTGCTGTTGTGCGCGCCGTACCTGTCGACGGCGGTGTTGACCCCGTATCTGCTTCTGGCGCTGGGCGATCCGGCCGAGTGTGCCGAGGCGCTGCCCCGGATCGCAGCGGGTGAGTTGCTGGCGACGGTGGCCTTCGCCGAGGCAGGTTCGGCGCGGCCACCGGAGCGGTGTGTCACCTCGGCCGTCGCCGATGGCGACCAGTGGACGCTGACGGGTGAGAAGACCTATGTGCTGGACGCAACCATTGCGAACCGTTTCTACGTGCAGGCCCACTGCGATTCCGGTACAGCGCTGTTCGCCGTCGAACGCGGCGCGCCCGGATTGTCAGTTGCGCCGCTCACCACCGTCGACCAGACCCGTAAGCAGGGCCGGTTGACCCTCGCCGATACACCTGCCCGGTTGATCGGCGGCGTCGGCAAGGGCGCGGCAGCGTTGGACAGCGCACTCGATCAGTCGGCGGTGGCGTTGATCGCCGAACAGGCCGGCGGTGCCATGCACGCCATGCAGATGGCAGCCGACTACGCCGGCGTCCGCCACCAGTTCGGCCGTGCCATCGGCAGCTTCCAAGCGGTCAAACACCTGTGCGTCGACATGCTGCTCGAAGCGGAGTCGGCGTCTTCGGCGGCACGCCACGTCGCTGCCGCCTTCGACGCCTGCGAACCGGATCGGTTAGCCGATCTGGCTCTGGCCCAGGCGTATTGCTCGGATGCGTTCGTGTTCGTCGCGGCCACCAACATCCAGGTCCACGGCGGGATCGGTTTCACCTGGGAGCACCCGGCCCACCTCTACCTGCGGCGTGCGCGCACCGACGCGCAGATTTTCGGCGACTCGAACTGGCACCGGGAGCGCTATGTTCGACTACGGGAGGACAACTCATGACCGACATGACCGACGACGACGTTCGGGGCGAGGTGCGCGCCTGGCTGGCGGACAACGTCGACCCCGCACTGGGCCGCGCCGAGTGGAGTCGGAAGGTGTTCGACGCCGGGTGGTCGGCACCGAGTTGGGAGCCGGCGTGGGGTGGTCGCGGACTGAGCAGTGCGCAATCACGTCTCGTGGCAGCCGAATTCGCCAACGTCGGCGCGTACGGCACTGGCGCGGACCGCGCCGACATGCTGTCCTGCACTGTGCGCGATCTGGGCACCGAAGAGCAGAAGCACCGGTTGATCCCGCCATCAGTACGCGGTGAGACCCGATGGTGCCTGCTGTATAGCGAACCGGGCGCGGGTTCGGACCTTGCCGGACTGCGCACCCGCGCCGACCGCGACGGAGACGACTGGATCATCAACGGGCAGAAGGTCTGGACGTCGTTCGCCAAGACCGCCGATTACGGGCTACTGGTAGCCCGCACCGACTGGGATGTGCCCAAGCACAAGGGCATCGGTTTCTTCATCTTCCCGATGCGCCAACCCGGCGTGGAGATCCGGCCGATCCACCAGATCACCGGTGAGTCGGAGTTCAACGAGGTGTTCATCACCGATGCGCGCGTGCCGCACGCCAACCTGGTGGGTGAACCCGGTGGTGGCTGGGCAGTGTTGCAACTGGCCCTGGCCTACGAACGTCGACTGATGGGCGACCTGGCCCGCACCGCCAAATCCACCCGGGACCTGAAACCGGATGCCGACAGCCTGATCGGAATGGCCCGGGCGGCAGGCGTTCTCGGCGACGCCCACATCCGCCAGGAGATCGCCCGGGCCGAGTCGCTGGCGACGGTCAACCGGTGGAACACCCAGCGTGCCAAGACCACCACCGATCGCACCGAGGCGGCCACCCTGATGGCACTGGGCAAGATCGCGATGTCGCGGATCCTGCATGAGACCGCGCGGATCCAGACCGAGATCGTCGGGCCCGAATCGATGCTCACCGGATCGGACAACCCGGTGGGCGACGCGGTGACCTTCCGCACCCTGAATGCCTACTTCACCTCGATCGGCGGCGGCACCGATCAGATCCAGCGCAACATCGTCGGTGAGCGGGTGCTGGGCCTGCCGAAGGAGCCGGAACCCTACCGCGACAGCGCCTTTCGGGATCTGCCGCACTGATTACCCTGCCGGAAACACCGCGTCAGCGGAAGTGCAGGATGTCGCTGCCCCAGGCTTGCCGGATCTTCTTATCGGCGTCCTGAGCGATCCGATCGGCGTTGTCGATGATCAGACAGGAGCGCTCCGGCTCACCGTACGGCGGCCACTCCGGTTCGCCGGCCAGTCCGGTGGGCGTCGACGTCGCCGCGAAGTTCACCCACCGTGCCCGGATGCGCTTGGACACCGCCTTGGCGGATTTCGTCCCGCCCAATTTGAGGGTGACGTCCTTGGGTGCGCCTAGAGTTCCCCAGACATAAGGCAATTCGGTTGCGTGCGCGGCACCGACCAGCAGCACCTTCATGATCGGGGTGGCGTAGTCGAATCGGTAGAGGTAGACCGGCGCGACCTGGCTGTGCCCCTCGGCCAGCCACACCGACGGCATCCGGAAACCCACATCGCTGGCGATACTCAGGCCGCGTCCACTGCCGCGGTAGCGCTCGTGAGAAGACTCGAGTTCCTCCACGGTGGGCAACGCCATATCGGGTTGCTCGGCGGCGATGTCGTTGAACATCGAGGTGATCGCGCGCGGGGTGATCGGCATCAGCGGTGAGCGCATCAGCCGAAACAGCGCCGCCTCGTGCTTGTTGGTTCCAATGATCAGCGGGACCGGAAGTGTCCGGCCGTCACGGGCCGAGTGCACGGGGTAGTCATCCAGCAGATCACCGTCGACCACCGGGACGAACGCGACGGTGCCCGGATGGTTGACGGGAATCTCGGCGAAGACCTTGTCGGTCGCCGACATCAGGGCACGGATGTCCACGTCGACCAACTTCTCAGCCTCAGCCGCGGCAATACCGAGATGATCGAGCACGAGGTGGGTAACCCGTTGGGCGCGTTCATGTTCGTAGACCGAAGTCGCCGGGGAACTTTGGGCGATCGCGGCACCAAACAGACCCGCGGCCTGTGGCACCGCGAGCAGAGCGGTCACGATGCCAGCGCCGGCCGATTCCCCGAACAGCGTCACCCGGTTCGGGTCGCCGCCGAATGCGGCGATGTTGTCCCGGACCCACGCCAGTGCCGCGAGGACGTCGCGCAGGCCGACGTTGGAATCGAAGTTCCCGCGGCCCATTCCGGAGAGGTCAAGAAAGCCGAACACCCCCAGTCGATAGTTGAGCGTGACCACCACGACGTCACCCTCGCTGGACAGTCGCCTGCCGTCGTAGAGGGGTTGGCTGCCCGACCCGAGCACGAAGGCGCCGCCGTGAACCCACACCATCACCGGTTTAGCGTCGCCGGGTGTAGTGCCCTTGGGAGCCCAGATGTTCACGCTGAGGCAGTCCTCGTTCTCGGCCCCACCGAGGTCGAGGGGAAATACCGGGAGGGCGGGTTGCGGGCACACGAACCCGAACCGACTGGCATCAGCCACCTCGGTCCAGGGTTGCGGCGGTTCGGGCGCCCGGAACCTCAAATCGCCGAGTGGCGGGGCGGCGTAGCGGATGCCCCGCCACGCCATGGCACGGCCGACGTCGATTCCACGAACCGGCCCGTAGGCGGTGTCAACCACGAGGTTGTCGTTCTTCATCGTTGCGCGCACGGTCCTTTCGGGTCGCCCGCAAGGTTACCGGCCGGGTGCCGACGGCCTAGAAAAGCAGTGCCCGCCAGCGCCAGTCCAGCACCGGACGGTCGTCACCGTCACCGGCCGCGTAGACGAGTGAGCGCAGGCTCAGCACGCCGCCGCGGTCGCCGGGAAGTACATCAGCCGCTTCAACGTGCAGATCGCTGTAGAGGGTGTCGCCCTCGTGCACCGGGCCGGTGTGATCGCAGGACTGCCAGCCCAGCACTGTCGCGAGATTAGGCAGCAGGCGGGTGGCCTGGGCAAGGGCGAGGCCTATGGTGTGGCCGCCGTACACCAGTCGCTGTCCGCCGAGGCGTGAATCATGATGTGTGGCAGCGATATTCAGTGTGAGTCTGGCCAACTCAGCTGCGGAGCTGACGACGTCGCCGGTGCTCCGCAGTACCGAGCCCGCCATGTCGGCGTCGAAGTGCGGCCCGGGCACTCGGCGGCGGAATGCGTCGGCATCCCACTGCGCGGTGGGGTCGGTCTCCGGCGCGGGGCCCACGCCGATTAGAGACAGGTCGTCGCCGTGACCGGTGTCGCCGGTATCGGTGCTACACGGCAACATGGCGCAGCGATAGAAATCGAGCACCATTCGACCTGCTTGGTCGACGGTGGTCATCCGCAGCGCGGCCAGACCGGTGGGGGCGCGGCCCGGTTTGGCGCTGTTGCGTTTCAGACCCACCACCTCGGTACGGGTGGACAGGGTGTCGCCGATCACCGGGAAGCGGTGGAAGCTCAGGCCGCGATAAAACAGGTTGGCCTTGACCCGCTGAGTCACCACCGTGGACTGGCCGATCGCGATATCGCACACCAACCCCGGGTGGGCCAGTTGCCCGGGTTCGCCGAGGACTGCGCCCGATAACTCCGCATCCAGCGCCAGCCGTAACCGATCGCCGACGATCGCCTGATGGGCAGCCGCGATGCCGGCGGTGATAGTCATCGACGGCACCGAGTCGAAGACCTGTCCCACCGCCAGGTCGTCGAAATGGGGGCCGCCGCTACCGGTATCGCCGTGCCGCGCCACAGCCGTCATTGTGTCACTGTGGTCCCATGTCCTCCTACAACGTCGCCGCACCGTGGATCGCGATAGCACCGCGCCGCAGCCGATTCGGACGGAGTCCGTCGTGACGACCGATTACAACCCGATCGCCGAGCAGTACCAACGATCCAAGCAGCAGCCGTGGCGAACGCTCATCGAGTGCTTCACGCTGATGGGCCTCATCGGCGACCCCACCGAACTCAGCGTCCTGGACCTGGCCTGCGGGGAGGGGTTCTACACCCGGTTGATCCGGCATCGCGGCGCGGCGCGGGTCCGCGGGCTCGACCTTTCCGAGGGCATGATCGCCCTGGCTCAATCCCAGGAAGCGCTCCAACCACTCGGGGTCACCTACGCGGTGGCTGACGCCCGGGAGTTGTCCGATGAGGATCCCGTCGACCTGACTGTTGCCGCCTACCTACTCAACTACGCCCGGACTCGGGAGGAACTCCAGTCGATGTGCGACGGGATCGCCCGTTCACTCAAGCCTGGGGGACGGTTCGTCACGGTCAACACCAACCCGGCCCTGGACCTCACCGCCGCACCGTCGTACCGCCCCTACGGATTCGAAGCCACCGCCGCCGGGCCGTGGCAGGACGGCACGCCAATCCAGTGGACCTTCCATCTCGAGGACGGCCCGTTCGCGATCGAGAACTATCACCTCGGCGTCGCCGCCCACGAAGAGGCCTTTGATCGGGCCGGCTTCTCTCAGGTGCGCTGGCACACTCCGGTGCTGTCCCCCGATGCGCTGGAGGACTACGACACGCAGTACTGGTCGACGTTCATCGGTTTCCCGCCGGTGACATTCATCGAATGCATCCGGTAGGCGCGTACTAACCGGCTGGCGCGGAGTACTTCTCAATCAAGCTCTGCTTGTAGAGCTTGCCGGTATCGGTGCGCGGGAGTTGCTCCTCGAAAGAGATCGACCGCGGGCACTTGTAATGCGCGAGTCGCTCCCGCAACCACGTGAGCAGTTCATCACCGAATTCCGCATTGGCCGAACCGGGTTCGACCAACTGCACGACACCCTTGACCGACTGGCCCATCTCGTCATCGGGAATGCCGAACACCGCTGCATCCATCACCCGGGGATGGGTGACCAGCAGGCTCTCGGCTTCCTGCGGATAGATGTTGACGCCACCCGAGATGATCATGTGGTGGCGGCGGTCGGTGAGGTAGAGGTAGCCCTCATCGTCGAGGTAGCCGATATCCCCCACGGTCGTCCATCCGCGCTTATCGCGTGAGGCCGCGGTCTTCTCGGTGTCGTTGAGGTACTCGAAGGTATTGCCGCCCTCGAAGTAGATCTCGCCGGGATCACCAGCGGGCAGCTCGTTGCCGTCCTCATCGAGGATGTGCACGGCCCCGCCCATCGGCCTACCGACCGACCCGGGATGCGCCAGCCACTCCTCGGCGCTGATCAGGGTTGAGCCGTGCGCCTCGGAGGAGGCGTAGTACTCGTCGACGATCGGGCCCCACCAGTCGATCATCTGCTGCTTGATCTGCACGGGACACGGCGCCGCCGCATGCATCACGCGCTCCAGACTCGAGACGTCATACGAATTGCGCACCGCCTCAGGAAGTTTCAGCATCCTGGTGAACATCACCGGAACGAACTGACCGTGGGTGACGCGGTGTCGGGCGATCGCATCGAGGGTTCCCTCGGCGTCGAACTTCTCCATCACCACCACCGGGATGCCGGCGGCCTGCATCGTCAGCGACCAGACCGACGGCGCCGTGTGATAGAGCGGGGCAGGACTGAGGTAGACCCCGTCGGGCTTCGCCCAGAAACTCACCAGTGCGGTCATCAGGCCGGGCGCTTCCGACGGCGGCATGTGTGGCAGTGCGCGTTTGATGCCCTTGGGCCGGCCAGTGGTGCCCGAGGAGTACTGCAGCAGGTCGCCCTCGATCTCGTCGGCGATGGGAGTATTCGGTTGGTCGGCAACACATTCCGGGTAACGCAGCCAGCCGTCCAGATCCGCGTCCGCGATGAGCAGCAGTCCAGGCAGCCCGTTGGGCAGGTGCTCGCCCAACTTCTCCAGGACACCCCGTGTGCCGGCCGAACCGATGATGGCTTTGGCCGCGGAGTTGTCGATGATGTAGGCGGCCTCGGCGGCGGTGAGATGAGTGTTGATCGGCACGTAATAGAGGCCCGCGCGCCGTGCCGCCCACATCGCCATGTGGAAGTGCTCGTTGTTCTCCATCAGGATCGCGACGGGATCGCCCTCGCGCAGACCGGCCTGACGGAACAGGTGCGCCAACCGATTCGCCCGCGCCTCCAGTTCGCCGAAGGTGACGACGGTGCCGCTCGGATAGAGAATGACGGCGGGTTTGTCGGGCGTGGCCTGCGCATGCTCGCGGATCTGCATGCGTGGACTCTACGACAACGGCGCGGTGCCGTCGGAAAGGCTGTAGTACCCGGTGGCGATCTTGACCGCGTCGAACTTCAGGTAATCCTCAAGTTCGGGATCGCCCTTGATTACGTCACGCGAATGCGCGATGTTGGCCAGGATCGCGTTCTTCAATAGATCGCCCTGTTGCGTCAGGGCTTCCCTGACCGCGGGGGTGATGCCATCGACGATGGACTCGATAGCACCGTGGGGCCGGTCGTACGGGGGTTGCAGCGCATCAAGTGTGGCCGACACCGCTCCGCACTTCTCATGGCCCAGCACGACGATCAGCGGGGTGTGAAGGTGCTCGATCGCGTATTCGATACTGCCCAGGCCAACCTCGTCGACGACATTGCCCGCCACCCGCACCACGAACAGATCACCCAGACCCTGATCGAAGATCACCTCCGGCGGAAGGCGCGAGTCCGAGCACGTCACCACGACGGCGAACGGCTTCTGACCGGTGGACAACCGAATCCGCGTCTCGGGCGACTGCTCGGGACGAATCATCCTGCCCGCGACGAACCGGTCGTTGCCTTCCTTCAGCCGCGCCAGCGCCACATCAGGATCGGTGATATCCGGCCGGGCGTCCTCGGTGGTGATCGGCACATCGCTCGGCACGACCACCGCGGAGTGCCTCGGCGAACCGCACGCCGCCAGGGTGGCCGCGGCGGCAGTCACACCGGCCACCCCGAAGAGGGTCCGTCGCGAGAGGATCAGCTCTGAATTAGACAAAGACACTCCAGAGGTCAGATTCAGCAGGATAATTGCAGTCTAAGCGAACCTCGCGGTGACCGCCCCTGCGCTCCAATGTTTACGCGGGCCCCCCGGCAGATAACCGCGCGCAGTGCCGCGTTGATCGCCTCTACGGACTCCCCCGCGGATTGCTCATCTGTCCGAAAAGTCACGTCCTAGTCCAGTCCATGTGAGCACCTCGAGATGAATCGCGAGCGATCACCCAAAGGGGCCTAGAGGCTAGCGGTCCGAGACGCCCGCAGGGATGGGTGAAATTACTCGAATTTGGCCTCTTCCCTTGATAATCAGGGCATGCCCGGGGGAAGCAATTTGATCGGCCGAGAGGCCGAGCTTTCCCAGCTGAGCCGGGTGCTGACCGAGGACGGCGAGCGGGCCGTTGTGGTGTCCGGGGAGCCGGGCGTCGGCAAGACCGCGTTGATCGATCAGGTCTGCGCGCTCGCGACAGCCGATGGCTGGCAGGTACTGCGGGTCCTGGGCGTGGAGGCCGAGCAACCCTTCGCCTTGGGCGGGCTGAATCAGGTGGTGTACGGGCTCAAGCCCTACCAGGCAGGCTTGGACGAGCAAGACCGCGGAGTTTTGGCGCCGGTCCTCGGCGGCGATCCGAATTCCGTGGTGGCGGTGTTACCGCTGATGGCAGCATTACTGAACCTGTTGGAGTCGGCGGCACAGACCCAGCCGGTACTGCTGGTCATCGACGACGTCCACTGGTTGGACAGCGTCAGCGCGGAGGTCGTCGGTGCTGTGGGTCGTCGGCTGACCCATCCTCGGGTCCGCATCGTGGCCGGGCGCCGGGTGCCACACGATTCGGCGTTCGCCAGTGCGGGCTGGAGTGACGTGCCGGTCGCTCCGCTGGATTCCGACGATTCGGCACGGCTGTTGGAGACGGCGGGGGTGCCGTTGACCGCGGCCGCACGCCGGGCGATCCTGGCCGCGGCGGCGGGTAATCCGCTGGCGTTGGCCGAACTTCCGCGGGGTGCTGATCAGATCGAAACCGGCGCCGCAACCCTGCCGTTGACTGAGCGTTTGGTGTCGGTGTTCGCAGGCCGGCTGGGACAACTCGACGCGGGTGTTCGCGCCGAATTGCTGCGGGCCGCACTCGACGGCGTCAACGGCAGCGTTGGGTCCTCGACCCGGGCCCGGCATGTGATGCGCAATGTCAAACCCGCGATCACCGCGGGGCTTCTGGTGGTGAATCCCCTGGGGGAGATCGCTTTTCGCCATCCGCTGGTTCGTGCTGCAGTCATCCACCAGGCCGATCCGCAGGATCGCCGCAACGCCCACCGCGACCTGGCCGGACTCTACGAGGACGTGCTCGTGCGCCATGCCTGGCACTTGGCCGCGGCGACCACCGAACCCGATCAGCACGTCGCAGACCTGCTCGCCCGGGCCGCGAAGATGTCCATCCGCAGAGGCGGACTTGCGGTGGCCGTCGAGTGGCTGCGCAATGCCGCCGAGTTGAGTACCGATCCTGACCGACGGACCGAATTGCTGGCCGACGCGGTCTTCGTCGCCGCCCGGGCCGGCCAGTTGGGCGAAGCAGAGGATCTGCTGGAACGAACCGATATCAACGACAGCGACTCGGCCCAAAGGGTTCTGGCGGATTCCTACCGTGCGTTTCACGCCGACGGCGAGGTGACCTCAACCCATCGTCGGGTCCTGGACGCCCTGACCGAGGCCGCCACACTCGACGACAAAACTCTGAATCGACTGGTCTACCTGCTGGTGTCGATCACCAATTATTCCGGTGACACCCGGCAGCGAGAGCACACCAACGCCGTCCTGATTCGACTGGAGGCCCGGCTGGATCCGGCCGTCCTGATGTACCGGACCGGTATCGACGACATCGCCGCAACCGCGAACGCCGCCCGCTCACGGTTGGGTGGGTACGTGGAGTCAATTGCGCAGGTGCCGCCGCAACGGATGATGCTGTTGGCATTCCCGGCGCACTGTGTCGGCGCGATGGTCGACTTCCGCGCGCCACTGCAGGAGGCCTACACACAACTCAGCGAACACGGTGGATCCATCGATGCCATCGAAAGCGGGCGCGTCGTACTGATTGACCTGATAGCCACCGGGCAGTGGGACCGGGCCGAGCAGGTCGGGGCGGCCTGCCTGGAGATGGCTCAGCGGATCCCGGGCAGCCAATTGCGTCGTCATCAGTTACTCGCCGACCTCGGGGTGCTCGCCGCCGGCCGAGGCGATCTGGAGACCGCACTGCGGTACGCCGCTGACGTGACGGCCTGGTCCAAACCCCGAGGGCTGCAACGGCTCCTGGATGCCGCGGACCGAATCGCGGTGCGGGTTGGCCTCGCCGACGCCGACTACGAGGCGGCGTATCGCGCGGCGACCAGGATCAGCCCGCCCGGACACTGGCCGCTGCACAACATTCACGAGGTGGCCGACGACATGCTGGACTCCGTGGAGGCGGCACTGCGCGTCGGGCGACCCGACGAAGCCCGTGCGCTCGCGGACGAGGCGGTGCAGCTGAACGTGTCCGACATCTCTCCGCGGGTGGCGGCTCTGACCATCGCGATATCGGCGATGACGGCACCCGATGCCGACGCCGATGAGCTTTACCAATCCGCGCTCACCCACCCCGGAATTTCCGAGTTCCCCTTTGAGTACGCGAGAATCGCTCTGGCACAGGGTATGTGGTTGCGACGCATGCGGCGACACACCGACGCGCGCACCGCTTTGGGAGCGGCGGCAGACGGTTTCGATCGCCTGGGTGCGCGGCCGTGGACGGAACGCGCACGTGCCGAACTGCGGGCCGCCGGGGCATCAGCCAAACAATCCTTGGGTGAACCCGCCCCGCTCAGTGCTCAGGAGCGCCGGATCGCCGAACTGGCCGCAGACGGACAGACCTCCAAAGAGATCGCCGCCCAACTCAGCATCTCAGCTCGCACCGTCGACGGCCACCTGTACCGAGCGTTCCGCAAGCTGAACGTCACCACCCGCGCCGGGCTCAGTAAGGCTCTGCGTGACGCTCCCGGATCCGACTAGTCGGCGTCGGCCAGCCGCTGTTTCAGCGACTCGAATTCATCTCGGATGCCGGTGGGCAACTTCTCACCGATGAAGTCGAACCACTCCTCGATTTGCGGCAGTTCGGCTCGCCACTCATCGGCATTGACCCGCAGTGCCTCGGCGACGTCGGCCTCGTCGACGTCAAGTCCGCTGAGATCCATCTCGCCGGCGGCGGGAACGAAGCCGATTGGGGTCGATACCCCGTCGGCCTTGCCTTCCACGCGCTCGACGATCCACTTGAGCACTCGGCTGTTCTCGCCGAAGCCCGGCCACAGGAAGCGGCCGTCGCCGCCGCGGCGGAACCAGTTGACGAAGAAGATCTTCGGCAGTTTCGACTCATCGGAGTTTTTGCCGAGATCGATCCAGTGCTGGCAGTAGTCGCCGACGTTGTAGCCCAGGAACGGCAGCATGGCCATGGGGTCGCGGCGGATGGTGCCGACAGTTCCCTCAGCCGCGGCGGTCTGCTCGCTGCCCAGTGTTGCGCCGATGAAGACTCCGTGTTGCCAGTCGCGGGCCTCAGTCACCAACGGCACGGTGGTCTTGCGGCGCCCGCCGAACAGGATCGCCGAGATCGGCACGCCCTGCGGGTCATCCCACTCCGGTGCCAGCGTGGGGCACTGCGACATCGGTGTGCAGTACCGCGAATTGGGATGTGCCGCAGCTGTTCCGGACTCCGGTGACCAGTCCTGGCCTCGCCAGTCGATGAGGTGCTCCGGCTTACCCTCGAGGCCCTCCCACCACACGCCGCCGTCATCTGTCAGCGCGACGTTGGTGAAGACGGTGTTGCCGCCGGCGATGGTCTTCATCGCGTTCGGGTTGGAACTCCAGTTGGTTCCCGGCGCCACCCCGAAGAAGCCGAACTCCGGATTGACCGCATACAGCCGGCCGTCTTTACCGAATCGCATCCAGGCGATGTCATCGCCGAGGGTCTCGGCGCGCCAGCCGGGGATCGTCGGCTGGATCATCGCCAGGTTGGTCTTACCGCAGGCCGACGGGAATGCCGCCACAACGTAGTACGCCTTGTTCTCCGGCGAGATCAGCTTGAGGATCAGCATGTGTTCGGCGAGCCAGCCCTCGTCGTGGGCCATCGCCGACGCGATGCGCAGCGAGTAACACTTCTTGCCCAGCAGCGCGTTGCCGCCGTAGCCGGAGCCGTAGCTCCAGATCTCCCGGGTCTCCGGGAAGTGGCTGATGTATTTCGTCTCGCTGCACGGCCAGGGCACGTCGGCCTCGCCGGACTCCAGTGGCGCGCCGAGCGAGTGCAGCGCCTTGACAAAGAACCCGTCGTCACCGAGTTTGGCCAGGGCCGCCCTACCCATCCGGGTCATGGTGCGCATGGACACCACGACGTACTCGGAGTCGGTGATCTCCACCCCGAGTTTGGGGTCGTCGGCACCGATCGGGCCCATGCAAAACGGAACCACGTACATGGTGCGTCCGCGCATACAACCCCGGTACAGCTCGGTCATGGTGGCCCGCATCTCGCCGGGCGCCATCCAGTTGTTGGTCGGGCCGGCGTCGATCTCACGCTCAGAGCAGATGAATGTGCGCGATTCAACCCGCGCGACATCTGACGGAGCCGATCGGGCGAGATATGAGGTGGGGTCCTCGGCGAGCGCGGTGAAGGTGCCGGCGGCCACCAGGTGATCGCAGAGCCGCTGATATTCCTCGATGGAGCCGTCGGCGAACACGACGCGATCCGGTTGTGTGAGTTCGGCGACCTCTCGGACCCAGGCAAGCAGATGCGCGTGCGTGGTCGGCGCGTTGTCCAGACCGGGGATGGTCGCAGAGGTCATCGGTATCTCCCGCTTAAGTTCCGTGCAGATTAACGCGGGCGCGGTGCCCGTCGTTAATCGCTGATTATGGCCGATCGCCCCGGGGCCTGATCCGGGAACCGGCGTTCCGGCCCGCAGGGGCCTCCGCAGCCATCGCCGACTCCGCTGCCAGCAATTGCATCACCACCCGTTCCTCCATCGCCGTCCGCAGGCCCGCCGTCACCTCGGTGACCCATCGGTCCAGCGCAGCGCGCTCGGCCACAAGCCCGCGGGCCCGGATCACCCACCCGCTGAATCCGATTCCGGTCAGCAGTGATGCAGCCGTAATCGCCGCCGTCCAGGCCGGCGCCAGATCGGCAAGCAACCGGCCGAACGTCAGTGCCATACCCAGCCCGAAGCCGGCACTGAGCGCGACGGTCACCCGGTCGGCTCGAACGCGACCGAACCGCGGCAGGTAGGTCTCCAGTGCCGGGTACGACGCCTCCGCGACATCCACCGAGGGGACGCCGAGATCGTCTGCCAGACAGATCAGTGTTGCGTCAAGCTCTGCCACCGCCCGCGCTGATCGGCGGCGCACACCGGAGCAGAATTCGTCGACTCCGCGCCGGCTCAGCCCGGCCGCATCGCGGCGCAAGTCGGCACGCATCGACGCACAGGTCGCGCGAGCCTGGCCGGTCAGTTGAACCCGCGCGACACGCAGTTCGCGGACCGTTACTGCCCTCTCGCGATCCCTGATTCGGCGCAGCGCGTGAGATTTATTGGGCAGCAATTGATTTCGCGGTGATCGCCGGTCTCGCGCCAGCGTCGAATCCAAGGCGGCGATAAGCGATTCCAGCTTCGGTGGCCCGATATGCGGGTCGGCGGCGACACCCACCCAGGACAACGCATGCTGCACCGCGAGCACCCGGTTGGCATCAAGCACCTGCGGCCAGCCACGGTGCACATCGATCTTGGATACCACCGCCACCACCGCGTCGGTGCTCGCCGCCGCGGCGTCGAGAAGACCGATATCGGATTGGGTCATCGGCGCGGCAGCGGAGACGACGAACACCACCGCGGCAGGTCGTTCGCCGTGGCCGAGGCGTTCGACGACGCGGTACCCGTCGAGGCGCTGCCGCACGGCATCGGCGACGCTCGTCGCGCCGGACAGTGCCGGGCCGATCACCAGGATGACGCCACGGTGCTCGCTCACGGCATCGCCTCGGCGACACCGCCGGCCTGCAGCCACAGCCGCAGCGCCCCGCGGGAGATATCGGTACCGCACCTGCGGTGCAGTGCGGAGACCGGGCCCCGCGCATAGCCGCGCCAGTGGATAGCCCGGCGCAGGTGTGTGGCGGACCCACCGGAGGGGTCGGCCGTCGTCGCCGGGGCGCCGACGACATCAATCGCGGCTGCCATCCGGGCCAGCGCGACCGCATCCCCGGCAAGAAACGCCGCCACCCCGGCGCCCCGCGGCCCGACCGCGACGTCGGCCAGGCGTGCCAGGGCGCCAATCAGTCGGAGGTAGCGGATCGGTGCGCCGGCCCGGTCGATCTCCTCGAGCACCGCCGATATGCCGCTGGCCCGATGCAGCAGCGCCGCCAATGCGGGTGCATCCGCGCCGCGGATCACCGCGGCCGCCGCAATCGCGGTACCGAACAGGTCCAATTCGGCCAGCAGTCGCTTACGCATGCCCGGGGCCAGCAGAGCCGGGTCGGCACCCACCGTGCGCAGCGCGTCGGTCAGGCATTGCTCCCCTGCGGTAACGCCCGAGGCTGTGACAGCCAGCAGAGCGGCCAGTGGCCTGGTCGGTACCCCGGTGCGGCGCTGCAATTCCCGGCACCGTGCGGCGGCGACCACCAGGGGGCCCTCGCCTCGAAAACAGGTCAGATCGGCCTTGTTCAGTACCGCCACCGTCGGCCGGTCAGCACCGGCGAGCAGCGCCGCGTCATCCGGGGTGAGGGTTTCAACAAAGACGTAGACGTCGATATCAGCGGGCTCTCCTGCGCCTGCAAGAACAGTATCGGCACCCCGGAGTGCCCGTCGAACCGTGTCCAGGCCCGCGCCCGACCGCCCGGTCACCGCTACCCGCACCGGTGCGCTGAGGTCCACCGTCAGCCGCTCAAGCGCCGAATCGTCGAGGATGGCGGCACCAGCGCCGAGCAGTGCGGCATAGGGGTGCTGGAGCATCGCGCCATGGTGGCAGCCGCTCGAGCGAGGCGCGAGTCAGGCGGAAACACAACTGTTGGGTATCAATCTGCGTCTGGGTAGTGGTGCCCCGCAGTTCATGGGCCACCATGGATCAATGCACTCGCGCCACGGCGGATTGAGCGCGCCCGAGACCCCGGCGCATCCGATTCGGCGAATCACCAGTTTCCGGTCTCGGCGCTCGGCCATCACCGACGCCCAGCAGGACGCCTGGGACCGGCTGTGGCCCCGGCTCGGCACCCTGGCCCGTAGCGGCGGCCCGGATCCTGCGCCCCGGCTCGACACCGCGGAGTGGTTCGGTCGCAGTGCCGCGGTGGTGTGCGAAATCGGTTGTGGCACAGGTACTTCGACATTAGCCATGGCGCAGGCCGAGCCGGATATCGACGTGATCGCGGTCGAGGTCTATCGCCGCGGACTGGCCCAACTACTCAGCGCCATCGACCGCGAAGGCGTCGGCAATATCCGGATGATCCGCGGTGACGGCGTCGACGTTCTCGAGCATCAGATCGGCCCGGGCACCCTGACGGGAGTGCGGGTCTTCTTCCCGGACCCCTGGCCGAAGTCCCGCCACCACAAACGGCGGCTACTGCAGCCCCAGACCGTCGCCCTGATCGCCGATCGGTTGCGCGCCGGCGGCGCCCTGCACGCGGCGACCGACCACGCCGGCTACGCCCAGCAGATCGCCGAGGTCGGCGACGCCGAACCACTGCTGCGGCGGGCCCAGCCGGATGAGTCGCTGCCGATCTCGACCGACCGGCCGAGTACGAAGTACGAGATGAAGGCACGTCACGCGGGCAGCCCCGTGACCGAACTCCTGTGGGTGAAGAGACCATGACCCTGATCCACGAGACCATCGAGGCTCCTCCCGAAGTCGAGCCGGCACCTGCGACCAGGCGGGTACTGCTGGTGTGGGACGCGCCCAACCTCGACATGGGCCTCGGCTCCATCCTCGGCGGCCGGCCGACGGCGGCCCACCGGCCACGGTTCGACGCCCTGGGCCGGTGGCTGCTGAACCGCACCGCGGACCTCTCCGAGTTGTATCCCGGCATGACGCTGGAACCCGAGGCCACGGTGTTCACCAATATCGCCGCCGGCAGCGCCGACGTCGTGCGGCCCTGGGTGGAGGCGCTGCGCAACGTCGGCTTCGCCGTCTTCGCCAAACCGAAGGTCGACGACGACAGCGACGTCGACAGCGACATGCTTGCCCACATCGCCCTGCGGCAGCGGGAGGGACTGGCAAACCTGCTGGTTGCATCGGCCGACGGTCAGGCCTTCCGGGTGCCACTGGAGGACATCGCCCGCAGCGGCACCCCGGTTGGCGTGATCGGATTTCGCGAACATGCCAGCTGGGCGTTAGCGTCGGATACCTTGGATTTTGTCGACTTGGAGGACATTCCCGGTGTTTTCCGTGAGCCGCTGCCGCGAATCGGCCTGGATTCGCTACCCGAGCAAGGGGCATGGCTGCAGCCGTTCCGGCCGCTGTCCGCACTGCTGACATCGCGACTGTGACCAACGACCGACTGTGACCAACGACCAACTGTGACCAACCGCGGACTGTGACCAAAAGCGGAGCCGCCGCAGATGTGACATGTAGTGAGGAGATCGCTTGTTCGCCTGGTGGGGTCGGACCGTATACCGGTACCGGTACATCGTTATCGGTCTCATGGTGACGCTGTGTATCGGCGGCGGCATCTTCGGCATGGACCTGGGCAAGCACGTCACCCAGAGCGGGTTCTACGACGAGGGCAGCCAGTCGGTGCGCGCCTCGCTGCTCGCCGACGGCGCCTACGGACGTGACACTTCGGGCCATATCGTGGCGATCTACACCGCGCCGGACGGCAAGACGGTCGATGACCCCGCGTTCAGCAAGAAGGTCCTCGACAACCTCGCCAAGGCCCAGGAAGACCACCCGGACGAGATCCTGCGGTCGATCGGCTACTTCAAGAACCCCGAGCTGCTGTCGAACATGGCGGATGCGAGCAAGAAGCACGCCTTCATGTCGATCCAACTCAAGGGCGACGACGACGACACCATCCTGAACAACTACAAGAAGGTGGCCGGCAGCTTCGCGATCCCCGGCGTCGACGTGAAACAGGCCGGTCTGCAACCGCTGGCCAGCGAACTGACCGGAACCATCGGTGAGGACCAGCAGCGCGCTGAGGTGGCTGCCATCCCCCTGGTCGCGGTGCTGTTGTTCTTCGTCTTCGGCGGGGTCGTGGCGGCCAGCCTCCCGGCCATCATCGGTGGCCTGTCCATCCTCGGCGCACTGGGCATCATGCGCCTGGTCGCCGACGTCGCGCCGGTGCACTTCTTCGCGCAACCCGTGGTGACGCTGATCGGCCTGGGCATCGCGATCGACTACGGATTGTTCATCGTCAGCCGGTTCCGAGAAGAGATCGCCGAGGGCTACGACACCGAGGTCGCGGTCCGACGCACCGTCATGACCGCCGGGCGGACCGTGGTGTTCTCCGCGGTCATCATCGTTGCCTCATCGCTGCCGCTGCTGCTGTTCCCGCAGGGATTCCTCAAGTCGATCACCTATGCGATCATCGCCTCGGTCATGCTGGCCGCGATCCTGTCGATCACCGTACTTGCCGCCATCCTGGCCATCCTCGGCCCGAACGTCGACGCGCTCGGGGTACGCACCCTGCTGCGGGTGCCATTCCTGCGCAACTGGTCGTTCTCCCGAAAGATCATCGACTGGCTGGCTGAGAAGACCCAGAAGACCAAGACCCGCGAGGAGGTCGAGAGCGGCTTCTGGGGCAAGTTGGTCAATCGGGTGATGAAGCGGCCCCTGTTGTTCGCCGGCCCGATCGTGGTCCTGATGATCCTGATGATCATCCCGCTCGGGAAACTGGCACTCGGTGGCATCAGCGAAAAGTATCTGCCGCCGGATAACTCGGTTCGGGTGGCGCAGGAGGAGTTCGACAAGATCTTCCCCGGTTTCCGCACCGAACCGCTGACGCTGGTGCTGCAGAGCGCTAACGGCCAACCGGTCACCGATCAACAGGTCGCCGAGGTGCGTAACAAGGCGATGGAGATCAGTGGGTTCACCGATCCGGATAACAATCCCGACGCCATGTGGAAGGAACGTCCGTACCTTGACGGGGCGTCCAAGGATCCGTCGGTCCGGGTGATCCAGAACGGTCTGGTGACCCGCAATGACGCGGCCAAGAAAATCAGCGAGTTGCGATCCATCACCCCGCCCAGGGGGGTGGAGTTGTTCGTAGGTGGCACACCGGCATTGGAGCAGGACAGCATCCACAGCCTGTTCTCCAAGCTGCCGCTGATGGTGCTCCTGCTGATCATCACCACGACCATCCTGATGTTCCTGGCGTTCGGTTCGCTGGTGCTGCCGATCAAGGCCGCGTTGATGAGTGCACTCACCCTGGGATCGACGATGGGCGTTCTGACGTGGATGTTCGTCGAAGGCCACGGCTCCGGGGTGATGAACTACACGCCCCAACCACTGATGGCGCCGATGATCGGGTTGATCATCGCGGTGATCTACGGCCTGTCCACCGATTACGAGGTATTCCTGGTCTCCCGGATGGTGGAGGCGCGCGAGCGTGGCATGTCCACCACCGAGGCGATCCGGATCGGCACCGCCACCACCGGCCGGCTGATCACCGCGGCCGCCCTGGTGCTCGCCGTGGTGGCCGGCGCGTTCGTGTTCTCCGATCTGGTGATGATGAAGTACCTCGCCTTCGGTCTGCTGATCGCTCTGCTGTTGGACGCGACGATCGTGCGGATGTTCCTGGTGCCGGCGATCATGAAGATGCTCGGCGACGACTGCTGGTGGGCGCCACGTTGGATGAAGCGTCTGCAGAACAAGATCGGCCTCGGCGAGATCTACCTGCCGGACGAACGCAAGCGGCCGGGCTACGGCGAATCCGAAGTGGCTCTCGTCGGCGCCACAGCAGCGGTGAGCGCTGCCGCAGTGGGTGGCGCAGCGGTGATCGCCGCCCCGGTAAGAGCGGCCCCGGAGATCGACGCGCCCACGACGCGGTTCCGGGCCGCCAAAGCCGACGACAATCGGGATATCGGTTCCTGGCTCGGCGAACTGCGCAACAAGGCGCGGCGCACCGCGGGTGTCGAGACCTCGGAGGAGCCCACCGAGGTGACCGCCGGGCCGTCGATCGCGCCGGTGATCACCGAGGACGCCACCACCGCGATTCCCCGACAGTCGCCGTCGATCTCCGCCGAGGCGACCCGCGCCATCCCGGTAAGCCGGCCGGGGTCCGTCGACTCCGAAGTAGCGACCGAACAGCTCAACGCTCGCGCCAAGGGCCGAGGCTAAACCGCGGGGATATCAGGTTGGGGCGCCATGATCAGCGGGCCGTCGCCGGCCTCCAAGTGCGCCGTCTCGACGGCGGGGTCAGGGGCGGCCAGCACTCGGATGGCGCTGTTGAGGAAGGCCAGTAGCGGCACGGCGAGCAGTGCCCCGACGATCCCGGCCAGCACCGCCCCGGTGGAGATGGCCAGCACGATCGCCAACGGGTGGATCGACACGGCCCGGCCCATCACCAATGGCTGCAGAACGTGGGCCTCCAACTGCTGGACGGCGACGATCAGCCCGAAGGTGATCAGCGCGTAGATGAAGCCCTTGGCCAGCAGTGCCACCACGACGGCAAGAAAACCGGTGAGCACCGCACCGACCAGGGGGATGAAGGCGCCGAGAAAAACCAGCGAAGCCAGGGGCAGCGCGAGGGGCACACCGATGATCGCCAGACCGGCTCCGATGCCGACGGCATCGACGAGTGCGACCAGGAACGTCGCTCGGATATAGCCGATCAGCGAGCCGAAACCGGCCCGCCCGGCATCGCGGACCCGGCCCCGGGTGTGCGCGGGCACGATCGTGGTCAGGTACGCGTAGATGTTGCGACCGCCGTACAGCAGGAAGATCAGCGTGAACAGCATGAGCAACGCGCCGGTGACGATCTCGGTCAGGGTGGCCGCGGTGGACAGCGCCCCCGTCGTCAGCTTCTCCTGGTTGTCGCGCAACGCTGTGATCGCAGTGTCGCCGGCGTTGTCTATCTGCTCGCGGCTCAGGCGAAGCGGGCCCTCGATGAGCCACTGGGTGGCATTGTCGATGCTGCGGGTGACCTGGTCGACAAGACCGGGTAAGCCTGAGATGAATTGGCTGACAACGAAAGTCATGATTCCGCCGAACACCGCGAGCCCGCCCAGGAGTACCAGGGCGACCGCGAGACCGCGCGGCACCCCGCGCAGATCCAGCCGATCGACCGCGGGGAGCAGCAGTGCGGTCAGTATGACGGCCAATGCCACCGGGACCACGATCACCCGGAGCCGCCACATCAGCCAGAGCAACGCCGCCACCATCGCGGCGATCACCAGCAGCCGCCACGACCACGCCGCCGCCTTACGAACGAAAGGTTCAACCGCGTCGTCGGCCGACATGGGGGTCAGCCTAACCCGGTCGCTGTCCACATCCCGGGCGGAAACACCCTGCACAGCTACCCTGAGCAATGTGGCCCACGACGCGTCGGTTGGTTCCGCCCGCGAGGGGAACCACCGCGCCCAGTCCCGGGGAAAGTATTGGTGGCTGCGCTGGGCGGTACTCGGCGTCGCACTGATTGTGCTCGCCGTGGAGGCCACCCTGGTCTGGGACCAACTGGCCAAGGCGTGGATGAGCCTGCTGTCGGCGAACCTGTGGTGGGTGCTCGCGGCGATCGTGGCGGCCATGGCCTCGATGCACAGCTTCGCCCAGATCCAGCGGACGCTGCTGCGCTCAGCCGGTGTGACCGTGCATCAGTGGCGTTCCGAGGCGGCGTTCTATGCCGGCAACGCACTGAGTACGACACTGCCCGGCGGACCGGTGCTGTCGGCGACGTTCGTCTACCGTCAGCAACGACTCTGGGGCGCCTCACCGGTGGTGGCGTCCTGGCAGTTGGTGATGTCGGGTGCACTGCAGGTGGTGGGCCTGGCACTGTTGGGTCTGGGCGGCGCATTCCTGTTGGGCGCCAAGAACAATCCGTTCTCCCTGCTGTTCACCCTCGGCGGTTTCATCGCACTGCTACTGCTCGCTCAGGCGGTGGCGAGCCGGCCGGAGCTGATCGACGGTATCGGCGTCCGAGTCCTGGGTTGGGTGAACTCGGTGCGCGGCAAGCCCGCCGACACCGGACTGCACCGGTGGCGCGAGACGCTCACCCAACTTGAATCGGTGAGTCTGAGCCGCCGAGAACTGTCCGAGGCCTTCAGTTGGTCACTGTTCAACTGGGTCGCCGACGTCGCCTGCCTGGCTTTCGCGGCCTACGCCGCGGGC
>Ga0209829_10001073_pt1 | contig 23085 bp, 20 predicted proteins | sample C_140205_EF_Meta_FD_187311 | JGI IMG/M metagenome (GOLD analysis project Ga0209829, IMG submission 187311) | Freshwater microbial communities from Lake Croche, Canada to study carbon cycling - C_140205_EF_MetaG (SPAdes) (version 2) | ecosystem: Environmental > Aquatic > Freshwater > Lake...
GAGCGCCCACAAAATTGGTGGACCATTAGGAGTGGGTGCATTAATTTTGCGACGTACCGTTGAAATCCCAGCGCTGTTACATGGCGGGGGACAGGAACGTGAAATTAGAAGTGGAACCTTTAATGCACCAAGCATCGTTGGTTTTGCAGCTGCAGCAAAAAGTGCGTACTACGATGCTCAACACGTACAAACTTTGCGCGACGCTTTCATTTCAGGTGTGAAGTCAGCAATTCCAGATGCATCGATTAATGGTTTGAGTTCGCAACGCTTGCCCGGAATAGTGAATGTAACTTTTCCTGGTACACAGAGTGATTCACTTCTTTTGCTCATGGATGGCCAACATATTTCATGTTCCACCGGATCGGCCTGCAGTGCGGGAGTTCATGAAGCTAGTCACGTTTTGCTGGCAATGGGCCACAGCCAGTTGACTGCGCAATCTTCATTACGCTTTTCTTTTGGCGCAGTAAGCACACAAGCCGATGTCGACCACGTTCTGTCAGCTCTGCCTGATGTAATTACCCGAGGACGGGCGGCTAATCTTTCATGAAGTTAATTGCAGCAATGAGCGGTGGAGTGGATTCGGCGGTGGCTGCAGCCCGCGCAGTAGAAGCTGGGCATGAAGTTATTGGTGTGCACTTAGCGCTTTCTGCTAATCCTCAAAAATATCGTTCAGGTGCACGTGGCTGTTGCACAATTGAAGATTCGCATGATGCCCGCCGCGCTGCAGACGTCATCGGCATCCCCTTTTATATCTGGGACATGGCTGAAGAATTTCATGATGGTGTTGTTGAAGATTTCTTAGCTGAATATTCTGCAGGGCGAACCCCGAATCCATGTTTGCGTTGTAATGAAAAAATTAAATTTGCTGCAGTTTTAGATCGCGCACGCGCAATGGGCTTTGACGGAGTTGTAACTGGTCACTATGCACGAACCCAAGAAAGCGCTGAAGGTAAAACGCTTCATCGCGCCGTTGATCACTCTAAAGATCAGTCCTATGTTTTATCTGTGCTAACCGTTGAGCAAATTGCTGGAGCAATTTTTCCATTGGGTGACACAACTAAAGTTGATATTCGCAAAGAAGCCGAAGCACGTGGTTTAGCAGTTGCGCAAAAGCCTGATAGTCACGACATTTGTTTTGTCCCTTCAGGAGATAACGCCGGTTGGTTGCGCGATCGTTTAGGCAGTGAAGTTGGCCCAATTGTTGATCAAGACGGCGTGAAGATTGGTGAACATAAAGGTGCGTACACATACACAATCGGACAACGTAAAGGTTTAGGTCTGACCGTTCCAACTGCCGATGGATCACCACGTTTTGTTTTGAAAATTGAACCAGTCTCAAATACCGTTGTTGTTGGCGCACGCGAAGATTTAGCTGTTACAACAATGCGAGGAGAGCGCCCAGTGTGGTGTGGAAGCGCAGTAACCGCCACAAAAGAACGTGGATTTGTTCAAGTACGCGCACATGGTGCCGCGCTTCCATGCACATATTTCCTTGACGGCCCTCTTTTAGTTGCCGAACTTGATGAACCACTGTTAGGTCTTGCTACCGGTCAAGCGATGGTTATTTATGATGGTGATCGCGTAGTTGGTTCAGCCACAATTTGCGAGACTGAGTAATGAGCAACACCGCCCGCCACCGAATGAGCGAATTAATTAACGAGATTCGTGATCACCAATTTAAATACTATGTTTTAGATGCTCCAACGCTGACCGATGCCGAATTTGATGGATTATTAATTGAATTAACCCAGTTAGAGGCTCAATACCCAGAACTTCGTGAAGCTGATTCACCTACGCAAAATGTTGGTGGCGGCTTTGCTACACATTTTGAACAGCGTGATCACATCGAAAAAATGATGAGTCTGGATAACGTATTTGATCTCGATGAACTCAAGCTTTGGTTTGAACGCGTTGAGAAAGAAGTTCCGAACCCAACGTTTATCTGCGAACTAAAAGTCGATGGTCTAGCCATCAACTTAACGTATGAAAATGGGCAGTTAGTGCGGGGTCTAACGCGTGGTAACGGCGTAACTGGCGAAGATGTCACGCTGAATGTGAAAACAATTAAGAATTTGCCACATGCACTAAAAGGGAAAAATCTTCCTTCGCTCATCGAAATTCGCGGCGAAGTCTTCTTTCCACTGGCAGCTTTTAATGAACTCAATGAGGGCTTAGAGGAATCGGGTAAAACTCTTTTCGCTAATCCACGCAATGCCGCAGCCGGTTCACTTCGCCAGAAAGATCCACGTGTTACCGCGCAACGGCCATTGTCCGTTGTTGTGCACGGAATTGGTGCACGCCAAGGAATCGCTTTTGATTCGCAAAGTTCTGCCTATGAGGCCCTGGCCGAACTTGGTTTACCCACAAGTGATCGCGTCAAAGTATGTAAATCTAAAGCTGAAGTTCAGAAATTCATTGCTTATTTTGAAGAACACCGCCACGATGTTGAACATGAGATAGATGGCGTAGTTATTAAAGTGGACTCACTTGTTGAGCAACAGCAACTTGGCTTTACTTCGCGGGCACCAAAATGGGCAATTGCTTTTAAATATCCACCCGAAGAAGTAACGACAAAACTTTTAGATATCAAAGTCAGTATTGGACGTACCGGTCGGGTAACGCCATTTGCATTTATGGAGCCCGTAAAAGTTGCTGGGTCCACGGTTACTAATGCAACGCTGCATAACGCCGAAGAAATTGTGCGCAAAGGGGTTTTGATTGGTGATGTTGTGGTTATTCGTAAAGCTGGCGATGTAATCCCAGAAGTTTTAGGTCCAGTTGTTGAACGACGCACCGGTAAGGAACGTGTATTCGTGATGCCAACGCACTGTCCCGAATGTGGCTTCGAACTTCGCGCAATGTCAGCTGGTGATGTAGATATTCGTTGTCCAAATACCCAAAGTTGTCCGGCGCAGTTGCGAGAGCGTATTTATTACATTGGTTCTCGCGCAGCCCTAGATATCGATGTCTTGGGTTATGAAGCAGCAGTGGCTTTACTTGAAGCCAAAATCATCACCGATGAATCCGATCTATTTAATTTAACTGCGCAGAAGTTGGCAACAAGTGATTTCTTTATGAAAAAAGATGGCACCGCTGGCGCCAACGTCTCAAAATTGTTAGCAGCTTTAGAAGAAGCTAAAGCTCGGCCTTTATGGAGAACTTTAGTCGCGCTTTCAATTCGCCATGTTGGACCAACGGCTGCTCAAGCCCTAGCAACCCATTTTGGTTCCATAGAGAAAATCTCAAAATCAAGTGCCGAAGAGTTAGCTGATATTGATGGAGTCGGCGCAACAATTGCGCAATCTATTGTTGAGTGGTTTTCGATTGGTTGGCATCAAGAAATTATTAGTAAGTGGAGTAAAGCCGGAGTGCGCGTTGTTGCCGAAGTAGAAGTTCAAGCACCGCAAACACTCAGTGGTCTTACATTTGTTGTAACTGGCGGTTTAGAAAGTTATTCACGCGATAGCATCGCTGAAACTATTGCTGCACATGGAGGTAAATCTTCGAGTTCGGTTTCTAAGAAGACTAATTACGTATTAGTGGGTACTGACCCTGGTTCAAAGTTAGCTAAAGCACAAGAACTGGGTGTTCCGATCATCGATGAAGCCACGTTTAAGCAATTACTTAATGGGCAGGCATAGTAAGATTCTGACCATGATCAACTTAGCTGCCGAAGCCGCCCGTAAACTTCCAATGCCCCCTTACGCATATGGAGTTATCGGATTTTCTGTACTCGCACTATTTCTTTATTTAGCCCTTCGCTTAGACCGGGATTAATTTGTCCCGAGTTGGAATTTACGGCGGAACTTTTGACCCCATTCATTTAGGTCATTTGCACGTAATCGCTCAACTTTTTGAAAAAAATCTGATTGATGAATTATTAGTTATACCTGCGGGTGAACCTTTGCTTCGCGAGCATGCGCCTTTTGCATCAGGTGCCCAACGGCGCAGAATGTGTGAACTTGCCATCGCCACACTCGCCCCAGAAATCGGCAAAAAAATCAGCGTTAATCCGATTGAGGTTTTACGTGAAGGCCCAAGTTATGCAATCGACACCGTGGAAGCCGTTGCGCACAGCCACCCGGGGGATCAAATATTTCTGATTATGGGCGCCGATGCATTTGCCAAGCTAGATCAATGGCATCGCAGTGATGATTTAAAGAAAATGGTTTCAATTATCTGCATCGATCGACCTGGATATCCCTCCCACGGCATTGATATCGCCGCCTTAGAAGTTGCCGCAACCACGATTCGCCAAGGTTCCAGCGCCGAAGTAACGGAAAATGTTGCGGCATTTATACGAGAGAATGCGCTCTATGACAATCAGTAGCAAAACCCACGAGATTACCCAAGTTGCCGCCCATGCCATAATCGACAAGATTGGTACCGATTTAATTGCTATCGATTTATCTGAGCAATTAGTTCTGAGCGAAGTTTTTTTAATCGCAACGGGACAAAATTCAGCCCAAGTTGATGCCATTGCCGATGAAGTCGAACGTAAATTACAAGCTATCGGCGAAAAGCCAGCACGCCGCGAAAAAGGTGCTGAGTGGATTCTGCTTGATTATTCAGATTTAGTCGTGCATATACAAAGCACTGATCTGCGTCGCTATTACATGTTAGATCGTTTGTGGAATGACTGCCCAACAATTGAACTTGATGCAGTAAAGGATGCCGCGTTACATGGTCGGTAATCGCATTGTTTTATGGCGCCACGGTCAAACTGACTGGAATAAAATCAATAGATTTCAAGGCCACTCTGATATTCCATTAAATGAAGTGGGTAAGTTACAAATTAAACATGCCGCCCAAATTCTTGCCGGAATGAATCCCACTCAGATTATTTCCAGTGATTTAGGTCGGGCAGTAGAAACTGCGCAAGCCCTTGCTGATTTAACTGGCTTAACTGTTAGCACCCATGAATCACTTCGTGAAACAAATGGTGGGTTATGGGAAGGTAAAACTGGTTCACAAAATCGCACCGAAGATTTTCATAATTTTATTCGCTGGATAGATGGTGACGATAATCCTGCTGGAACAACGGGAGAGCGACGCAGTGAAGTTGCTTCACGTTCAGTTGGCCAAATTCTAAAAACTCTTGAAGGTAAAACTGATCAACTCTTAGTTGTGGCAACACATGGCGGTACGGCTAGATGTGCACTCGGTGAATTACTTCAGCTGCCACTTTCGCATTGGGGAGTTCTCGGCGGACTTTCGAATGCATCATGGTCAGTTTTGCAACGCAATCCCCGCCAATGGAATTTAGTTGAACATAACGCTGGATCTATTCCAGAACCTGTTTACGGCGAAGAAAGCGGAGCAACTTTCGTTTAATGCCCTCGCGCATGAATGCGGTAAGGTCGGGCACTAACGACGGGGCTATAGCGCAGCTGGTAGCGCACCTGCATGGCATGCAGGGGGTCAGGGGTTCAAATCCCCTTAGCTCCACATATGAATAACAACGTGAATGACGAGCGCGAGCACGCGGCATACGACTTTGCCTACGTGCAAGAAAAATGGTTGCCAATTTGGGATCAAGTTCAACCATTTAAATCTGGTCGCGCCGATGATCCACGTGAAAAGAAATATGTCTTGGATATGTTTCCTTATCCATCGGGCGATTTACATATGGGCCATGCCGAGGCTTATGCCTTAGGTGATGTGATTGCGCGTTATTGGATTCAAAAAGGTTTTAACGTGATGCACCCCATTGGTTGGGATGCATTTGGTTTACCGGCAGAAAACGCGGCAATTAAACGCAATTCTGACCCACGCATCTGGACCTATGAAAATATTGCAGTACAAAAAGCATCAATGCGACGTTATGCCTGTTCATTTGATTGGGATCGTGTTTTTAATACGTGCGATCCCGAATATTACAAATGGAATCAGTGGCTATTTCTAAAACTGCACGAGCGCGGTTTAGCTTATAGAAAAGACTCAGCAGTTAACTGGTGCCCAGGTTGCCAAACGGTATTAGCAAATGAACAAGTTGTTGCTGGACTTTGTGAACGTTGTGATTCAGTTGCCACCAAGAAAAAGTTAAATCAGTGGTATTTCAAGATCACTGACTATGCCGATCGCTTGCTCGATGACATGGCACAACTTGAAGGTAAATGGCCTGAAAAAGTTCTCATGATGCAGCGCAATTGGATTGGTCGATCAACCGGTGCCAATGTTTCCTTTGTAATCGAAGGCCGAGCTGAGCCTGTCACTATTTATACAACTCGTCCAGATACTTTGTACGGCGCAACCTTTATGGTTGTAGCAGCTGACAGTGAATTAGCTGCAGAACTTGTTGTAGGTACCGGAGTAGAGTCACAATTTAACGAGTATCTAGAAAAAATTAAAGCCGACAGCGATATCGATCGCCTTGCTACTGATAGACCAAAGAGCGGTGTGTTTTTAGAGCGCTATGCAATTAATCCAGTGAACGGCGCACAACTTCCAATTTGGGCAAGTGATTATGTTTTAGCCGATTACGGCACCGGTGCAATCATGGCCGTACCTGCCCATGATCAGCGCGACTTAGATTTTGCGAAAGCATTTGATTTGCCAGTACGTGTAGTTGTCGAAACCGGTGAAGAAGATCCAAATATCAGCGGTATAGCAACTGGCGGCGATGGGAAATTAGTTAACTCAGGCGGACTTAATGGTCTTAATAAAGCCGAAGCTATTGCAGCAATTAACGCTCAACTAGAAAAAGATGGTCTTGGAAAATCTGCCCGTAATTATCGTTTGCGCGATTGGTTAGTTTCCCGTCAACGTTATTGGGGTACGCCTATTCCAATTATTCACTGCCCAAAGTGTGGTGAAGTTGCAGTACCCGAAGATCAATTGCCTCTTACTTTGCCAGATGCCGAAGGTTTAGATTTAAAACCTAAAGGCACTTCTCCACTTGGCGCAGCTACCGATTGGGTCAATGTTGCCTGTCCAAAGTGCAAAGCCCCAGCTAAGCGCGATACCGACACCATGGATACTTTCGTAGATTCATCCTGGTATTACCTTCGCTATCCATCATCAACGGTTAGTGATCAACCATTTTTGAAGAAAGATATTGAAACGTGGTTACCTGTAGATCAATATGTTGGTGGAGTAACGCATGCGATTCTTCACCTTTTGTATAGCCGTTTCTTTACTAAAGTTCTCAATGACATGGGAATGGTTGACTTCAATGAACCATTTACCCGACTTTTGAATCAAGGAATGGTTGTCATGGATGGCTCAGCCATGTCAAAGAGCCGTGGAAATTTGGTTCGGCTATCCGATGAGCTAGAACATCACGGTGTCGATGCAATCCGTTTATCAATGGTATTTGCTGGGCCTCCCGAAGATGACGTCGATTGGTCAGATGTTTCACCATCAGGTTCAGTTAAATTCTTAACGCGTGCTTGGCGTTTATCGGGTGATGTCGCAAGTGCTCCTGGAGTTGATTTCAGTTCGGGCGATATATCTCTTAGGAAAGCTACTCATAAGGCGCTGCACGATGCTGCCTTTGCCGTTGAATCATTTAGATTCAATGTTGCAGTTGCACGTGTAATGGAGTTAGTAAATGCAACACGTAAAGCAATCGATTCTGGGTGCGGTGCCAAAGATCCTGCAGTTCGTGAAGCTGTCGAGGCAACGGCAATTATGTTGTCATTAGTTGCACCATTTACCGCTGAAGAAATGTGGGAACGTTTAGGGCACAAGCCTGCAGTTGCTCTTGCAGGTTGGCCACAGGTTGATGAAAAACTCCTAGTTGCCGATTCTGTTGAAGCCGTTATTCAAATTAATGGAAAGATCAAAGAACGCATTGAAGTTTCTCCAACGATTTCTGATGCAGAACTTGAAGCCTTAGCCCTGGCGCATCCAACAATTGTTGCTGAGTTAGGCGCGAACCCACCGAAAAAGGTCATTGCGCGTGCGCCAAAATTAGTTAATATCGTCGCTTAATACTCGCGCGAGTAGTTCCACATTGTGAAAGGCCATGTCAATGAAGACAATTCTGGATGCAATCGGTAATACCCCTTTAATTAATATCGAGGGCATCTGGTGCAAGATGGAATATATGAATCCATCGGGTTCAATTAAAGCGCGCATTGCTAAGTACATGATTGAACGTGCCGAGCAAGAAGGTTTGTTGAACCCCGGTGACACAATTGTTGAAGCCAGCAGCGGCAACACTGGAAATGCAATGAGTATGGTGGCCGCGGTTAAAGGCTACAAAATGTTGGTGATCATGCCTGATGGAATGAGTCCAGAGCGCACCGCAATTTCAGAGGCATTTGGTGCCGAAGTTCATACGATGGGTGATTTCCATGTCAATGATGCACTTGAAGAAGCACGTCGTAGAGGAGCAATGCCAGGATTTTTCGCGCCACAACAGTTTGATAATGATTGGAACGTAGAAGAAAACCGCGAATGGTTAGGTAAAGAGATTTTAGATCAGATGCCGGTTGCGCCAGATTTAGTAATTGGTGGAGTAGGAACCGGCGGAACCATTATTGGTGTTGGCCAAGCTTTCAAGGCGGCTAATCCGAACTGTAAAGTTATTGCATTAGAGCCATCAGAATCCTGCACAATTTTATGTGGCGAAGTTTCTAAGCACTTAATTGAAGGCATTGCCGATGGATTTATTCCAGGAATTGTCACGCGTCATCATCATGAACTCGATGGAGTTATAGACGTGGGTTCAGAGGAATCCATTGAAGAGATGCGCCGTTTAGCTCGCGTTCATGGCATCTTTGTTGGACCTTCTTCCGGTGCGCACATGATTGCGGCTAAGCGCCTAAAAGCGCAGTACGGTGTTGAAAACGTCGTCACTTTCTTCTGCGATGAAGGCGAGAAATACATCAACGATTATTGGATCAATAAGTAAATATCCACACGCTTAAATGCTGCGTGCTAGATCGCAGTAAAGCTCCACAAGTATTGCCGCATGGATTATTTAACTCAGAGTTTCGAAAAAATTGCCCTGTGGTGGTATGACTTAAATTTCACCCACTTACAAAAGCGGGCTTTGTTAGTCATTGCCGCCATTATTGTTGTGGGATCCTCATTATTAGTGATTCGTGGAAATACTCATCAAGTAAGTGCGCCACCCATTGTTGCAATTCAAATTGCTGCACCCGAGATTTTTGTTGATGTAACTGGAGCAGTTAATAAGCCCGGTGTCTACACGTTGCCGGCTCGTGCCAGAGTAGTAGATGCCATTAAAGCTGCAGGTGATTCTGCGCCAGGGGCTGATTTGAGCACGATCAACTTAGCTCGAGTGTTGGCCGACGGTGAGCAGATTTATGTCGATTCAAGGCTTTCATCAGCTTCACGAACATCCATAACTCGAAGTACTCAAAACAGTATTGTAAATATCAATCGTGCAACAACAAGTGAATTTGATTCACTCGATGGGATCGGGCCAGTTATTGCCGCACGAATAGTTGCGTATCGAAAAACCAATGGCCCTTTCACGACGATAGAAGATTTACAGAAAGTTAGTGGAATAGGTGCGGCAAAATTCGCACAAATAAAAGCCAAGATCCGCGTGTAACTGATTACAGAGCAGTTGCCCTAGGAGCTGCAATCTGGGGTGGGGCTCTGATTCAAAGTGCGACTGCGCCCTGGAGAATCTGCTTAGTTGCCATTGGTTTTAGTGTGCTGGCGTTACTGAGCAAACGCTTTCGTTTCATGGTCATTATTTGTGCGCTGTTACTAGGTTCGGCAATCATGTCGATTCGACAAGCATCCTTGGCGCACAGCCAGATCACTCGATTTTTTTCACAAACTGCGCAAATTACCGCTGAAGTAGTGACAGATCCCAATCAAAGTGCTTCTGGGAGTTACTCATTCATTGCTAGAGCCATCGATATTAAGAATAGTTCAATAGATTATCCATTGCGGGTACCAATCCGCGTTATCTCTACACAATCTGATGTCACGGCACTTTTACCAGGACAGCGATTTAGCGCAACGGCGCGAGTTGTATCAAGTAAAGAGGCACGTGTTGCAGCCTTAGTACTTATCAGTCAAAAGGTTATCGTTGAAACACATGCCTCACGTTGGGCACATGCGTTGGGAACTATTCGCTTTGGTTTACGCCGTTTATCTGGCGATGGAGATGCTGGTGCACTTATTCCTGGAATGGTCTTGGGTGATACATCAAAGCAAAGCGCAACTTTCAAAAATGAAATGAAACGATCTGGTTTAACGCATTTAGTTGCAGTGAGCGGGGCTAATTTTGCAATTGTTTCAGGCTTTGTTTTATGGATTATGCAGTTTCTATTTAGAAAATTATTCGTACGCTTATTTGCGACATCACTGTTTTTGATTTCATTCATTGCACTGGTGCGGCCATCACCCTCGGTCCTTCGTGCCGCAGCCATGGCGGCAGTTTTATTAGTAGCTCAAGCCAGTAAGCAAGGACGGGATTCATTACCCGCGCTGGGTTTTGCCATGGCGGCAGTTGTAGTGGTCGATCCTTGGCAGGCTCGTGATGCCGGTTTTGCATTATCGGTTTTAGCAACTGCAGGCTTACTGCTCTTTGCACCATTTTTGATTGAAAAACTTGCGCTCTTTGTACCGCACAAACTGGCCGAAGCTTTAGCACCGCCACTTGCGGCAATCATTTTCTGTTCACCAGTCATTGTGGCGTTGTGCGGATATCTAGCCCCAATGGCGGTAATCGCTAATCTTTTTGCCGCACCCTTTGTCGGGCCGATAACTATTTTCGGTTTTATTGCCGCACTCATATCGCCATTTGCCAGTTATCTTTCAATCATCCTTATTTGGGTAATCCATTTCCCGGCTGCAGCAATTGCGTTAATTGCCCACTGGGCATCGACCTTTCCAGTGTTGAATTTACGGACCGGTCGAGTGGGATTCATACTTGTCGCAACCTTCACACTTGTAGCTTGGTTTTTTAAGAAATGGTTTAAAAAGACGGTCGTTATCACTTTAATTCTTATTTTCTGTATTACGTGGTTACAACGCTGGCCAGGTGGTGATTGGCAGATTGCTAACTGCGATATCGGACAAGGTGATTCGATGGTGATCAACTTGGGACACCATCGTGGACTCGTTATTGATGTCGGAGCAGATGCAATTGCTGAAGATAAATGTCTGAAGGCGCTGGGTATTCAAGAAATTCCGCTGCTCGTCTTATCGCATTTTCATGCTGACCATGTTGCTGGATTACCTGGTGCAATTAAGAATCGTCGAATTGCTCAGTTATGGGTGAGCCACAATGCCGAACCCGTCATTGAAAGTTCAATGGTGAATCGATTATTAGTTGGCGTGCCCGTTATGACGCCAGTGCGCGGCACAAGTGTTCAACTTGGCGCGATCACATTAGAAGTTTTATGGCCAACAGCAAACGTTTTGAGCTTTGCGCAGTTACCAGGGGAGGGTTCGCAAATAAATAATTCAAGTATCGCTCTCATAATCCGTAGTAAAGATTTCTCAATCTTTGCAGGTGGTGATTTAGAACCTCCCGTGCAACAAATTCTCATTAAAGATGTTAGCCGAGTAGATATCTATAAGGTCTGCCACCATGGTTCCAAATATCAGGACGCAGGCTTTATGGCCACACTTCACCCCAAGCTATCGATAATTTCCGTAGGAGCCGGAAATACCTATGGACATCCAGCAGTGCAAACCATCGATGCCCTGGCTAGACTCGGCTCAGAAGTTGTACGAACAGATAGTGATGGCGCCATTGCAGTGCGGGCACAAAACCATCGTTTTTCGGTGCGTAAAGCTAAAGGGCGTTTGAATCTAATTAGATGGGGGTAAAACATGAATAGTTTTTACCTTGTCTTGGGCTCAGAAGCAGCTCTTGCCGATCGCGCACTTGCAAAGTTAAGCGAGCAGTTAAAAGAAGAAAAATGTGAAGTTACCAATCTCTTTTCTGCAGATGTGATTGTTGGGGATATTGCCGATGCATTGGCACCTTCTTTATTTTCTGAACGCCGTGCATTAATTATTCGTGATTTACAGGACTTACCGGAAGAAAGCCGCGATGAAGTAACTAGATACTTGGATTCACCTGATGCAACAACTACCGTGATTTTTGTTCACAAAGGTGGAGTTAAAGGTAAGGCATTACTAGATGCTATTAAGAAAGTTAAGCCCGAGATCATTGCTTGTGAGCCAATCAAGAAAGAGACCGAAAAGGAAGAGTTTGTTAGAAACCTTTTCTTAGATCAAAAACGCAAAGCAACACCGGGGGCAGTAGCCGCATTAGTCGGGGCCCTAGGAAATGATCTACGAGAATTGCAATCAGCTGTTAGCCAGATTGCTGCCGATGCACCGGCTGGTGCGATAGATGAATTAATTATTGATAAATTTCATCAAGGCAGAGTTGAAACAACTGGTTTCGATGTAGCCGATGCAACGTTAGATGGAAATTTATCGGGTGCGTTAATCGCATTACGTAGCGCCATTGAAACTGGCACAGATCCAGTCATGATTACGAGCGCGATTGCTTCTTCGCTTCGTTCATTAGCTAAAGTTTCTGGAGTAAATCGCGGAGCTAAATCATTTGAGTTAGCTGGGCAGTTAGGAATGGCGCCTTGGCAAATCGATAAGGCACGTCGCCAATTAAATCGTTGGTCTCCGGCTCAAATTGCCGATGCTGTTGGGGCTATCGCCCAGGCCGATGCCGAGGTAAAAGGTGCGGCCAGTGATCCGATTTATGCGCTTGAAAAGGCTTTAACCCGCATCGCTACATCCCAGGGGAGCCAATAATCCTAATTTGACCGTAGGGGTGCATCATCCGTACCCTTAGCGTCTGCCCGAAGGAGCCATTTGCTCTGTAATGGGCTAAAAATGAACTGGAGTTACACGTGTACGCAATCGTTAAAGCTGGCGGCCATCAGGAGAAAGTGGCAGTTGGAGATACAGTAATTGTCGATCGCATCGACGCTGCTGTTGGCGCAACTGTTTCATTTCCGGCAGTGCTCGTAGTAGATGGTGCATCTGTTACTTCAGATCCAAAGCTTCTCTCTGGCGTCAAGGTCACTGGCGAAGTTCTTGAAGAGACTAAGGGTCCAAAGATCGACATCCTTCGTTACAAGAACAAGACAGGTCACCGTCGTCGTCAAGGTTTCCGCGCAAAGCAAACTCTTGTAAAAATTACAGCCATTAACGGCGCGAAGTAAGGGATAAATAAATGGCAAGTAAAAAGGGTGTCTCCTCGACACGAAACGGTCGCGATTCAAATGCGCAGTACCTCGGTATCAAGCGCTTTGGTGGACAAGAAGTAAATGCTGGCGAGATTTTGGTCCGTCAACGTGGAACACATTTTCACCCAGGCAAGAACGTAGGACGCGGTAAGGACGACACACTATTTGCTTTAGCAGCTGGTGCAGTTGAATATGGTCGCGCTCGCGGACGTCGCGTAGTGAATGTTGTGGTTCCGGTAGCTCTATAAAAGGTTTCTCTATAAAGGGCGAGCCGTATTCACACGGCTCGCTTTTTTATTTTCTAGGAAGAAGGGAGTTAATGACATGACAACTTTTGTCGATCGTGTAACTCTCTATGCCATTGCTGGAAAAGGTGGCGATGGTTGCGTATCTGTAAAGCGCGAGAAATTTAAGCCACTGGGTGGACCAGATGGCGGTAATGGTGGACGCGGTGGAGATGTAATTTTAATTGTAGATCCAAGCGTTACAACGTTGCTTGATTTTCATCATTCACCACATCGCAAAGCGACTTCAGGGCATCAAGGTTATGGCGATCGCAAAGATGGCCAATCGGGTGAAGATTTAATTCTAGGTGTTCCTAACGGAACAGTAATTTTTGATAGTAACGGTGAACAAATCGCGGACCTTGTTGGTACTGGCACGGTTTTTGTAGCTGCACAAGGTGGCTTTGGTGGGCTTGGAAATATGGCGTTGTCATCATCCAAGCGACGTGCACCTGGCTTTGCACTATTAGGTGAACCAGGCGAAGAGCGCACTCTTTCATTAGAACTCAAATCAGTTGCCGACATTGCTTTAGTTGGTTACCCAAGTGCTGGAAAATCATCACTGATTGCCGCTATTTCTGCCGCTCGTCCAAAGATTGCGGATTATCCATTTACAACGTTGGTACCAAACCTTGGGGTAGTTCAAGCAGGAGAAACACGTTTTACTGTTGCCGATGTTCCCGGTTTAATTCCAGGAGCAAGTCAAGGAAAAGGTTTGGGTCTTGAATTTCTTCGCCATGTTGAGCGCTGCGTTGCACTTGTCCATGTTTTAGATTGCGGAACTTTGGAGACCGATCGAAATCCAGTTCAAGATTTAGAGATTATTGAAAATGAACTTGCAATTTATGGTGGGCTTGAAGATCGAGTTCGAATAATTGCACTTAATAAAACCGACCTGCCTGATGGCAAAGCGATGGCCGACATGGTGGAAGGGGAATTGCGCGAACGTGGATATGAGGTTTACCAAGTATCTGCGGCATCACGTGCTGGTTTGCAAGATTTAACATATGCAATGGCGCGTTTGATTCAAAAAGATCGTGCTGATGCTGCCGTCGAAGTTCGAACACGAATAGTTTTGCGCCCAGTTGCCGTGGATGATTCAGGCTTTGAAGTTAAAGCTAATGCCGATGGTTCATTTAATGTGCGCGGCAAGAAAGTTGAACGTTGGGTTCGCCAGACTAACTTCAAGAATGCCGAAGCAATTGGCTATCTAGCTGATCGTTTAGCTCAACTTGGTGTTGAAAAAGATTTATTTAAAAAGGGCGCAGTTGCCGGAAGTGAAGTTCGTATTGGAGATGGTGAGACTCAAGTTGTATTTGATTGGGAGCCAACCATTGAAGCTGGAGCTGAACAGTTAGCCGGTCACTTGCATCGTCGCGGTGAAGATTCACGTCTTGAATCAACGTGGCAACAAACCGAGCGTGTTGATGATGTATTAAGTGATGATGAAATCGCCAAGCAGTGGGAATACAACGTTGTTGACCCTCGCACGCCTAAGATTTCTCCAGTTCTTGTGAATGAATCAGAGGATGGAGATGACAAGTGAGCCGAGCGCAGATTACTTCTGCACAGCGAATCGTCATCAAGATCGGTTCCTCTTCTCTCACCGGTAAAGCCGGTTCAGCTTTAGATATCGCAGCCGTAAACACACTTGTTGATGTAGTTGCTGCTTGCAAAGCACGTGGTGCTGAAGTTGTAGTTGTTTCTTCAGGCGCAATCGCCGCCGGCTTAGCCCCATTGGGTTTAACTACACGGCCGAAGGATTTAGCAACTCAACAAGCTGCAGCATCAGTTGGACAAGGCCTACTTATCGCCCAGTACACACAAAGCTTTAATCGCCATTCAATTACAGCATCACAGGTGTTGCTAACAACTGAAGATGTTGTGCGTCGATCTCATTATCAAAATGCACAGCGTACGTTGTATCGCCTTTTGCAATTGGGTGTCGTCCCAATAATTAATGAAAATGACACGGTCGGTACAGGCGAAATTCGTTTCGGAGACAATGATCGACTCGCAGCTTTAGTTGCACTATTAATTAATGCAGATTTGCTTGTATTAGTTTCAGATATCGACGCCCTTTACGATGCACCTCCGACACAAGCTGGCGCACAGCGCATCCAAGAAGTTTCAACTATTGCCCAAATTGATGCAGTAACTCTTGGTGGCGCAGGTTCATCTGGAGTTGGCAGCGGGGGAATGGTTACTAAAGTTGAAGCGGCAAGAATTGCAACTTCGGCCGGAATTCCAATGCTTCTTACATCATTAACAAATGTAGGCAAATCTTTAGCAGGAGAAGATTTTGGAACGCATTTTCATGCACAAGCAAGTAAAACGACTTCACGCCTACTGTGGCTGGCACATGCCACAAAACCACATGGCAAATTAATTCTGGATGCCGGGGCAGTAACTGCAATTTTAGAACGCGGAGTTTCTTTACTGCCGGCTGGCGTAACTGGTGTGGAAGGTGAGTTTATTGCTGGTGATGCAATTGAATTGGTAGGACCTACCGGAATAGTCATTGCCCGTGGCTTAGTCGCATTTGATTCAGAGGATTTGCCTAAAATGCTAGGTCGCTCAACTAAAGAACTTGCTGCATCATTGGGTCCAGAATATGAACGTGAATTAGTACATCGCGATGATTTGGTGTTGATTTAAATATGAAACGAGTCTGAAGCTTTTTTACTATTGCTTTTCGCCCCGACCGACTAATAACCTTGCCCACATGAATCCAGTAAAGATTGCTGATTATGGAATTTCCGAAGAATTTGGTTACTTACCTCATTCTGACCCGGCACAAAAACTATCGCCAGGAAATGAATCATGGGATCTATTTGCGCTAGATATTCCCAAGTTATTAATGGGCAAGGATTTTCGCAAACGCGTTGAAGCTCTGCCAGATTTTAACGTCAGTGCACTCGTAACTCAGGCTGATAAACAGCGGGCAATGATGATCTTGAGTTACATCGGCCAGTCATATCAGTGGAGTGAAAATTCCGCTGCAACAACTTTCCCAAAAAAACTTGCTCTGCCTTGGTATGAAGTAGGTCTTTTAGTTGGCCGACCTCCAATTCTTTCCTATGAAAGTTATGCATCCGATAATTGGCGCCGCTTAGATCCGAATGGGCCAATTGAGTGCGGAAATATCGCTCTGATGCAATGTTTCCTTGGCGGTCAGGATGAAGAGTGGTTTATTTTGATTCATATTGATATTGAAAAGAAAGCTGGAAAAGCTCTCAAAGCAATCGAGCTCGCACAAGCAAGCGTTGTAGAAAATAATCTTGATGCACTAGAGAAAGCATTGCTGCAGCTTCGAGATTCATTGCAAGCCATGTACAAAGTTTTATGCAGAATGCCAGAGCGTTGTGATCCCTACGTTTATTTCCACCGAGTTCGTCCATATATTTTCGGTTGGCGCAACAATCCGTCACTGCCAAATGGAGTAATTTATGATGGAGTCACTGCATATGAAGGTAAAGGTCAAAGCTTCCGCGGGGAAACTGGTGCACAAAGTGCAATTATTCCTGCAATGGATGCTGTCCTTGGCATTACCCATGAAAAGGATGAGTTACGTGATTATTTGATGGAGATGCGAAGTTATATGCCACCAATGCACGTGAAATTTATTGAGGCAGTTGAAGCCGGTCCTTCTGTTCGAAACTTAGTTGTTTCAACTGGCTCTTCTCAATTAAAAAGTATTTTTAATGAATGCGTGAGCATTGTCGGCGATTTTAGAGCCAAGCATTTGGAATATGCCGGTACCTATATCCATGCACAGGCCCAAGTTACCCCTGGAAATCCTTCAGCAGTTGGTACCGGCGGTACGCCATTCATGGTCTATTTACGCAAGCACCGTGATGAATCTAAGGAACAACTAATCAAATAATTTAGATTTCGAATCTAAAATATTGAATGCGAAGTGCCGCTACCTCCCGATAGGCTTAGACACATGAGTGCAACGCAGATTGTTAACGAGCTGGCCGATACTGCCCGCGTCGCTGCTCGAACTTTGAGCGTTGCCACAGGTGCCGAGCGCAGCGCAGCCCTAAATGCAATCGCCGATGCCATCGAAGCTAGAAGCTCTGAAATTATCACCGCAAATGAAGAAGATATGGTGCGTGCTCGAGCAAGTGATATGAATATTTCACTTCTTGATCGTTTGTTATTAACACCTGAACGAATTACGGGAATCGCACGAGGAGCACGTCAAGTAAGCCAATTGCCAGATCCACTTGGCATAACGCTCAGACATTCAACTTTGCCAAATGGAATTGATTTGCAACAAATCACCGTTCCTTTTGGAGTGATCGGGATGGTGTACGAAGCTCGACCAAATGTGACGGTTGATGCCGCAGTTATTTTATTAATGTCAGGCAATGCCGCATTACTCCGCGGCTCTTCCAGCGCTGTCGCCAGTAACCAGATTTTAGTGACAGTGATGCGTGATGCGTTAGCAACAACGAAAATTTCACCCGATGTAATTCAATTGGTTCCATCGCAAAATCGCGATACGGTCAAAGCTTTGCTTAATGCTCGTGGAAAAGTTGATTTAGTAATTCCAAGAGGTAGCGCAGCACTTATTCGTATGGTTGTGGATGAATCCACCGTACCAACTATCGAAACTGGTGCCGGAGTTTGCCATGTGTATATCGATGAATTTGCTGATTTAGCAAAAGCGGTTCCAATTATCATTAACTCTAAGGTCCAACGTCCAAGTGTATGTAATGCAGCTGAGACGCTTTTGATTCATTCATCAATTGCGAAAGATTTTGCTCCCGTTGCATTAAAAGCACTTCATGAAGCTGGCGTAGTCCTGCACGGTGATTCACGAACTTTGGCACTTGCCGGAACAATCCCCATGACTTTAGCTAGCGAAGAGAATTTCTGTACCGAGTATGGAACTCTTGAAATGAATGTAGCAATTGTTGATTCAGTTGATGATGCCAGTGCGCACATCGCTAAATATGGAACCCAACACACCGAAGCTATCGTTACCGAGAACAAAGGCAATGCTGCGCGATTCATTGCGCTGAGTGATTGCGCAGCCGTAATGGTAAATACTTCAACGAGATTTACTGATGGCGAGCAAATGGGTTTTGGTGCAGAAATCGGAATCTCAAATCAAAAACTCCACGCCCGTGGGCCTATGGGTCTCGAGGCAATGACAACTACAACTTGGATCGTTACCGGTAATGGGCAGATTCGCAGTTAATCGCGAAATTAATTAGACTCCAGCCATGACCAGCCTTTCCCGTGATGATGTAGCAAAGCTGGCGGGCCTTGCTCGCATCGAAATGAGCGAAGAAGAGTTAGTCGCACTTTCAAGTGAGTTCACCGTTATTTTGGATGCCGTTGCTCGCGTGCAAGAAGTTGCTAGTGCTGATGTTGCTGCAACTTCGCACCCACTTCCGCTTCGCAATGTATTTCGTCCAGATGTTGTTGTCCCATCGCTTTCTCCAGCCGATGCGTTATCTGGTGCACCAGCACAGGAAGAACAACGTTTCCGAGTTCCACAGATTTTGGGTGAAGAATGATTCGCAATTCTGCCTCAGATATGGCGAGCAAACTTGCCGCCGGTGAAATCACCTCAGTTGAATTAACTCAAGCACATCTGGATCGAATTTCTGATGTAGATAAAGAAGTGCATGCATTTTTACATGTCGACACCCAGGGCGCACTTGCACAGGCCGCGGCAGTTGATGCAAAGCGCAAAAATGGTGAAAAGCTTGCACCTCTTGCCGGAGTTCCGTTAGCACTTAAAGATGTTATGGCGCAAAAAGGAATTCCAACCACATGCGGGTCAAAGATATTGGAAGGTTGGCGCCCACCTTACGATTCAACGGTTGTAACAAATCTAAAAAATAACGGAATTATTATTTTAGGTAAGACAAATATGGATGAGTTCGCAATGGGTTCATCAACAGAAAACTCAGCGTATGGCCCGACACATAATCCTTGGGATTTAACACGTATTCCTGGCGGCTCAGGTGGAGGATCTTCGGCAGCATTAGCTGCTTTTGAAGCACCACTTGCAATCGGAACTGATACCGGTGGATCTATTCGCCAGCCTGCTGCAGTTACCGGAACCGTTGGAGTAAAACCAACGTACGGTGGAGTTTCACGTTTTGGTCTTGTGGCCTTTTCATCCTCACTTGATCAGGCCGGTCCATGCGCACGTACGGTTCTAGATGCAGCCTTGTTACATGAAGCAATCGCTGGTCATGATCCAAAAGATTCAACCTCAATCAACGCGCCAGTACCTGCAGTTGTACATGCTGCACGTGCCGGAAATGTAAAGGGAATGAAAATTGGCGTAGTGAAAGAACTCAACGGTGATGGGTATCAACCTGGAGTTCGCAAGCGCTTTGAAGAATCACTTGAGTTATTGGCAGCAGCTGGAGCTGAAATAGTTGAAGTATCTGCCCCCAACTTTGAGTACGCGCTTGCGGCTTATTACTTAATTGCACCATCTGAATGTTCATCAAACTTAGCTCGCTTTGATGCGATGCGTTATGGCTTGCGCGTTGGAGATGTCGACGGTGCATCGGCTGAGTCGGTTATGAACTTAACGCGTGAAGTTGGCTTTGGGCGCGAAGTAAAGCGTCGCATTATTTTGGGAACTTATGCTTTATCTTCGGGTTATTACGATGCGTATTACGGTAGCGCACAGAAAGTACGTACACTCATTACTCAAGATTTCAATAAAGCCTTTGAAATTGCCGACGTACTAGTTTCTCCAACATGCCCAACAACTGCCTTTAAAATCGGTGAAAAAGCTAATGATCCACTAGCGATGTATTTAAATGACATTGCAACTATTCCAGTCAATATGGCAGGAATTGGCGGAATGTCATTACCGTCAGGTCTTGCCGATGAAGATGGATTGCCGGTTGGTTTTCAGATCATGTCACCGGTGATGAAAGACGAGCGCATGTACTCGGTTGGATCTGCGTTGGAAGCGGCACTTCTTTCTAAATGGGGCGCACCATTACTTTCAAAGATTCCAGTTTTGGCAGGTAGCAAATGAGCCTGACATATGACGACGTAGTTGTAAAATATGAACCAGTATTGGGTCTAGAAGTTCACGTTGAACTCAATACAAAATCTAAGATGTTTTGTGGTTGCTCCACAATTTTTGGCGCCGAACCAAATACTCAAACTTGCCCAGTCTGTTTAGCGCTACCTGGGGCTCTTCCAACGGTTAATGAAAAGGCTATTGAATCGACGATCAAAATTGGCTTAGCTCTGAACTGTTCTATTGCGCCATTTTCCCGCTTTGCTCGTAAGAATTATTTCTATCCAGATATGCCGAAGAACTTTCAGATTTCTCAATACGATGAACCAATCTGCGTAAATGGTTATGTAGATGTTGAAATCGAAACAGATGCAGGACCAAAAACTTTCCGAATTGAAGTAGAACGTGTTCATATGGAAGAAGACACTGGTAAGTCATTGCACGTGGGCGGGGCAACTGGTCGAATCCATGGGGCTGAATATTCACTGCTGGATTACAACCGTGCCGGTATTCCATTAGTAGAAATCGTTACCAAAATTGTGCCAGGCACAGGCAAATATGCTCCCGAAGTTGCACGTGCATATGTTGCCGAGCTGCGCGATATTTTGCGTTCATTAGGTGTAAGTGATGTAAAAATGGAACAAGGCTCACTTCGCTGTGATGCCAACGTCTCACTTCGCATTATTGGTTCCGATGTTTTAGGAACTCGATCAGAGACTAAGAATGTGAACTCACTTCGTTCAGTAGAACGCGCAATTCGCGGTGAAATGATTCGCCACGCAGAACTGCTCAATAAGGGTGAACGCGTAGTTCAAGAAACTCGACATTTCCAAGAAGACACTGGATTAACTCGATCTGGCCGATCCAAAGAGCAGGCCGAAGATTACCGATACTTCCCAGAGCCAGATTTAGTTCCAGTTGCACCTGATGCCACGTGGATTGAAACCCTGCGTGCGGCATTGCCAGAACGACCATCGATTCACCGCAAACGTTTGCAAGAACAGTGGTCGGTTCCAGATAAAGAAATGTCAGCGATGATTAATGCCGATGTCCTTGATGTTGTTGAGGCAACAGTTGCATTGGGTGCCGATCCAGCTAAAGCACGCAGTTGGTGGCTAGGTGAGATTTCCCGTATTGCGAATGAAAAAGATGTTGCAATTAAAGATTTAGCAATTGCAGCCTCGGACGTTGCAGAAATTGTTGCATTAGTAAATGCCGGAGAACTTACAGATAAGTTAGCTCGCCAAGTTGTTGAAGGCGTTATTGCTGGCGAAGGAAAGCCTGCTGCCGTCATTGCCGCCCGAGGAATAAAAGTTGTGAATGATGATTCAGCGTTGCTGGCTGCCATTGAACGTGCATGTGCCGCACAACCAGAAACTGCTCAAAAAGTACGTGATGGCCATATACCTGCAGCCGGTGCATTAATTGGTGCAATCATGAAAGACACAAAGGGCCAAGCCGATGCCGCTAAAGTTCGCGCACTTTTGTTAACTCATTTAGGTCAATCACAAGGCTAGACTGCGCAAATGCCAAACATGAAGCCGCGCTCCGGAGTAGTTACTGATGGTCTTGAGCGAGCACCGGCGCGCGGAATGTTGCGCGCAGTTGGAATGGGTGATGCGGATTGGGTTAAACCGCAAATCGGAATTGCATCATCATGGAATGAAATTACCCCATGTAATTTATCTTTAGATCGCCTAGCTAAAGCCTCTAAACAAGGCGTTATCGAAGCCGGTGGATTCCCAATGCAATTTGGAACGATTTCAGTATCTGATGGAATCTCAATGGGCCATGAAGGTATGCACTTTTCTTTAGTTTCACGTGAAGTAATTGCAGACTCTGTTGAAGCCGTAATGCAAGCAGAGCGCTTAGATGGCATGGTCACTTTTGCTGGTTGCGATAAATCATTACCCGGCATGATGATGGCAGCTGCTCGGATTGATGTGGCATCAGTATTTGTTTATGCCGGTTCTACTTTGCCCGGCCAAGTTGACGGTAAAGATGTAACAATTATCGATGCGTTTGAAGCTGTTGGTGCATGTGCCCGTGGATTAATTACCAAAGAGCGCGTTGATCAAATCGAACGCGCAATTTGCCCTGGTGAAGGTGCATGCGGAGGTATGTACACCGCTAACACAATGGCAAGTATCGGCGAAGCAATTGGTCTTTCACTTCCTGGATCTGCCGCACCCCCTGCCGTTGATCGCCGCCGCGATACATATGCAATCGCATCAGGTGCTGCGGTAGTTGATCTTATTCGCCAAGGAATCACTACTCGAGATATTTTGACTAAGCAAGCATTTGAAAACGCAATAACAATATTGATGGCACTTGGTGGATCAACTAACGCTGTTCTGCATCTGCTGGCAATTGCTTATGAGGCTGAAGTAGATCTCGCACTTGATGATTTTCATCGCATCGGTTCAAAGGTTCCACTGTTAGGTGACCTCAAGCCATTTGGTAAATTTGTAATGAGCGATGTCGATAAAGTTGGCGGAATTCCAGTCGTATTGAAGGGTTTGCTTGATGCCGGCTTGCTTCATGGGGACGTTCTAACAGTTACTGGAAAAACAATGGCGGAAAATCTAAAGGAAGTTGCACCGCCAGATCCCGACGGACAGATTTT
>Ga0209829_10001074_pt1 | contig 23076 bp, 23 predicted proteins | sample C_140205_EF_Meta_FD_187311 | JGI IMG/M metagenome (GOLD analysis project Ga0209829, IMG submission 187311) | Freshwater microbial communities from Lake Croche, Canada to study carbon cycling - C_140205_EF_MetaG (SPAdes) (version 2) | ecosystem: Environmental > Aquatic > Freshwater > Lake...
GCGATCCAATGACTTACCAAGTTCTACGAATAATACGTAAAGGATGTAGATGAATGGAAGTGTTGAAAGAACGCCCCATAGGATCTTTGTTGAGTTGCTGTTTGAAATTTCTCCTGGGTAACCAAGGATGATCATCGCAGCTGATGCTGGGATTAGACGACCCATTAGTGACTTAGAAAGTTCCTTGGCAAGAGCCAATACTGCAACTACTTCAGCTAGAAGTAGAGGCACAGTAAGGATCCAGTCAACATAGCGGTATGCCTCGTTGAATGAGCCTTGTGCTGTTCCGATTGAAACTGCGCCCATCTTTGATGACTCGTTGAATGAGTTGAAGATACGGAAGTAGTGGTAGCCAGCAATGAATGTAACCATTGAAGACATCACAAGTGCTGTCCGGTACTTAGCCAAAACACGAGCTTGACCGACGAGTGTGTAAACGGTGCAAGCAAGCATTGAGATTAGGCCGAAGGAGAAGATGTTGTACAACGAACTCCATTGACCGTTTGATAGTTGAAGCATGCGGTATTCCTCCATGAGTTATTAATGGACCACTTCCTTGGGACCCGAGATTGCTCGGAGGAAGGTGCTCTGAGGGAAAGTTTGCGCCACTTTGACTCTAATATCCAGATGAAACTCTCAGAAAAAGTGGAATTTAAGCGTAATACTCAATCAAATTTGACATAAGTATAAAAAAAGTCAAAAAGCGTGTGGACGCTTTAGCGGTCTTTAAAAGAGAGTAAATCGAACCTTGCGGTCGTCGCCATGTGCGGAACGGTCAGGGACCAGACGATCACAAGGGTGCTCCAAAGCAAGCCATAGGAAAAATGACTGCGCGCAAAGAGCAGAAGACCGGTGGCAAGTGCCAAAGTGCCAACCACTGCATAGAGACCAGGGACGATGGCTTCGCGGATGGCAAATTTGGGTGCACCGTTATTAATTTGCAGCATCGCCTTGGGGAGTTTGGGAACCAGGCGAGCGGTATGACGGATGGCGTGCCAGCAACCGAAGTAGATTGCGAATGTTATTAGTGGCGGTGCAATTAAAGATAAGCCGGTAAGTAGAAATAGGTCGTTCGCTTTTTGCAAACGTCTAGCTAATACCAGCACTAAGAAAGCAATGACTGCCGTTGTTAACGTGGCGGTTCGAAATATTGAAGTCAATGAGCCGGCCCAATCGGCTACCGCCGGGTTGATGCGATCAAGGGCACTAAGTGCGCGGTGATCGGTGAGCGGCAGGACGACAGGTAGAAAACCAGCGGGCAGTGCATAAATGGCCCCGATGAATAATGTATCTCGCGCCTTGCCAGCCGAATCACGCCACTCATTAAAGTAAGCGGCATCTCCGAATCCAAAGTGGAGTGAACTCATAAGAACAACGACTTGAAAGCCGACGCGATTCCAATTTGCAATTCCAAATCCGGCGGCAATTGCAATAAGAACATAGATCACAATAAAAGCAACAAACATTCGCCGGGGTTCTCTCGGGAGTGTTATTAGATGATCAATCGCACCATGGGGGATTCCTAAGAGTAAGGCGATTAAGGCAATTACTAACTGGAAAGAGAGCGATGGTACGAGATCGAAAAAATTAAGAAGCGCAAAGAGGACAATCGCAAGTAAGGCGGATCGGCGCGAAAAGGTATGCGCCCAAGAATAAACTTGCGAAAGTACTTGATTCACAGGGCTAGGGTATGTGAATTAGACGGAGATTGGGAGAAGATTGGTCGTGGCTCATTTTCATTACCTTCTGGTCTTGGCCTTCATTAGCCTTTGCGCTGTGGGAGTAAATCTGGGCTTTCGCATTCGCATCATGGGCAAGTTGCGGCAGTTTCTCTTGGTCGATGCTCTAATAATGATTCTTTATTTGGGTTGGGATATCTGGGCGGTATTTAAAAAGAGTTGGTACTTCGACGCAAATCAGATAATTGGCTGGCAGCTATTTGATCGCCTGCCAATAGAGGAGATTCTCTTCTTTTTAATTGTTCCACTGATGGGCGTACTTACTTATTCAGCTCTACTTAAATTAACTGGCTGGTCGACTAAGGATGAGGCCAGATGATTTACTCAGATATTGCACTGGATGCCGTGATGGTCGCCGTGCTTTTAGATCTCTTTATTGTTCGCTCAAAAATGATGACTCGAGGCATTTTCTGGTTGACCTACGCACTAATTTTGCCATTTCAACTCTTAACTAATTGGTGGCTGACTGCAAATAAAATAGTGATGTATTCCGAGGCCGAAATAATTGGGCGCAGAATTGCGGGTGCGCCGGTAGAAGACTTGCTCTTCGGATTTTCATTAATTCTTCTGACACTCTCGCTCTGGGAATTCACTAATCAAAAGAAATTAAGCAAGCAAATTTAAATTTCCCACTTACCAGGGAACAACTTTCCGATCTTCCCAAAGCAGACCAGTCTGATCTGTTTCAGTATTGAATTCTCGAGTCGCAAGCCAAACTGCAGTCTCGGCACCTTCTTCAACCGAGCGTGGCGCATCTGGCCCACCCATATCTGTTCTTGTGTGATTCGGACAGACTGCATCAACAAGTAAACCTCTGGAACCTAAATTAGTTTCGTGTGCAAAGTTTCGAACAAGAGCATTCACTCCTGCTTTAGAAATTCGGTAAGGCGCAAGACCACCAGCATTTCCCGGGCCAGACATTCGACCTAAGCAAGCAGAAAAAATAACTATGCGACCGCTGCGTCGCTCTGCCATTCCGGCTGCCACCGTATTGAGTGCGACAAAAACCGAATCCAAGTTAATAGTTAAAACGCGCCGCCATTCTTCGGTGGTGGTACGCAGTGTTTTCGACATTTTTTCACTCATGACACCGTGCGCAAGAATAAGGATGTCAGGAATACCAAAAGTTTCTACCGCTTCAAGCAGGACTTCTCGAGAGCGATCCAGGTTTGCGAAATCCACGATTCGATAATTGCCATTTAATTCTGCTGCGGCGCTCTGCAACTTTGCCTCATCGGTAGCAAACAGAACCACCTCAACGCCATCTTTGTGAAGTGCCGCTGCAGTAGCTAATCCCAGCCCCCGAGAGCCACCTGTAACGAATGCTAAAGTCATAAGAAATTGTAAGTTAGCAAGTAAAAAATCGCCTGTTAAAGTTCTCGCATGCTCGGTGGGATAAATAATGAACTCTTCTTCCAAGGTTTTGGCGGCTTTTTTGCCATCATCATCTTTATCTTCTTCTTACGCTGGATTTCACCTGCCAAGAAGGATCCCGTTGCGGCCGCCAGGCGCCGGGAGGTTAAACGCTCACTTCGAGCGCTTAAAAGGAAATAACTGGTGCGCTGAGCATCAAGGGAATCAAGCGCGACTAGATAGTAACTCACAGCCAATTTTGAGCACAGAAGCCAGAATTGGAATACCAAACCACCAGATTTTGTTTAAACTTATGATTGCAAGTTCACAGCCAAAAAGGAGAACAATGGAAAGCTCTAACCCGGTATTTAAGCGCTCCTCAACTGAGATTGCCTTACGTGGCAATACGACAGTCGTGCCATCATCTGCCGAACTAGACAATCTTTATAACGCACCGGCTGCATCCTCAATTCGCACCGGTCGCATGACCATTGATGATGTTGTCGCCCGCACTGCAATGTTGTTCGTGGTTCTTGTAACTGCTGGAGCACTTGCATGGAAGGCAAATCTTTCAATGGGATTTGCAATGATCGGCATGATCGGCGCACTTGTTCTTGGCTTGGTTCTAACAATGAGCAAGAAAGTAAAGCCATGGGCCGCACTTTCATATGCTGGGCTTGAAGGTTTAGCACTCGGTGCAATCAGCCATGTTTATGAAGCCACTTATCCTGGAATTATTTCACAAGCACTAATCGGAACCATCGCAGCATTTGTTGGCGTGCTCTTTGCTTACAAGAGCAAGCGAGTTCGCGTGACTCCGAAATTTACTCGCGTGATGATGGGCGCACTCATTGGTTATATGGTTCTTGGTTTTGGATCAATGATCGCAGGCATGTTCGGTGTTGGTCACGGTTACGGTCTCTACGGAGTCTCTGGTCTTGGCTTACTTCTAGCCGTTGGCGGCGTTGGACTTGCATCATTCTTTTTGATTATGGATTTTGATCAGATTGAGAAGATGGTTGCTGCCGGCGTGCCCCACGAAGAATCATGGCGGGCGGGATTTGGTCTGATGGTAACTGTTGTCTGGTTATACCTAGAGATCGTTCGCTTGCTATCTATTCTGCGTGATCGCTAAGGGTTATCTCTTTTAGCTTTCGCGTTTCCGGCATCTTTGCTGACAGGAGCAGTGTTAATGAAAACACTGCTCCTGTTGCTATGAATGCTGGCTTATAAGAATGTGCATCAACTAACCAACCGAGAACAACCGGGCTGACGATATTTCCAAAGTCACCGGCCATCTGCCAAAGTGCAATAACTCGGCCACCTTTACCGCCAAAGACATCGCCAACTACTGCTGATGCTGCAGTACCTTCAAAGGCGCCACCAATTCCAAAGAAGATCATGGCCAACATATAAAACCACCAATTAGATGCCACCAAAATAGTTGCAACACCAGAGAGCAGAACAAAAGATCCGACAAGTAGTGCAAATTTGCGACCACGGAAATCTGAAATCTTTCCAACATAAATAAGTGCAATGCCTTGGACGATGGCCGAGACAGTAAAGCCATAACCCAGAATTGAAGTGCTTGCGTGCAGGGAATCTTTTGCAAAGAGTGGCAAAATGGAATTTCGCAGGCCAAAGAGCACCCAGTTAGTTAAAAATGAAATCGCCATCGCGGCAACATATGGATAAATCTTTAACGCTTCTTTAATCGTCACGCGCTCGGCCGGATCTTGCTTATTATGGATTGACCTACCAAGGCGCTTCTCGTGTAAAAAGAAAGTCGTTGTGAATGATGCGAAGAGCAAGGTAATTGCATAAACAAAGAAGGGCACTCGAAGGGAAATCATCGAGAGCAGGCCGCCAAATGCTGGGCCGGCAATTCCGCCGATCAAAAAGCCACCGTTGTAAACGGATTGCGCCCGCCCGCGAACACTGTCATCGACCGAGCGCATAAGTAGCGCACCGGCAGAGACGGAGAACATGACAGAACCAATTCCACCGACTGCACGAAATATCAAAAGTTGCCAATATGTCTGAGCAAGTCCAGCAGTAAGCGATGAAATTGAAACAATAACTAAACCAATCGCTTGAACATTTCGCTCGCCAAACTTGTCAATAAGTTTTCCTGCAGGAAGTCCAAAAGCAAAACGAGCAAATGCAAAAGCCGAGATGATGGCGCCGATCGATGCGTTATTGACGTGAAAAGTTTTTGCAAAGAGTGGAATAGCGGGGATGATCATTCCGTAACCGAGCGCCACAAAAAAAGCCACTACCGAAAGAACATAAACTTCCTTCGGTAGTGACTTGTTAAGCGCTAGTTTTTTAAGCAAGTGCCTCGCCGGCAGCCTCTTCTTTCGCAGCATGGTGCGCAGCACCGGAGCGAAGTGGAGTTTCACGGAGCATCAATGCGAGCAAGAAACCAAGTGTTGTGACTGGAGCTGCTGCAAGGAATACGACATGGAATGACTGTACGAATGAGTGATAAATACTTGCTTGTAGTTCTGGCGTAAAAGTTTTGATAACTGCTGTGTTGTTCTTCAGTGCTGCGAACTTTTCTGGAGTTGCTCCAGCTAATGCAGCAGGGTTAGTCGCCTGCAGTTTTGCAACACCGAGAGGTAGGTAATGTGCCAAGCGGTTGGCATAGATGGTTCCAAAGATTGTGACACCGATCGTTCCGCCAACTGAACGGAAGAAGGTGTTAGCACTTGTCGCAACGCCCATATCTTTGAATTCAACTGCATTCTGCAGCGCAATAACGATGGTCTGCATTGAGAGACCAAGGCCTGCACCAATCATGATTGCAAAGATTGAGAGCTTCCAGAATGGCGTTGTCTCACTGAGAGTTGAGAGTCCAATGATTCCGAAGGTCATCAAGATCAATCCCATAATTGGATAGCGCTTGTAGTGACCATGCTTGCTAATGAGCTTTCCACTTAGGATCGACATGGAGACGATTCCGAGCATGAATGGGATCAATTTAAGGCCAGATACCGTTGCGGAGTTGCCCTTAACGGTCTGTAAATAAAGTGGCAACATAACAATTGCGCCGAACATACCGGCACCAATTACAAAAGCCAGTGCTGATGTAAGTGCAACCGTGTGATTCTTAAAAAGTGTCAGCGGCAAAATAGGTTCAGCCGCACGACTCTCTTGAACTAAGAATGCGATCGTCAAGATTGCTGCGATAACAAGTGAAGTAACAGTCCTGGAATCTGCCCAACCATTTTGTGGACCATAAACCGAGATTCCCAATAAAAGAGCAGTAACGGCAGTTACAAGAAGGAGTGCGCCAAAGTAATCAATCTTATGTTCGCGCTTCACCTTAGGAATATGAAGTGATGCGGTTGTGATTACAAGAGCAGCAATTCCGAATGGCAGGTTGATGTAGAAAATCCAGCGCCAGCCAACAATTCCAAAGATGTGTGCATGATCAGAGAAGAAGCCACCAAGCAGCGGACCAGCAACTGATGAGAGTCCCCAGACACCGCCGAAGTAGCCCTGATACTTGCCACGCTCGCGTGGTGAAACGATGTCACCAATAATTACGAAGGTAAGCGCCATCAAGCCACCAGCGCCGAGACCTTGTAGGCCCCGGAAAATAATAAGTTGTGACATATTTTGTGATGCGCCAGCAGCAAAAGATCCAATTAAGAAAGTAACAATAGCGAATTGAAATACTGGACGCCGACCATAAAGGTCGGAAATTTTTCCGTACAAAGGTGTTGATGCGGTTGAAGTAAGAAGGTATGCAGTAACTACCCAGGTGTAGTGGGAGAGGCCATTGAAATCCTCGACGATGCGCTTTAGCGCGGTTGAAACAATTGTCTGATCAAGGGCTGCGAGCAACATTCCGACCATAAGGCCAGAGAGAACAAACATGATCTCTTTGTGCGTCAGTGGAGCAGAGGCATCTTTCTTAATTTCTTTAGACATGAAGACCTTTCATCAATTTACAAGTTAGCTACTGGAAAAATCTGGCCAAACTAGCCCAATTCCTCAAGGAATAAACTCCTTGAAACTTCAACCATAAGGTTACTACGGCTATTCCCGAGATCGGCGCAGATAAGTGTTTCCACCTATTAAAGTGGTCACATATCGAGATCTGATCCATTATTCTCAGGTTTATGAAGAGCATCATCGCCCAGGGCCTAGTTAAGACCTATCGCAATGGCGAAGTACGCGCGCTAGATGGCCTGGACCTCGATGTTGAAGAAGGAACAGTTCTTGGCCTGCTTGGACCTAATGGATCTGGAAAAACGACCACGGTCCGAGTTCTCGCAACACTTCTTACGCCAGATGAAGGTTCGGCAACTGTTGGCGGCGTTGATGTCGTAAAGCACCCAGATCAAGTTCGCAACATGATCGGGTTATCCGGACAGTATGCGGCACTTGATGAAACGTTAACTGGCTGGGATAACTTAACAATGTTTGGTCGGCTCTATCACTTAAGTGCAAGTGCAACAAAAGCACGTGCAACAGAATTGCTTGAAAAATTTTCACTGACCGATGCCGCACGTCGGCCAATAAAAACTTACTCAGGTGGCATGCGCAGACGTCTTGACTTGGCCGCTTCCTTAATTATCAAACCAAAAGTACTTTTCTTGGATGAGCCAACAACTGGACTTGATCCGCGTGGTCGCCAGGAAATGTGGCAGGTAATTGATGAATTGGTAAAGGGTGGCGTGACGCTTTTACTTACAACGCAATACCTAGAAGAAGCTGATCAGCTAGCGGATTCCATCGCAGTTATTGACGCCGGAAAAGTTATTGCACGCGGCACCTCTGATGAACTTAAGAATCAAGTTGGTGGCGAGCGGTTAGAAATTACTGTCGATGCTTCACACTTACCTCGCGCAGTCGAATTAGTTAAGCAAGTTGCTGGTGCTGATCCAATCGTCGATACCGGCTTGCGTAGAATTTCGGCGCCAGTAAATAATGGAAGTGATTCATTGGTTCAGGTTCTGCGGCTATTGGATGAGGCGAAAATTCATCCGCTCGATATTGGCTTAAAGCGACCATCGCTGGATGATGTATTTATCTCGCTTACTGGTCACGTTGCGGAAATTGAAGCCGAAGTAGTCACTGGAAAGAAGAAGCGTAAATGAAGCAAGCTATTGGAGATTTCCTAGTAATTACCAAGCGGCAATTGCTTCAAATGATCCGCATTCCAGAAGTTCTTATCTTCGCGACGATTCAGCCGGCCATGTTCGTGCTCCTGTTTCGCTACGTCTTTGGTGGCGCCATTAACTCTGGCGTTTCCGGTGGTTACGTACAATTATTGATGCCCGGCATCTTCGTACAAACCGTTGCATTCACGCTTGCTGCAACTGCAGTTGGGCTAACCGCAGATATGCAGAAGGGTTTGATTGATCGCTTTAGATCTCTCCCAATTGCACGCTCGGCTGTTGTAATTGGCCGCACAGTTGGGGACACACTTCAAAATATTGTGACTCTTGTGGTGATGGGCCTAGTTGGATTCGCAGTTGGCTGGCGCCCAAGCAGTGGCCCAGTAAAGATTCTCTTGGCTTTCCTATTCTTGCTTGCCTTTGGTTATTCGATGTCATGGATTGGTATTTTGATTGGGCTCTCCGTTCGTGAAGAACGTGTTGCCCAAAGTTTGGTATTCCTGACGGTATTTCCACTTACCTTCTTATCTAATGCTTTTGCACCAACAACTGGCATGCCGAAAATTCTTCAATATTTTGCCGAGTGGAATCCAGTCTCAACAATGGTTGCGGCCTGCCGTGAATTATTTGGAACCAAGAATATTTTTGGGGCAACAGCTAATTCCTGGCCGAGCCAGCACCCAGTAGCAATGTCGTTGATTTATATGGTGCTTTTGGTGGTTGTGTTTGCACCGATTAGCGTGCGCAAGTATGTAAAGGTCAGCGCTAAATAAATTAGAAGAAGTTTTGCGCTTCTAGAATTGCAACGTTTATAGCCTTGCCATTAGGCGCTTGATAGGTGACGGTTTCGCCAACCTTGGCACCAAGTACTGCAGCTCCAAGTGGAGATTTTTCACTGTAGATATCGACATCGCCGCTATCAATTTCACGTGAGCCAAGTAGGAATTTCATTTCGTCACCAGCAATATCAACAGTAATCAACATGCCCAGTCCGACAACGCCAGATTCTCCAGCGGGTGGATTGCCGATTTGTGCATGTTCCAAAATATGCTTTAGCTGGCGAATTCGACCTTCAATTTTTCCTTGTTCATCACGAGCGGCGTGATAACCACCGTTCTCCTTCAGATCTCCTTCAGCGCGGGCTGCTTCAATTTTCTTAACAACATCAGCGCGAATTGGACCTTCTAATTCTTTTAGTTCAGCGCTTAGCCGATCAGCCGCTTCTTGGGTTAACCAAGTTTGCGTCTCATCTGGTCTCGTATTGTTCTTGCGCTCCATAAGGGGAGGAGTTTACTTACAACGCCCCGCATCCATCAATTCCCGCATTTACTGCGAGCAATCTGGTGGGAATTCGAACTATTCGTGTTTGTGATGGGGCGCCGGCAGGGAATTGGTCCATTATTTCGCCGACCACATTCGCGCCATAGTCATGGGCTATTAGTCGGCATTGATGCGCCTTGGTCAAAGTCTTAAATGAAACCAAATATCTAACTTCAATATTCTTGGCATCGATGGCTTTGAAAGAAATTAGATTTGCCCGAACCTCTGGCCGCGAAAAGTGAATCGCGCTCCATGCTAGCCAAGTGCCACCAATTACAGTGATTAAAACGGCGGAGACCAACCATGATGGAAAACGTTTTTGAGTTATGCCATAACGCTCCCGCAACCTTGGGTCGTTAGATCGAGAATCAGACACGCCTTCAGTCTACAATCAGCGCATGTCCGATGACGCCAGCGTTAATGTAGGTATTGCTGGTTCGATTACCGTCGCGGTCTTGTGTCTAGCCACTGCCTTCTTGCTTCGCAGTTTCTATCGCAGGTACAAGCGCATGGCCGAGCGGGACCCAAATCTAAAACCGGTCATACCTGATGAAGATAACTAAAAGCGTTTTTCCAAAGCTGGCTCAAGTAATTGCGGCGCTTCTTATCTCTTTAACTTTTGTTGAACTTGGTATTTGGCAGCTCCACCGAGCACAAGATGTTCAAATTGCAAATCGAACACTGCCCGATAAACCTATTATTTCACTCTCAAAAATTTCCAGCGCCGGAATTAATTTACCGCCAGCTGCCGTAAACAGAATTGTGAAACTTCGCGGACATTATGTAAGTACTTATTCGGCGCCTAATCAAAGTATTATTTTTGGTGGGGTTAGCAAAAAAGTTTCGCTGGAAGTACGTCTTTTAAAACTAACCGCTGGCGGTGCGATATTAGTTGTACGCGGCCTGGAGACACTCAAGTCTCAATCCATTGTTGATGAAGTTGTTGTTACCGGACGTCTCTACCCGCGTCAAAATGTTGATGCGATAGTTCCAAGTTCTGCGGGATCAGCGATTCTTTCGCGAATTGATCCGGCGCTTGTAGCAGGTAAGACAAAACTTCCACTCTTTGATGGTTATGTTGTTGCCCGTGCTGAAAATACTAGTTACGGCCAAGGGATAATTCAGGATCGCGTTCCGACGCCACAAGTGAAATCTAAAACCGCGGGTTTTTACTGGCAACACATTACATATGTCTTTATTTGGTGGTTACTTGCCCTTATGGTTTTGTTGACCCCGTTCTATAATCGGATCAAGGATCGCTCGGCAGGCGAAGTTAGGCCGCGAATTTCAAGAGTTAATGGGGATAATCAGGATAAGGTGGACGCATGAGTAACGCTAACGATGCCTATTTAAAATCACTTCACTCCTCGATGATGCGCTTTCGCGTAATGGCGGTCTGGTGCGGCGTTATGTCCATGCTTCTCTGGTTTGTAAACGTGCCGACTCATTATTTATTTTTAAAATCCACTCACCACTACTTCACCTGGATTGCCCTGGTTCACGGATTTACCTATCCAATCTATGTATTGGCAGCTTTCTTCTATTGCCTCAAAGCCCGCAAATCGCTTAATTCAACGATCCTATTTATCCTCGCCGGCACGCTTCCGATTGCCTCATTCGTCGCCGAACGTCGCGCGCTAAAAGATTTTCAAGCCCTGCAAAACAAATAAGTTTTAAATGGCTGGCATAAATACGATAACGAAACCCATCAAGGCGCTGATAAAGGCGGCGATCTATCCACTTTATGAAGCCCGAATTTTTTCGCAGTTAGATTTTTCCCAAACCCCCCACCACATCGGAGTCATCTTGGATGGCAACCGTCGTTGGTCAAAGGAGAACCCGGCAGATGACGGGGATGTTTCAACTATCCGTGGCCATAAGGCAGGTGCCGATAAAATAATTGATTTATTGGATTGGTGCGAAGAGGCGCAAGTTAAAGTCCTAACTATTTGGCTGCTCTCAAATCAGAACCTGGCCCGGCCGGCCCACGAGTTAGAACCACTACTAGAAATAATCGGAGCCACGGTTTCAAATCTTGCGAAGCAAAAACGTTGGGAGATTAGGCCGCTCGGTTCAATGGAATTGTTACCGCCTAAATTACAAGAGCTACTTTCAACTGCGACAAATGCCACAAAAGGTATTTCCGGAGTCGTTGTAAATGTTGCAATTGGCTATGGTGGTCGGAGCGAGATTGCCGATGCCGTGAAAGCACTCATAGTTGCCGGTGGCGCCGAGGGAAAAAGTGCGGCCGAAATTGCTGCCAATGTAAGTGTGGATGAGATCAGTCGCTACCTGTACACGGCCGGTATCCCGGACCCAGATTTGGTAATTCGAACATCTGGCGAGCAGCGACTTGGTGGTTTCTTGTTATGGCAGAGCGCCCACTCCGAGTTCTATTTTTGTGAGGCTTATTGGCCCGACTTCAGGCGGATCGATTTCTTACGGGCAGTTCGGGCTTACTCAAAACGCCACCGCCGCTTTGGTGCCTGAAACCTGGGCCGATCCTAAAAAGTTAGGTTAACAAGATTTAATATTTTGATTTAGCGTGTCGCGTGATCCTTTGCCACAACTGGATTTACCTTTTAGCCACTACCAAAAAAACTACATAGATTTACTGGTGTCTAATCCGATGTGTAATGGCGCCAAAAAGGACTTGTCCAACTAACGAGAATGTGAGTAATTCTTGACCAATTCGTCGCGGAAAGAAAAAAAGCAACGAAAGACATATGTCCTAGATACCAGCGTATTGCTGGCCGATCCTGCGGCGTTGACCAGATTTGCCGAACACGAAGTGATCATTCCCATCACCGTCATCGGAGAGTTAGAGACCAAACGAGACCATCCTGAACTGGGTTATTTTGCCCGAGCCGCCCTGCGCACCCTCGATGATCTACGCATAAATAATGGTCGATTGGATCAACCAATTGATTTAAATGACTTGGGTGGAACCTTAAAAGTAGAGCTAAATCATTCTGATCCGTCATCACTTCCTGCGGGTTTTCTACGTGATGGTTCAAATGATTCAAGAATATTGGCAATCGCTCGAAACTTAATGGCCGAGAGCCGCGAGGTAATTCTTGTTACTAAAGATTTGCCACTTCGCGTTAAAGCATCATCGGTTGGTGTTGATTCTGAGGAGTACCGCGCCGAACTTGCCTTGACCAGTGGTTGGACTGGAATGGCTGAAGCAAGTGCCCCCGCCTCACTAATCGACGCCCTCTATGAATCAAACAAAGTTGCCAGCGATATCGCAAAGGATTTTCCTTGCCACACCGGAGTCGTCCTGCATTCTGAAAAAGGAAGTGCACTCGCGCGAGTCACACCTGACAAGCAACTGCAGCTAGTCCGCGGCGATCGATCTGCCTTCGGACTTCACGGTCGCAGCGCCGAACAACGCGTTGCCCTGGATCTGCTTTTGGATAACGAGATCGGAATCGTTTCACTTGGTGGCCGAGCTGGAACCGGTAAGAGCGCGCTCGCACTCAGCGCTGGACTAGAAGCAGTTCTAGAAAAGCGCCACCATAAGAAGGTATTAATTTTTCGCCCACTTTATGCAGTTGGCGGCCAAGAGCTGGGTTACTTGCCAGGCAGCGAAGGTGAAAAAATGTCGCCTTGGGCCCAAGCCGTCTTCGATACTTTGGGCGCACTTGTCAGCCAACAAGTTATAGATGAGATTATTGACCGCGGGCTCATTGAGGTTCTGCCACTGACCCACATTCGCGGCCGCTCGCTTCATGACTCTTATGTGATTGTTGATGAGGCGCAGTCGCTAGAACGCGGTGTACTCCTCACGGTCCTATCTCGGATTGGCCAAAACTCCAGAGTCATCCTGACCCACGACGTGGCCCAGCGCGATAACCTGCGAGTTGGACGTCATGACGGTGTCGTCGCGGTTGTTGAGTCGCTAAAAGGGCATCCGCTCTTCGCCCACATCACTTTGACCAGGTCCGAGCGCTCGCCAATCGCCGCCCTTGTTACCGAGATGCTCGAGGAGCCAGTTAACTTCACGCAATAGCAGGCGCTCTATTCGAGCCGGAGTTGTTTTGAGCGTGGCCTCGCCCTCGCTGACGGCGTGGCGGACTACGCGTGGCGCGCCCTGATGTGGGATATGCCTCAATTTGAGTTTTATTCGTACGACCTGGGGTTTTAGATATCCACAATCCTGAGAATTCAAACTTTTTCCTCCGTTAAGCCTAAATAGGTTTGCCCAAGGCCCCCATCCGTGTAACTCTGTAACCCTTCCCCCTAACCTCTGGCCCAATTTTGGGCGGGTGGCTCATGGGGAAAATGCTGGTGCATGCCAGCGTATTGACGGTTGAAAGGAGGTAGTGGCCATGGTTTCGATCTGGCGTAATCCACGAGTTGTAATCGGCGCTGCCTTTTTCATTACCTTCATCGCTGCGGTCGATACGACTTATGCCCAGGCTGCCTTCACTCAGATGGTTACCGTGCCAGATAACTTCCCGGCACTGACCATTTCTCCCGGTACACCTGGCGATACCCAGAACCCCGGCTCTTCAACAACTCAAAACGGAATTACCTTGGACGCAAATGGTGTTTCATCGGTAGATGCCAAGTCGATCGCCCTGGTCTCTCTTGAAGCTCGGCAAGTGGATCTAGCTCGTACCCCGGATGGCGCAAAGCTAGTTGCCAAGAATTTGATCGCTGATTCTTATAACTGGAATTCAACCCAGATCTCCTGCCTAACCCAACTTTGGGATGGCGAGAGCCACTGGAACTTTAAAGCGCATAATTATCGAAGCGGCGCTCATGGAATTGCCCAAGCACTGCCAGCAACCAAGATGGAAATTATTTCAACCGACTGGCGGACCAACCCGCTAACTCAAATTAAGTGGGGCCTGACTTATATCAAGGCTCGCTATGGAACTCCTTGCACGGCTTTGAAGAAAAAACATCGCTCGCATTACTACTAAGCAATAGTTTAGCTAGATTTATTAATTAGGCCGCTTGCCAATTGAGATCGGTTTTGAAGTCTCTGCAAAAAAATCATTTCCCTTATCGTCAACGACTATAAAAGCCGGAAAGTCTTCAACTTCAATTTTCCAAATAGCTTCCATGCCGAGTTCGGCATAATCCAAAACTTCCACACTCTTGATGCAATCTTGCGCAAGTCTTGCTGCGGGGCCACCAACTGAACCTAAGTAGAAGCCGCCATGGTTTTTGCAGGCATCGGTCACTGCTTTTGAACGATTACCTTTTGCGAGCATGATCATCGAACCACCTGCAGCTTGGAATTGTTCAACGTATGAATCCATCCGCCCGGCAGTAGTTGGACCAAATGAACCAGAGGCATATCCTGCTGGAGTTTTAGCGGGGCCGGCGTAATAAATAGCATGATCCTTGAGATATTGCGGCATCGGTTTTCCGGCGTCAAGCAACTCTTTTATCTTGGCATGTGCGAGATCTCGTCCCACTACAAGAGTTCCATGGAGAGAGAGCCGGGTCTTGATTGGATACTTTGAAAGCATTTTTAGAATTTCTGCCATTGGTTGATTTAAATCAATTTTCACTACGTCATCATCGAGATGTTCATCGGTTGTCTCGGGCAGGTAGTGGGCCGGATCGCGCTCTAAAACCTCAAGAAAGACGCCCTCTTTAGTGATCTTGGCCTTTGCTTGACGATCTGCTGAACATGAGACGGCAATCGCAATTGGCAGCGATGCGCCGTGCCGAGGCAATCTGACTACGCGCACATCGTGGCAGAAATATTTACCGCCGAACTGGGCGCCGATTCCCAAAGTTCGAGTTAGTTCCAGCACCTTGGCTTCTAATTCAATATCACGGAATCCATGGCCGGTCTGGGCGTCGCCACTTAATGGAAGTGAATCTAAATAGTGGGTGCTGGCAAGTTTTGCGGTCTTAACTGTGTGCTCGGCTGAAGTTCCACCAATAACAATTGCTAGGTGATACGGCGGGCAGGCCGCTGTACCAATGGAACGTAATTTTTCATCAAGCCAATTCATGAAGGAGGTGGGATTTAGCACCGCTTTGGTCTCTTGATAAAGGAAGGACTTGTTAGCACTACCACCACCCTTAGCGATAAAGAGAAAGTTGTATTCGTTCTTGTGTTCGTTATCAGAGTAAATCTCAATCTGTGCGGGCAGATTATTTCCGGTATTTTTCTCTTCCCAAGTATTTATAGGTGCCATTTGGGAGTAGCGTAAATTTAATTTGGTGAAGGCGTCATACACACCTTTTGAAATTGAAACTTCGTCGCGTTCGGTTGTGAGAACTCGCTCACCCTTCTTGCCCATCACAAGTGCGGTGCCAGTGTCCTGGCACATTGGAAGGACACCCCCAGCAGAAATATTTGCATTCTTTAGTAGGTCCAGCGCTACAAAGCGATCATTCGGAGATGCCTCTGCATCACTCAGGATTGACGCGAGTTGAGTCAGGTGTTCTGCCCGCAAATAATGAGAAATATCATGAATTGCTTCTGCGGTTAGGTTTTCGATCGCTTTTGGTGATACTTGCAGGAATTCCATGCCTTCGGCGGTAAATGTCTTAACGCCTTCGCTACTTACGAGGCGATATTTTGTTTCATCAGGGCCGAGCGGTAATAAGTCGCTGTAATTAAACTCGGGCATTATTTCTTCTCACCTGAAGTGCTGGACTCTTCCGGGCGGACCGCAGCTAACTTTGCTTTTGCGCCATCGAGCCATTCCTGGCAGATCTTTGCCAAGATTTCACCGCGTTCCCAGAGCGCGAGAGATTCTTCGAGAGTTGATTGACCACCTTCGAGTGCGCTAACTACTTGAGCTAACTCATCGCGAGCAGCCTCGTATGAAAGTTTTGCGCCAGTTTTATCGGTAGCCATATTCCTAATCTACTCCGTCACCACAGCAGCAGTGCCATCGGCCAAGCGGATTTTCAAATGTTCACCTGTTGTGACCTCGCTCGCACGTCGCACTACCTGACCATCCACTTTTTGAACTACCGAATAACCGCGATCCAAAGTGCTCTGGGGGGAGAGGGTTCGAAGACCGGTCGATAAATTTGCGATCTCTTCACGCGCCAGTGAAATGCGATGGTTTGTTGATCTATGCGCTCGAGCCGACAAGTTTGAAATTACTTCGGCGCGAGTTGTAATCATGGTTAGCGGCTCGCGCATACTTGGGCGGTCCAAAAATTGGGCAATCTTGGCAACTTCAAAATCGATCCGACTTTGTAGAAAGCGCAGCGCGCGGCCACGCAAATTTGAAATCTTAGTGAGCTCCTCTTCCATATCTGGCACGACTCTTTTGCCCGCATCTGTTGGGGTGGAGGCTCGAAAGTCAGCGACTAAATCAAGAAGTGGCGCATCCTTCTCATGTCCGATGGCGCTGACGATTGGCGTCGTGCAACTTGCAACCAAGCGCACCAATGACTCATCAGAGAAAGGAAGTAAATCTTCGAAAGAGCCACCACCCCGCGTAATGATTATTACTTCAACATCGGGATTGGCATCTAATTCGCGAAGTGCGCCAGAGACCTCTACAACTGCTGCGGCGCCCTGGACTGCTACTTCTCGAATCTCAAAATGCACTGATGACCAACGTCGCTTGGCATTTTCAACAACATCTTTTTCGGCATCACTATTACGCCCACAAATTAGCCCGACAGATTTCGGCAGGAAGGGAAGTTCTTGCTTATTTGAATCGTCAAACAATCCTTCGCCGGCGAGTTGATTTTTTAACGCTTCCAAGCGCGCAAGTAATTCACCGACACCAACTTGGCGAATCTCTTTAACGCTAAATGAGAGTGAACCATTCTTGGCATACCAAGAGACTTTTGAGTTCATTACGACACGAGCATTTTGTGGAAGTGGTGCAACTGATTCCAAAACTGATTTGTGGCACATGATCGAGATGCTCATATCGGCGCTGGTATCGCGCAATCTCATAAATACCATCTGGGCGCCCGGGCGAACTGTGACTTCGGATAATTCGCCTTCGATCCAGACGTTACCCAGCCTGCTTAAATATTCACCGATAGCTTCGGAGATAACCCGAACCGGGGCGGGGGATTCGGCTGAAGTCTCCTGCATGGCACGATCCTAATAGACTTGCCCAATGACCACACTGGCCGATACCAAATCTGAAAAGCGCGTCTTGCTCGCCGCACCTCGCGGATATTGTGCGGGTGTTGATCGAGCAGTAATTACTGTTGAGAAGGCGTTGGAGTTATACGGTGCGCCGGTCTATGTGCGAAAGCAGATTGTTCATAATAAACATGTGGTTTCCACGCTGGAAAACCGCGGTGCGATATTTGTTGAAGAGAACGAGGAAGTCCCAGAGGGTGCGATCGTTATTTTTTCTGCGCATGGCGTATCACCAGCAGTTCATGCAAGTGCCGCAGCACGAAATTTGAAGACCATTGATGCAACTTGTCCACTCGTTACAAAGGTGCACCACGAGGTAAAGCGATTTGCGAGTGAAGACTTAACGATTCTTTTGATCGGCCATGAGGGTCATGAAGAAGTTGATGGCACGGCTGGCGAAGCACCAGATAATGTAATTTTGGTCGACGGAATTGACGGAATTGCTGACATCAAGGTCAAAGATGAAAGTAAAGTGGCCTGGCTATCTCAGACAACGCTTAGCGTTGATGAGACTCTCGCAACTGTGGCCGCGTTAAAGAAGCGTTTTCCAAATTTAATGGATCCGCCAAGTGATGATATTTGTTATGCAACCCAAAACCGCCAGATCGCAATAAAGCAGATTGCCGAAGGTGCGGATCTTGTTTTGGTTGTCGGTTCAACGAACTCATCAAACTCAGTACGTTTGGTTGAAGTTTCCCTTGAATATGGCGCAAAGGCCGCCTACTTAATTGATTACGCTGCCGAAGCTAAAGATGAATGGCTTGAAGGTGTAAAAACCATTGGAGTTTCAAGTGGTGCATCAGTTCCAGAAATTTTAGTTAAGGATTTAATGATCTGGCTTGCTGAGCGCGGCTTTTCAAATGTTGAAACCGTTACTGCAATGGAAGAACACTTACTCTTTGCGATCCCACCAGAGCTTCGAAAAGATCTGCGCGAGGCTGGAAAACTTTAGTTCCTTAGCTCTTCGCCTTGGATTTGCTCTTAGCGAAATGCCCGGCCCAACCAATTAAAGTTGCAGTTATCAAATATGGTGCGACACCAGCAAGGCTTGTTACCAAATCTAAACCTATTTTTGTAGCGTGCAGACCCGCGCCACCGAGCAACGACATAATAAAAAGCGTTGCAATCAAGAGCGCGATGGGTGGATTTACTGCGTTAACAAGTGAAGTTCCGGTGCGACCTAAGTAAAGCCCGCCAATCGAGCAGAGAATCAACGCAATTCCGGTTATCCGGCCAACCTTTGTCACTTCGTATTCGAGAGCTTCGATAAGAAATATAAACAGGAATTGCAGAATGATGATTCCGGCCGTCTTCAAGCCAGGACCTTTCACCGCTTTGCTTCGAACTGAATCGATTGTTGATGTCATCTGCTTAGTCCTCTTCGCTCTCGGCTAAGTTTTCAGTTAAATCTAACTCTTCCACCTCAATGAAATCTTCTGGTGCATCCAAGGCTAATTTACTTTCGAGCGAACGCAAATTCTCGGAGACTTCTGGGAATACCTTTAGCGGCTTTCCGGCAACATCGAGCGACTTCATCTTCTTTGCAGCAGATAAGACAGTCGTCTCGGCTGTAGGAATCATGTCGTTATAAGCCTTAAGCGTGCTCTTTAATCTATCGCCAACGGTAACGATCTTGTCGTGTAAAGAAGAGATATCGCGCAGGAACTTAACGGCTAGAGTTTGAATCTCCTCGGCATTTGCCGCAACACGATTTCTACTGAATAGATAGCCAACGGTGCGCAGCAGCGCCATCATGGAAGTTGGGGTTGCGATAGTTACGCCAAGTCGGAATGAGGTATCTAGGAAATCTGGAATAGCTTTTACCGCCTCAATGAAGATCGCATCAATCGGTGCATATAAAATAACAAAATCTGGCGATGGGCCACGCTCGGCATATTTACGCTTTGAGAGCGCCTCGATGTGCTTCAGAAGATCTTTTGAATGTTCAGTGAGCAAACGAGCGCGCTCGGCATCATCTTGAGTTTCAAAAGCTTCATAGAATCTTTGAAATGGAAATTTAGAGTCAATATAAATAACGCTGCCACCAGGCATCCCAATTGTTACATCTGGAATTGCGCCAGAATCGCCAAGTTTTTCTGAAGCGCTCTGCCTTGTGAAATGTTCGTTTTCAATTAGTCCCGCGCTCTCGAGTAATTTCTCAAGATGAGCCTCACCGAACTTGCCGCGAGTTTGGGAACTTGCGAGCGCACCAGCAATCGCACGAGTTTGCTTAACTAAATTCTCATTATGTTCGGCCATATATTTAACTTGGTCGGTAATCTCGGCTTCGGCACGAATTCTGCGTCGGTCGGCCTCGCCAGTAGCGAGAGTTAATTTTTCAACGGTCTGTTTCATCGCTTCGAGTTCAGAATTTAATTTTGTGGTCGCCTCTGTTTTACTACGTTCATTCTCGACTTGCTTCTTTAATTCATCAATTAAAGGGTCATTTGATTTAGATCGACCCTTTGTGGCTAAAATCCCAATCAAAATTCCGAGCGTTACCCCGATCAATATGCCCAATATGAGGCCCGTAGTGCTGTTCATGTCCGTATCGTGGCAGGAAGCACCGACAATCCCGCGTAGGCTCTACTCCTTGTGAGCCTCTCTATTGGAATCGTCGGACTGCCCAACGTGGGTAAATCGACCCTTTTTAACGCTCTGACCAAGAACAACGTATTGGCGGCGAACTATCCCTTCGCAACAATCGAGCCCAATGTGGGAATCGTGGGTGTTCCAGATGCTCGCCTACCAAAACTTGCTGAAATTTTTACCTCCGAAAAGATTCTCCCAGCCACCGTCTCCTTCGTCGATATCGCTGGAATTGTAAAGGGCGCATCTGAAGGCGCTGGACTTGGAAATAAATTCCTGGCGAATATTCGCGAGACCGATGCGATCTGCCAGGTCATCCGAGTCTTCACCGATGAGAATGTAACTCGTGAAGGTGAACGCGTAGGTTCATTCGTGGATCCGGCATCAGATATTGAAGTCATAAATACCGAACTTGGCTTAGCCGATCTACAAACAATTGAAAAGGCGTTGCCTAGATTAGAAAAAGAAGCGCGGATCGCTAAAGAGAAAGCTGCAATGATTGAAGTTGTTAAGCAGGCGCAAGAGATCCTAAATTCTGGAAAATTGCTTTACGGCTCAAAGGTCGATCTAGCCGCGATTGCGGAATTACATCTAATGACCGCCAAGCCATTCTTATATGTATTTAATGTTGATGCCGCTGAACTAAGTGATCCGGCCTTACGTGCAAAACTTCAAGCCCTGGTTGCACCATCAGAAGCAATCTTCTTAGATGCCAAGACCGAAGCCGAACTTGCGGAATTAGATGAAGCCGATGCCATGGAATTGTTATCAGCAATTGGATTAGAAGAACCTGGCCTTACAACTCTTGCTCGCGTTGGATTTAATACTTTAGGTCTTCAGACTTATTTAACCGCCGGTCCAAAAGAGACTCGCGCGTGGACAATTCACAAGGGCGATACCGCACCAGTTGCGGCGGGTGTTATTCACACCGATTTCCAAAAAGGTTTCATTAAGGCCGAAATCGTTGCATTTAACGATTTAGTTGCCGCAGGTTCCATGGCGGAAGCCAAGGCGCGCGGTAAGGTTCGAATGGAAGGCAAGGAATATGTAATGTCCGATGGCGATGTAGTGGAATTTAGGTTCAATAACTAATGACAAAAATTAAGTACGAGAAGAGTCCATATATAACTGGCGAGCTTAAGAAGCGCGATGACCTGCGAAATGTGGCGATTATTGCCCACGTTGACCACGGCAAGACAACGCTTGTTGACGCGATGCTTACTCAGTCCGGTGCGTTTTCCGAGCACCAGAAAGAGGGCGAAAACCGCGATCGAGTGATGGATTCCATGGATCTAGAACGCGAAAAGGGAATTACTATTCTTGCGAAGAACACTTCGATTCGTCGTGGTGCGCAGACCGTAAACATTATTGATACCCCGGGCCACGCCGACTTTGGTGGCGAAGTAGAACGTGGACTTGAAATGGTCGACGGGGTAATTCTTCTTGTTGATGCATCTGAAGGACCGCTTCCACAAACTCGTTTTGTGCTTCGTAAAGCGTTAGAGAAAAACCTTCCTGTTATTTTGGTAATTAATAAGGTAGATCGTCCTGATTCACGTATTCCAGAAGTTGTCGATGAGGCTTATGGCCTATTCATGGATCTCGATGCGAATGATGATCAGATTGAATTTCCAGTGGTGTACGCATCAGCGAAAGCTGGTCGGGCATCGCTAAATCGCCCAGAAAATGGTGTGATGCCAGATCGCGAAAACTTGGATGCGTTATTTGAAGTCATCTTCAATACGATTCCGGCGCCGGTTTATCATGAAGATGCACCGCTACAAGCCCACGTAACGAACTTGGACTCATCTCCTTATCTTGGCCGTCTTGCACTATGCCGTATTCGCGAAGGTGTAATTAAAAAAGGCGAGAACGTCATGTGGATGAAGACTGATGGAACAACCGAGCGGGTAAAGATCTCGGAATTGCTAATTACTAATGGTCTAGAGCGGGTACCGGCACTTGAGGCTGGACCTGGAGATATCGTCGCAATTGCAGGTATTGAAACCATTACCTTGGGCGAAACTCTTGCTGACTTGGAACGACCACATGCACTCCCATTAATTATCGTTGATGAACCTTCAATTTCCATGACGATTGGTATCAATACTTCACCTATCGCAGGTCAAGAAGGCAAACTACTTACTGCTCGTCAAGTGAAGAACCGGTTGGATGCTGAATTAATCGGTAACGTTTCACTTCGCGTTATCAATACCGAACGACCAGATACTTGGGAAGTCCAGGGTCGCGGTGAGTTACAACTTGCAGTACTAGTTGAAATCATGCGCCGTGAAGGTTTCGAATTGACTGTTGGCAAGCCACAAGTTGTGGTCAAGATGGTTGATGGAAAACTTCAAGAACCTATGGAGCGTTTAACAATCGACATCCCAGAAGATTTCCTTGGTGTGGTTACGCAACTTATGGCGCTTCGTAAAGGTCGCATGGAGCAAATGGTTAACCATGGCACTGGTTGGATCCGTATGGATTACAAGGTTCCTTCTCGTGGCCTAATTGGTTTCCGTACCGAGTTCTTAACTGAAACTCGTGGAACCGGACTTTTGCACCACGTCTTTGATGGCTATGAAAACTGGAACGGTGAAATTCGTACTCGTTTGAGCGGTTCACTTGTTGCAGATCGTCGCGGCACTGTTACTGCTTATGCAGTTGATGGCGTCCAGGAGCGCGGCGTCATCTTCCTTGAAGTTGGCACCGAAGTTTATGAAGGCATGATTGTTGGTGAGAATTCACGTACCGAAGATATGGATGTAAATATCATTCGCGAAAAGAAGCTAACAAATATGCGTTCCTCCGGCGCCGATGATGCCAACCGCATCATTCCGCC
>Ga0209829_10001075_pt1 | contig 23069 bp, 23 predicted proteins | sample C_140205_EF_Meta_FD_187311 | JGI IMG/M metagenome (GOLD analysis project Ga0209829, IMG submission 187311) | Freshwater microbial communities from Lake Croche, Canada to study carbon cycling - C_140205_EF_MetaG (SPAdes) (version 2) | ecosystem: Environmental > Aquatic > Freshwater > Lake...
AGGACATGACTGCTCCATACATTCCTGGACGGCCAAATTCAGGAGGCGCACAGAGAAAATTCAAATTCGTTCAAACCGCAAGTGTGGTGGTGACGAATGTGAATGGGAAGAGGTCAGTCAAGATAGGCGTGCTGGATGGTGAGAGGATGATCTCCTGCGGGAATGTAACAATTCCTGTGGGCAGTAGTATTCCAGGCATCGGTGAAATCATTGAATGCCGTTACCTCTATGGCTTCAAGGAGTCAGGATCGCTCTTCCAACCAGTGTATCTGGGAGTGAGAGATGATCTTGAGTTGAAAGACTGCTGTGTCAATCAGCTCAAGTGGAAGAGAGCGGAGGAGCTTGTAGCAGCATGAGCACCATCATCTCAAGCAGGGGAGTAACTCCTGAAATGCAGTTTGTCTGCTCAGACTGCGGTGAAGTCACCACAGGACAGGAAGTCATCGATGGGGCCTATGTCTACATCGTGAGGAAGAATCTCGACGATCTTCACCGGAGCATCTGGCGGTGTGCTAACTGCCAGGATGACGTGGATGATTTAGAGCGAGAGTAAAAAACAACGGGAGCAATCCCATAACAACAACTGAGTGAAGGGGCTGGTGGCTTAATGACTGCCGGCCCTTTTGCTTTCAACCAAACAACAACATCAACATGAATATCATATTGAACGAGCCCCCAGTGGCTCAAAAACCCCCGAAAGGGATGCTGCTTCATTGCGGCGCAGAAATCGTCAGTCGTCAGCAACTCTGGGAGGTGCCAACACCCTCAAGAACAAGGAGCTGGTACCCCATCGCCCACAGCACGGTTCTCTCGGAAGTAGAGGATCAGTTGGAGGGTTGCGGGTTCAACATCACCGAATCAGCGCACAGCCTCACTCATGACGGCTCGCGCTATTTCGGGGTCATCAACATCACGGTTCCAGGGAGATCCATCACGGACTTCTCCTGGGTCGTGGGGGTAAGAAACAGTCACGACAAGAGCTTCCCTGCCGGTCTTGTGGCCGGCACGAGGGTATTTGTATGCGACAACATGGCCTTCAGCTCAGCCGAGGGAATCGTGATCAGCCGCAAGCACACCCGTTGGGCGATGAGAGACTTACACCAGTTGACTGCGAGAGCGGTGGGGCAGTTGGGTGACAGGCTCATTCAGTTGGATCAGCGTATAGCCCGGTACAAGGAAGTGGAGATCAACGATGCACGTGCTCACGACATTGTGATCCGATCCCTTGATGCCGGGGTGGTAACCACGACCCAGGTGCCAGAGGTTGTACGGGAGTGGAGAGCGCCGAGCCACAAGGCCTTTGAGCCAAGGACGGCCTGGAGCCTGTTCAATGCCTTCACCGAGGCGCATAAGCAGGTCAACCCCCATACGGCACTCCGCAGGGGAGAAGCCCTTTACGGCATCTTCGACACGGAGACGGGAGCACTGGGGAGGAACTGATGAGCAGCCTCGTCAATCGCGCGGCACTCAAACGCTACTTGTTGGATCGTGCCAAGGTGATGCGTCCTCATCATCGCCTATCACGCGTTTCTGAGGAAGCGCTTGAGAACCTAGAGAACATGCTGCGCAATCAAGCATCGGAAATGATCCGCAGACATCCGGCCAAAGGTTCCACGATCAAGCCGTAGTGAATGGGTGAGCAATCCGAAAGGATTGCGAGTCTCTCCTGAGGGAGAGGCGGAAAAAGACCTGACCTCTCTGCGGGTAGGTCTTTTTTAGATACTGGGCTTTCCGTGAATGCTTACAGCAATGAGGCCAAGCCTGCACTCGATGAGAGAACTCGCCAGTCGCGACTTTTCATTATCTCTCTGAAATGCCTTTAGGGGTGTGCTTGACTTCAGAATTCTCCTTTGCCAATCCGGAATAAGGAGCAGGAGATCCAAACGCCTTCTTCAAGGCATCACCAGCATCCTCAATACTCACAATGGCCTTTGAGGAATTAATGAGTCGATCCACTTGATACCCCTTGGTCGTTTCTAGCGCATTAGCCATCCGGAAGAGACTGTGCTCTGCGGTCATGACCAGCCCAATGATCTCAGAAATAGCAATCAAGAATACCCCCGTTGAGATACAGCCAAGACCAAAGCTGCTCCCCACCAAGGCAAGAATATGATTTCCAAAAAGAGATGTATTATCTGACAGGTGAAAAGCAGTATCAGCTGTGAGGCTTCCAAAAATAGTCACTAAACCGATAACAAAACAAATGACACCGGAGGCCATAATCAGCCATCGAAAGCCTGTAAGAATAGGGAAACGCATATTATTCACTACTAGCTAAGTGAAGACCAAAGGCAATAGTTCAATCACATGCGCACCAAGCGAATTCGAAGTGGGCTTTTCCGCACAAAGACACTTCCTGTCCGCTCTCAGTTTCATTCTCCAGTCATTCCCTACTCGAAACCAAGCTTGTCTCACTCCACCTGAATACCTTCAAGGCTGCTTTTGAGACTTATTGCTCTGCAATGGGAGGGGACATTTCACTGTAGGAAAAATCGGCGTTCGCCCGAAAGGGGTTTGAAGGATTTCAGGCTGGTGAGTGCCAGTCATGTCCAATTTTCTCGTCGTTGTCAGCACAGCCAGAAGATCCGTATTGGAAATCAATGGATGTTCTCAGGCACGAAGCCGCTTTCAGGAATATGCTCTGCCACGTCACCCTCATCACTCGTTCTGCCTGCTAGAGGAAACCTTGATGAAAAACCAGGTAAACAAAAAGTTGGAAAGCTGGGGTGAGTCGAGATTATCATCTTAAATGATGGGGATTTTATCAGACTTTTGTGATCTCATACAGGAATGTGTTGTTCTCTTAATGAAAGAACAACCTTTGCTGTTTGCAGGAGCAATGGTTTCAGGGATGTTTGTCGGTGGGACGTTATGGCTGGGATGCCATTTTTGGGCGCTCTTGTGGAATAAGTCATACAAAATGACAGTGGCGCAACATGCTCTTGCGTGCATCGCGCTTACGCTGGCTATCATCATCACGGTGATCTGTTTTTCAGTAATTGAGTTACCTCCAATAGTTGATTTTCGGATTCAGCAGTGGCATCAGGCAATCTCAGGTGACGGGGAATTGAAAAGCAAACTGATGCAAGAATTGTATGAGAAAATATCTACCAAGGGACTCGAGAACATGGCTGGCATACCGGATCCTGCAACAATTGAAAAAGGGAAGCGATGGGAGTTTGCTTATCACAAGCAGGATACTCAACTACTCATCGGCCAGGTCTATACTCAGGGTATTCTGGCTGCATTCGCCGAGACACATCGGCTTCTTTTCACTGCACTTTTTCACGGGATGGCTTCCGATCTCATCGCCAGCGAGATCCGAAGAAAAACCAACAACTCCTCAAGCCAAACTTATGATATGGAGGACGCGGCCCGCTCGATAGTAACAGAGATGACTGGAAAACTGCGGGGCCGGATCGAGAGAGGCATCCTAGTCATCCGGGTTGTCCTTCCCATGGTCTTGATTGTTTGGATGTGCTTGCCGATTATTTTCATCGCGTTGGCGGCTTACAGGGACATCAAAGTCAGCACACTGCAAAGTGACTAAATCCCGTCAAATCTCTAATTTTCGCCTGTCGGGTGTATTTATTCTCCCGCTGGTTTTTGTCGCACTGTATTTTCTGCCGACAAGGAGCTTTTGCCAGTCTGTTGACATGGCGCTCGTACTTGTTATCGACACCTCAGGGAGCATCGATCCGTCCGAATACGCGCTGCAGTTTGCAGGGTACGCAGCGGCATTCAAAGACCCCGCTGCAATCGAAGCGATGACATCCGGGCCAAACAAGGCCATTGCAGTCGATGTCCTAGTGTTCTCGGATTCCGTTACCCGCGTGATGGGCTGGGAGATTGTCCATGACAAGGACTCCGCTTTGCGGGTGGCTAATTTGATGGAAAATGCGCCACGCGTCCAAATCGGTGGCACTTTTCTGGCACAGGCTCTTAACGCGGCGATCATGGAATTGGCCGATTGTCCATTTATTCCAGGTGTTTCCACAATTGATGTTTCCGGAGACGGGCCCGATAATGAAGGCCAAGGACCAGTTGCAGCTGTGAATATATTTGATGTTTTGCAACAAATAACAGGAAATCAGACTTCACACTGGAGCCAGCAACTGGACAATAATGCCTATCGGCTTCGCGAGCTGCGCGATAATGTCCAACACAAGGACATCAACATCAATTGCGTCGCAATTCAGGATCCCGGGATGAAGGGATACTTTGAGAAAAACGTGATGAGTGGAAATGCCTCGTTTACCCTCTTCGCCTCGTCCTTCCAGACTTTTGCCACGGTTATTCAGAAGAAGATTCTTCGCGAGATCCGCGAGGGAATTAAACTCAGCGTGTCTAGAGAGATCCGCAACAAGGGGCCGACTCGTAGTGTCGCTAAGCCTACTCCGGCAGCTCCCGGCGGTGATGTGAAAACCAAAGAACGGGAAAAGCCGAAAGCGGCCAGCAGTGGAGTAGATGAAGTACTGAACCTAGAGAACCAGGTTCTATCGCCTACCGACATGAATGCAAGCGCGCTCCCGGGACAGAAATCCATGTCGTCTGCCTTACCGGTCGATATGACGCGCAGTATCAGATTTACGGTTAGAGATGCCGACTCGCTGTTTCCGTTGAACGAAATAAAAATCGGCTCTGCCAGCGCAAATTCCCTCTCGGCAGTAGAGGATGTCGCTGCCTGCCCAGGTCAGATGATGGCAACGCTGGTTCTAAAGGAGAAGCGACCGTTGGAGTTGAGTATCAGCGCGGCAGGATACGAAGCAAAGACATTCACTGTTTCCCAAGACACACCGGAACGATGCGATATCCGTTTGACCAGACTGCCAATGAAAATCGTCTGGTAGTTTTTTCCGGTTGAGGCTTGGAATTGCAGAAGGAGATTCCCTGCCCATCACTCGGTCGATTCCAGAATCGACTTCTTGAGCTTTGCGATCTCCGAGTTGAGCTTTTGAATTTCCTCTCGAGTTTCAGGAGTCGGATTGTCCTGAGTCTGCAGCATATCGCGTTGGTGAGACTTTTCATCCATTTGTCGTTGAAGCGAGGCACGGTTCGCGATCAGCTCCCGTGATCGTTGCTGCTCTATCCTAAGTAGTGAACGGTTTTGTTGCGTCTGGGAATAGAGCTGACTTTGGAGGGAACCTGCAGTAACGCATCCGGTCAGAATGACCGATGTAAATACGCTGAATATTATGTGGAAAGCGTTTTTTTTCAAAGGGCATCTCATAGCTAATTAATGGCATCCGATTTACTCACCAGATTTTGGCGCAGTATAGGTCAGGCGTTGAGTTCTAGAAGCGTTTTACGCAGTTGATCGCGCTGCTGTTTCAAAGTGAGAAGTTCTTTCTCGTATGCTATTTTATCCGATTCAGGCCAACTTAGATTTTTTATGGCTTTCTCGCGAGCAGTGATACGGGCGTCAACGCCTTTTAGTTCTGTATTTGCAGCTAGTTGAACCTGTAAGCTACGCGTCTTTTGCATTTTGGGATCATTCAACTGTCGGATGCTTTTGACCTCGCTCGCCAGAATAGAGTTCGTTTTGGCTAGATGGTCGTTGTAGGCGCGGGCCCCCTGAACATATTTTCCGATCTGATCCCTGCTCATGGCTTGCGCAATCGTTTTTTGTCCCTCCGCCTTACCCGTTTGATAGCCCTGCATTCCACCAGCGGTTGCACCAACTACAGCGGCTGCGCCACCTCCGATCAGCGCCTGCTCCATGGATGCTCCCGACGCGGCCAGAGCCAATGCCGTGAGACCACCCACCGCCAAGCCCCCAATAATGGCACCTGTGACGGCCCCTGATATGCCCGTCTCTTTGAGCACCTGGGCTTCCAGATCTGCCGACATGGGCTCGGTCAGCATTTTATTCCTTGTTCCTATCGTCGTGCAGGAAGTGTAGCTCAGGAGAGCGATGATCGTGATGATCGAGATAATTTGTTTTGGGAGCGGTTGCATAGTGATAAGAATTTAGTGAACGCCATTACTGGCATTAGGAAGAGAGTGCCTATACCTTAAGGCTTGGAAGTCCTGAGCGACATCCTTAGCGGCAATTGGCATTCCAAGATATACTTCATTAATATGATGCATGATGACTACGCGGATTCCGCTGGCCTTTCGCCAATCCTCCTGAAATTCACAAATACTCCCTATTTCATTCTCTATTTCTTGGCGAGGAAGTTTTTTGATTTTTTTCAAAGTTTGCATATAGGTGTCAGCATAGCGGGTCGAGAGGATATCGATTTCCTTCTGCTTGGCTTTCGTAATTACGCTCGTCTCGTTTGCGGAAAGCGTCGCTACACCTTCATTTTCCAGCATGTCAAGCTTGCACAGGGCGGTCGCTGTATCGATGAGCTTCTGCGAGGCCCGCGCATACTCTGGCCTCTCAACCATCTGCCTGCTTTGATTTGCCCAATGGCATCCGGTAAAAATGAACAAGGTCAACAAAAGTAAAACCGGGAACATAAAACAAAAACGGAAGGGCAAAAATCCCTCTCCTATTCTTGAATCCAGCGGCGGTTGGCGGCTCGCCACTTTGTTTCCAGAGTCAATCGGAGGAATGTCCTTTGTTTTAGTTTTCATGGTGAGCTGTTAAAATCCGAGCCGATTTTTAATCGCTCGCATGGCATCGGAAGCGTTCCCTGAGCTTGTATCGGAGTCCGCCTTCTTATTGAGCTGAGTCTGGTAGTCGGCGAGAGCTTTTTCAATCTGGTTCTTGTAGTCGGCGTGCATACGCCTGAGCAAATCAACAGATTTATTCAGGGACTTTTCCTTATCGGAGACTTCTTTCGTATGTTTGGCGATTAGCTCATTGGCATACCCATCTGTATTTGACTGTTCGAGTCTTGTGATCTGCGCCGTGCGTTGTTGAATTTTCTTCTCAGTTTCCAAAGCGGTGTCGATAAGTTCCACCGCCTCTTTATAATGGGGATCCTCTGGTGGTGTCCCGTTTCCCCCGTCAGGATCCGCGAGGTCTTTTTCCACGGGTATGGCTGACTGGCCCAGTGCCGTGTGTTCCGGCGCCGTGATGCAGAGCCTGAACCCCGCGTCCGGCCTGGACGAGGGCTTTCCATCTTTTCCGAACGGGGGTTGCTCGGTCCGTGCCGACGAGCGGATTTCCTGCTTTTCCGACAAATAACCTCCTCCCTTCAGGATCTGGCTTCCTCCGGCAGAATATGTTCCGTCCACGAATTCCCGCACATTACCGAGCATATCGTAGAGGCCCAGTTTGTTGGACTGAAGAGTGGCCACTTTCCGGGCCTTGCCTTCGCCTCCGGGGGAGGCGATGACTTCGAATCTTTCCACATCCCTGTCCTCCCCGTAGGGATGTTTATTTTTGTAGTCGGGACCCGCCCCGCAGCGGGCGGCATACTCCCATTCGGCTTCCGTGGGAAGCCGGATTACCCCAGGGGTAGAATCGGCCTTGAGCGGGAGACCGGAAATCTGCCCTCTTAACGCTCCTGAGTTCAACTTTTGAATAAAGTCCTGGATGGATTGGAAGGGTTGGCTTGCGAGTGGGTAAGCGGACTTCTTTCCAGAGCCCATCACCGCTGCCCACTGCGCCTCGGTGACCTCGGTTTTTCCGAGGTAGTAGCCGAAGCCTTTGTCGCCCACTTGGAACGGACCCCAGATCAGTTCTTTCTGGACGGGTTCCTTTCCCACTGGATTTGAAAAATCACCGATTTTGATCTCCTTTTTTGCGCCGCTTGCCGTGACCAGTATCCAGACGAACTCCATCTTCACCCCGCCGCCGAGGTCGAGCGAGATCTCCTGAGCCGTGAGGCGTCCGACGCTGATGAACAGTCCCAAGAGGCATGCAGCGATATTTCGTGCAAAGCGGGCGGTGAGGTATCCGGGAAGCATAGGCTTGAACTATCGGGGTTTCATACCAACAAATTACCCGTGGGAAAATTCAAATCTCACGGGCCCTGCTGGAAGCTATCGGGAACGTGAGCCTGCCAGCAACGGGATCCCCACATCGATTTTTTGGCAACGAATTGTCTTGATTATCTACCCTTTTTTCCTGATTTATTCTGTTATTGCCTGATTAACAATCGATAGCTATTGCCCTGCATATGGAACTCTTGATCATCGACACAATAGACATTCTCAAAGCCTGTATTCTCATCTTTGCCACCCAGAACCTGAATTGGTTCATTGCTTCTCTCGTTTTCGGTCTCGTCATGGGCGGGTTGACTTGGTGGCTCTGCGCTTTTTTTGCAAAACTCTGGAACACAAAGTACTCCCTGACCGGATGGCACCATCTTCTGCGCGCGCTGTCTGCGATTCTCGTGTTTTGTGCTGTGGTGCTGGGTTGCTCCATGAAATACACCCAGACCGTTGCGGAAAACATTCTCGATAACTGGGGTGAGCAATTGAAGGCCGACCAAGGCTGGGGTCAGGATACATTTACCCACTGCTACGATGCTGTGAAGGCGGCTGGAAAAGAAAACTTTGCGGGGTACCCTGATCCTCGGGACGGGGGGGACAACCGCATTCCGACCAGCCTCACAGCCAGTCAGGAAACCGTGGCTTCAGTGTCGGTGAAAAGTGCCACCGATCATTTCAAAACCTACCACCCCTTCTTGTCGATGATCCTGCTAGCTGACAACGATGTGCCTGAGTCGGTCGTATTTGCGGATGTGAAATCCTACTTCGGAGCAAACCCTGGAGGCACGTATCCGCACGAGAATGCGATCCGGATAGCCATCAACCACGTGAAATCAGGGCTGGAGATCCAGACCCCGAAAGTCGTGTTTTACTCCCGGCTGATATTGGGGGGGCTTTTCGCCTTTCTGTTCATCCTGACGCTTCTGTCGATCTCCATCGGTGCCTATTCGGACATCAAAGTCCACTACGTTAATGCGTAATTTCTAATTAATTTTATGAGCGAAGAATCAAAAAAAACACCAATTCCCAATCATATCATTATCGGGCTCGGTGGCACGGGAGGCCGTATAATCCGCGCACTCCGGCGCACGATTTACGAGGAATTCCGCGAAAAAACCCCTATCGCGTTTACCCGGGATGAAAACGGAAAGATCACAGGGAAGACGGAACACCCAGTGAAAATCGGCTATATCTATGTGGACAGCAATCCCGAGTTGATGGGCCCGGAAGATTCGACATGGAAAATTCCTGGCGGGACGCTGCAACTCGGCAGTGCAAGCCAAGTTCTCATCGGGGCAGGCAATCTGCGAAGCGTCATAGAAAATATCAATTCCTATCCCGGCATCAAGCCTTGGATCGGCAGCAAGGAATCTTGGAACGCTATCCTCGACGGCCAGGTCAGCGATGCTCAGGGGGGGCAAAAACGGCGGCTGGGACGGTTTCTTTTCGCATCGAGCAACGGAACAAATGCACCGGAATCTTTCACCTCAAAGTTGCAGAATCAGGTTTCCGAGCTGACCTCAAATGGAGATGCCCGGTGTGTGTTTCACATCTGCGCAGGACTGGCTGGCGGAACCGGCAGCGGGACAGTCGTGGACACCGTGGCTCAAATCCGAAAGCAGTATCCCTACCCGGGCACCCATCTCATCGTTCTGTATCTCATGCTTCCCGAGGCCAACCCTGATCCAAATTGGGCCCGGGCGAACTACCATGCAAACGGATATACTGCTCTTATGGAGTTGAGCGCCATGAGCGTGGGAGCCTACAAGCCATACGACATAGCTGGGAACGGCCAGAGAATCGATTTTGCCAGCATGGGCATCAATCCGGTTCCCGCATTTGACGGTTGCTATGTGTTTGCCAATGTCAATGAAAACAACAAAATGGTTGGCGTTGCCGATTACCAGCTCCACGGGGTTGTCGCAAATTTCCTCTTCCAAAAAATCGTCGTCGTTGATGACAACGACTGGGCGGTCGGCACACTGAAAAAGTTTGAGGAGTGCGAGAATGGAGATCCGCAGACCGGTGACAACCATCCGGAAAGGGCCAGTGACGAGCCGGGCTCCTCACTCCTGCGGAGCCGGCGGTTTCTCACCTTCGGAATCAAGCGCCTTGTCATTCCAGAGGAGGAGATCCGAGAATACATGTGCTATTGCTTTGCGCGCCAGATGGCCCTTCAGAGCCTCTACAATAACTGGTCCGACAACTTCGGCTACACGCAAGAGCCGCTTAACGAGAATGTTGTCGAAATGGTTCGCAGCGCGGAAGCGCGCAACCGCTGGAAAATCTCCGACGAGCACCTGACGCTTTCTTCCGCGATCCTTAAGCACGAAGATTCATGGAAATCGTTGGATCAGGAGTGGGATGTCGTTGAAAAACTCCAGCTCGCGGCCAGGGAAAAAGAGCTCGACCACAGGCTCTGGCTTTCCGGCCTTTCGTCAAAATGCACGGAATTTTACGAGAATACATTCCGTGGATACGGGGTCTCAAAGTTTTATGCGACAAAAGAGGCGGACGCCAAAGACCAGGCCAGGGAGATTTGCCATCTAGTCGAGGCAGACCTCTTTTCGGAGTGGAGGGAGAAAAAAAGCTCCGTCCATGACATCTCGCGTAAACTTGATGAAATTATCAAGCTGCTCAACGAGTTCCGTGCGGGCTGCGATGAGAGGATTGTTGACTTCAAAAGAAAGGCGGGGGAAACGGACGAGAAAAGTCGACTGGTCGACGCCATCGAGCAGAATAACCGGGAGTGGTTTAAGGTCGGTCCTCTGAGCGATCTCATGGGCAAGCGCAAGGAACTCCTTGATGCACAGACCTTGCTCTACAAAAAGCTGTATGCCGCCAAAACGCGCATCCATGCTTGGACCTACGCAAAGAAGCTCAGCAACTTTGTTATCGAGGAGATTGCACGCCTCAAAACAAGCGTCTCAAATATCGTGTCGCGTCTCGTTCAGGTTGTTGACGGCGACATTTCGCGCCAAGTCGCCAATCCTTTCCAAGGTCTTGATGAGCGGATCGCAAACCGATGCCGGACCGACGAGAAAGAAGACACGGCATCGGAGGTAATCAAGATTTATGATCCCAAGCGGGTGCAGGACTTCACTGCCCGACTCATCAGGAACAGAAATAACCAGCGCGATGATACGGAGCTGTTCCGCAGGAGCATCTGCAACAAGCTGGACAAAAGGGCGGGCTTCTTCTCGTTCGACAATGATTATCCCCTCCCAAAAATGTTCGACTCCATGGAGGCGGTTGCAGATGAGATTGTCGAGGTGAGGCATAATAGCCTGGTGGCTGCAGACAGCTCCGTTTTGCCAATCCTCGGGCAGAATATTGTAAAGGGGCTCGCAACTCGATTCCCTGACCCGATGGATCTTAGGAATTTTGTCAATAAGGTGATGGGCGAGTCGGGTTTGTTTCTCCAGTTCGACAAAACTCAGGAGAACATGGACAGCCCGGGATGTTGCAAAGGATCGCGGCTGAATAATATCAGCATCATAATGCCTGCTGCAGCGAGAGGAGAACCCGAATTTTACGACCAGTTGAAGGGTCTCTTTAAGGAGGCGAAAGCTGGCGTCCAGATAGTAAGCGGGAGTAGACCCAACGTACTGACAATATTGAGTATCACAAACTTGTTTCCACTGCGCTACGCTTCGCATGTAAGTTTTTTAAAATCAAAATTCGAGGCTAGGGTCGGCACCGGCGATCAGGCTCGCGACGCGCGTGCCCGCCTGGAGCTTTTCACAGAGGGGGACGGAAGCAATTTCCCCGACCTCTTCGCTCTTTCCGGGTATCAAATTCGAGAAAAGGCCCTGCCCTTGACGATTCTCTTGAAAGCCATGGGTCTGATCCGGCGCCTCAACCACCATGCGACTGGGGAAGACCTCGGATGGAACTTCTACGATGAATTCAAGCCGCAGGAACCGCCGGTTCCCCTTGGAATGACGGACAGGGAACTCCTAGACAACTGCGATGGAAAATTTGTCAACAAGATGGAGATTCTGCTCTCTTCACGCCTCGGAAGCCCGGACTCCGGGCTCCAACTCAAGAAGCAACTTGAGGGGCACCTGCAGGAATGTTCCACAAAAACCCTGTCCGATTTCCCTAATCCCGCTGATCCCGAGCGCCAAAGGCTCATGAAGGCGATTGACCAGGCAAAAACCCTCATCGTAATCCGTTCTGTATGACCACTACCAAGAAGTACAAATGCCAGAATTTCGGAGTCTGCCCGCTGGCAGACAAAGAGGAGTTGATCCATTTCGATGATGACGACCGCTTCCAGTGCCAATCCAAGGAACATATTGAGTGTCCTTCCAAAAATCTCAAGTGTCGCGAACAGCTGGTTGAAATCCAGCCGAAGAGCGGGCTGAAACTTCCCCTACCTGTTATCATTGGGGCGCCGGTGGTTCTTTTACTTGTGATTATCGGTGTTTCACTTGGTATTTGCAGTGCAAACACACCCGCCGCCAAAGAAAAAGCAATCGCATCGGAGCTGAAAAAGATCTGGCCGTGGCTCGCGCCTTGAGCGGGAAATTTTATCCGTGCGTCAGCCTTTCCCTAAATCTAAATAAACTAACTAATCTATTATGTTTTGTTCAAATTGTGCTGCTGAAATGTCGGACAAAGCAGTTGTCTGCGTGAAGTGCGGGGTTCCCGTTGCTGGCAAGTTTGTTGCTTCCGGTTCATCAGGCAAAAGCCGGACCGCCTATGTCGTGCTCGGTATTTTTCTTGGGACGCTAGGCATTCATAATTTCTATGCGGGATACTCTGGAAAAGGTATTACGCAGTTGTTGATCACAATTTTCACCGGCTGGTTGATTATTCCGCTTTTTGTGGTTTGGATCTGGAACCTAGTCAAGATTTGCACTGTTTCGGTTGATGCTCAGGGAAACGCTTTTTCCTGAAAAGAACCGGATGATGCCGCCTGAATTCATGGGACATGGAATATTGACTGTTAGAAACGCATCACTGGTTATTGCGACGATTTTCCTTTGCTCCTGCGGCAAGCCGGACAACCGGTCTCTTGACTCCGTTGCTTCCTCGATTCGCGCGAGGGCAAGCATCGTTCAGGGACTGAAAGAGGCCCGGAAAATCATGGAGAACGGAAGAGGCTACCTGCGTTCCGAGCAAGGCATTTATCTCGATATTCAGGATCGCCGAATCCTTGAGGAGGAAAACTACGAGAGGGGAAAAGTTTTTACTCTTATCGCGAAGGAATATGAGTTGAAAAAGAAAAACATCGAAACAATTTTTGCCGCGAAAGCATCCAAATCACGATGAAGGAACCTGCCTATTCAATCAGCCGCTGTTATTCAAGTATCGCTCTTCTGGCCGCGTGCCTTCTGGCTTTTCCACTGGCCCTTTGTGCAGCAGATTCGCTGTCTGACATCTCCAAGCGCATCGCTGAACGGCAGACTGCCGTTGAATCTGCGATCAGCAGTGGATTTGCAAAAGAGGCCTCCTCTGGCCTGCTGGAATCCTCTTCGGGGGGCGTTCAAGCGACGCAAGATCTAGTTCAAGCTGAGAACAGGGACCGTCGCGCGGTGTTTTCCTCTTTGGCTGCAAAATGCAAAGTAGCTCCAGCGGATGTCGCCACGCAATTTTCCCGCATGGCCGGCAGACGATCCAATCCCCAGCCGACATCTTCCTCCGGCACTTCGCCGGGCGCATCCCCAGCGTTTTCCCCTTCACCCCAAGGCGCTTCTCCCACGCTCTCCCCGTCTCCAGGAACCAGTCCTGTTCAGGCACAGAAGAAACCCGGAACGAGCATCCCTCTTAAAATTATCACAAGGCCATTCAGTTCCATTCTGGCCGACACGTCAGATTCCGCCCCTGTCGTGCAGTCGAACATCCCCGCCTTTACCGTTTTTTATGTCTATAACCAGCAACCCGGCTGGTATCAGGTTGGAAAGACAAAAAACGGCGGTGCGTTCGGATGGATCAAAGAAAAGGATGCGATTCTTTGGAAGCAGAACCTCGTCATGGAGTTCACCCATCCTGCGAACAGGATGCCAGTCATGTTTTTCAAAAACAAAGACGACTTGAAACACCTTGCCCTGGAAAACTCTGCCGCGCGCAGCGGCGAAGCTGAAACTCTTCTTTCTCAAATCAAATCCAAGAATATGCCTGACCCGTTCCCGGTCGAGGCCATGGAACCGAACCGTGCGACGGACAGCCGCACGAAGTTTTACATGCTCCCGATCACCGACTTTGAAGCGATCCAGATTGATGCCCGGGACGGGCGGCTTCTCAAGGTCGCCGGTGCGACTCAGGATCGCAAAAATCAAAGCCTTGCGACTGCTGTGCAGCCCGCTACCACATCCGCTGCGGCGAACTCCGCCCTGCTTGATGTTGTGTTTGTCATGGATTGCACATCCAGCATGCAGGATCTCGTGGATGCGACAAAGAATGCTATCAAGGGGTTGGTGACGAAACTCTCAGCCGATCCCGATGTTAATGCCGCGATGAACCTCGGGTTCTGGGGATATCGCGACAGCGCCCCGGATCAGGATTTCGGTGGCACCACGGTTAAAAACTTCACTCCCACCCTGCAGCCGGCGGGGCAGTTCCTCCAGACGCTTTCCGGGGTAAAGGTTTCTACCAATTCCGCGGGCGATTATGCGGAAGATGTCTTTGCAGGTGTAAATGCCGCCATCAAGGATACGAAGTGGAGGCCGGATTCCTTAAAAATCATCATTCTCGTGGGCGACGCTTCAGCCCACCCGGCCGGGCATGCGACGAAGAACAGCAGCAAGATGGGGGAAATCCAGCTCCGTACTCTCGCGGACGAGAAGAAGATCTACCTGACGAGCTATTATATCGAGCGCAAAAGCCCGCTGGCCGGACCGGATCGACAGGTAGCCGAACCACAGTTCCGCAAACTTGCCCAAGACAGGAACGTGTCTGGGATCGGGGAGAATTTCAATCTGATTCCTGAACGGGATCTTTCCAGAATGTACAACGCCATGGGATTGCTGGCTGACACGCTGAGTACCAAGATAAAAGGGGTTCTCTCCGGTACCTACACTCCTTCGGCGCCCGTCGCGGCCCCTGCAAGCGGGGAGACGCCGGAGCAGGCTGCTGTCAGAATGGCCAACAACATGTTCTCCGGCGCCTATATCGACTGGCTCGGCCGCCAGAAAGACACTTCGGCAGCCCCACCTGGGGATGTCCAATCTTGGGTCGTTGACAGGGATCTCAAGGATCCTGCCATCCATCCGATGGAGGTGAAGGTGATGCTGCAAAAGAACGAGTTGGATGCATTGGCAAAGGTTCTCGACAACATCATCACTGCTGGCGTTCGTGGTCAGGTAACCGGCCAAAACCTTTTTGAGGCACTGCAGTCTGCTGCCGCATCGGCGGTTTCCTCTCCCGACCAAATCCGCAATGCCCGAAACCTCGCCGCCACAGGCCTTCTTCCCGACTTCCTTGCCGACCTTCCCTACAAGAGCAGGCTAATGATCATGGATCCGGCCACATGGAACTCTATGTCCTTTGACTCCCAGTCGGAAATACTCGAGCAGGTCGAGGCAAAAAGGAAATTTTACGAGGAGACGCTTAAGGACGCCAATCAATGGCAGGCGTTCAACCCTGATGACTCTGAGGACCAAAAGGTGGCACCGATCCCACTGGAGCAGTTGCCGTGATGCTTGCGCCAACCTGAGCGTCATCACTAAATGCATCCATGAAATGGGTATATCAGCTCCGAAATGTCACAGTTGAAAGATCCAAAGGCGGTGCCTCCTTCAGCCTAACCATCCCGGAGTTCCAGATTCCCCGTGGATCATTTACAGCGATCGTCGGGCAGAGCGGATGCGGAAAATCCACCCTGCTCGACATCCTCGGTCTCGTTCTATCCCCGTCGTCTGCAGACACCTTCAATCTGGTCAGTCGCCATGGCGAGAGTTTTGAGATTGCCGGAATAAGGGCCAAGTATCTGGCGCAGATCCGTCGGCATCATCTAGGGTATATCCTCCAGAGCGGAGGGCTCATGCCATTTTTGAGCGTGGCTGAGAATATTTTGCTCGCCCGCATGCTCAATCCCAAAACGGCCATGGATCCCGAAAAGATGGAGGATCTGGTTTTTCGCCTCGGCCTTCAGGACCATCTCAAAAAAAAGCCATCCCAACTTTCCGGTGGTCAGCGACAGCGCGCCGCAATCGCCCGTGCTGTGGCGCAGAACCCCGAGATCATCCTCGCAGACGAACCCACGGGTTCGGTGGATAAATACACGGCGGCAAAAATCCGGGATCTTCTCCTTAAATGCGCCCGCGAGCAGGATATAGCAGTCTTGATTGTCACGCATGACGAGTCGCTAGTGAGCGGGATTGCCGATGCCACATACTCCTTTGAGCTTACCCAGCGCGGCGATGGAGAACTCCGGTCAATTCTGAAAAAGGTCGCCTAATGTCTCGCCCCTCCTTACATGGTAGCCTGCGCCCCTTTCCGATCCTGCGTCTTGCCGTGGCGGACTTGCGGGACGAGTGGCTCTTGAGCCTGTGCGTCTCACTGGCCATTGCTGCTGTCCTTGCCCCGCTTATGATCCTTTTCGGTCTCAAAAGCGGTGCTATTGAAATCATGCGCCACCGGCTTGTGCAGGATCCACGCAACCGCGAGATCCGCCCCAAGATCACCCGAACCTACGACGTGGCTTGGTTTGCTGATATTAAGCGCCGACCTGATGTCGCTTTTGTGACCCCCCTCACGCGGGGGATATCATCGACTGTCGATGCCGTGAATGTGGCAACGGGTGCCACCGCGAAGCTCGACCTCAGCCCGACCGGGCGTGCGGACGCTCTCGTCACAGAAAACGGGGCCACTGTTCCCAAGGAAAACGAATGTGTGCTCTCGGCTGCTTCGTCCGAGGAGTTGAACGTTCAAAAAGGCGGCATGATCGAGATCCGCACGAATCGGAGGGTGAACGGGGAATTCCAGTCCGCCTCCCTCAAGCTAAAAGTCGCCGGGGTTCTTGATCTGCGGGCCGGTGGAGGAAAAATCGCCTATGTTCTGCTGCCTGTTGTCGAAGCAGTGGAGCAATATCTGGACGGCCAGTCGGTGCCTAAATACGGGTGGACGGGAAGCCTCCCTCTTGCCCGTCCCGAGTTTGACGGGGCGTTGCTGGTAGCCGGACCGGAGGGTCTTGATCCCGCCTACGAGAGAAAAGCCGTCACAGATACCGGATTCGTCCATCTGAAAAAGCTCGATCCTTTGAAGGTCGAGAACGTAGCAGGGTTCAAGGTGGATGCCGGGGTCTGGCTGCTCCGTCCGGCGGGTTCGACAGTGCGTCAGGAAAATTTTGAAGCTCTCAAGGAGAAACTCCGTGGTAGCGGGATCCAGATCGTCCCCTGGGTGGATTCAATTCCGGTAAAGATCCATGCAGCCGACGGACTCGTCTTCCCAGCGGTCGTCAAAAGCGTTCCGGTTCAGGGAGACGAATCCCCGCACTTCACCCCTCTGATTCAACCGTCGGATGCCGTCCAAATGGCCATTCCGGTAATCTTTTCTGGGAAAGGTAAGCCCGCGGGCAAGGGCGATTCGATCGTTCTCGCAGGCCTAGGCGGAGACCTGACCATCCCGATTGTTGGGATTTCCGGCTACCCGTCGGACGGCACTTTGCTCATGGCGACAGATAACGCTGGCATTCTCCGCCAAGCCATCTCCCGGCAGGTCGAGCGCGATCCGAAAACCGGCGAGTTTCTTGTCGTCCGGCGCGGTTATTCCGGGTTTCGCCTCTTCGCAAAAACCATCGATCAGGTGGACGGCCTTCGGCGGTTTCTCGAATCGAAGGAAATCCCCGTCTTCCACGAAGGCGAGCGGATCAACGATGTTCGCACACTCGACAGCCAACTTTCCCGTTTTTTCTGGTTCATTGCCGGAGTGGGCATTGCCGGTGCGGTGGCAACCCTTGCCGCCAGCCTCTACGCCTCAGCAGAACGCAAAAGCTACGAACTGGCAGTCCTCCGCTTGCTGGGCCTCCGACGCAGGGAGATCGTCCAGTTTCCCGCGTGGCAGGGAGCGCTCCTGACCGCGATAGGCTTTGTGATGGCGGTCGGGATCTACGCCGTTGCTTCTGCGGTATTGGGCCGCGTGTTCGAGGATCAGCTTAATGCAGGAGAGCACCTGACCATCCTGCCCCCCGGCCCTGTGACCGCCATATTCTTTCTCCTCATTGCGCTGGCAGTCCTTTCCTCATTGTTGGCCTCCATGCGCATTTTTGCCACCGATCTTTCCGAGGCCCTCCGGGAGGGGTCCGTATGATTAAGCTGTTGCTTTGCTTTACCGTTTATTCCCTGGCTGCCTTTATTTCGATAGTGGTTCTTCATGCCCAAGATATCTCGCTCGACCTCGGTGGAGGGGTGAAAATGGAGTTCGTGTGGATTCCGCTGCCTGGCGGGGAGGGAACAGCCACTGTCCAGATCGGGGATTTTACCGGTGCACACAGCATGGAACCAGTCAAGGAGGTCGCCATCAACGGTCCATTCACCGAGGACGGTCATAAATTTGGCTACTATCTTGGAAAAACCGAGGTCACCGAGGCGCAGTGGGCAGCGGTGATGGGCTCTGGAAAGAAGTCGAAATTTCCTGCAACAGAAAAAAGCTATGCTGAGATTTTGGCGTTCATCGACGCGCTCCATTCTAAGGGAGTGAACTCAGTACCGAAGACCCCGGATGGAAAGAGCGGCGAGATTCGCCTGCCCACGGAAGCCGAGTGGGAATATGCGGCACGTGGGGGTGTGTCAGCCGTGAATTTTCAAGCAAGCGATCCCTATCAGGGGGACATCGAAAAGCACGAGGTATTCGCCTCGCCGGGATCCGGAGGCCGGGCAAGGGAAGTGGCGACATTCCCACCCAATTCCCTCGGATTATACGACATGCTGGGCAACGTGCGGGAATTCGTGGAAGGACTGTATTTGGAGGAAAGTGGAGGAGGTCGATTGGTGAAGGGCGGATTCTATGTGTCTGAGAAATCAGAGATCCGCTCCTCCGCACGCACCGAACAGTCGAGCAAGGCTCCCTTCGCCGGATTCCGGCTCTGCATCTCGGCGGATGCCTTTACTTCTCTTGGTCAGGCACAAAAGGTCAAAGAAAGGCTGAAAGCGGATCAAGAGAAGGCGGCGCTGGCAAAGTCAAGAAAGGATGAGACCACGAGGCTAGAGCAAAAGCTCAAGCAGGCGGAGGCAGATGCCGAAAAAGCTCGGGCGGAAAGCGAACAACTATCGCAAGATGCGGCTTTGGCGGAGAAGCGGAAAGCGCTGGAGCTTGCGGAGAAAAAAGTAAGTGAGGAAAAAGCGAAGCTGGAGGCACAGAAAAAGCAACTGGCGTTAGGGAGTATTTCTGCGAGGGGGTCAGGCAAAGATGAAGTGGATTCGGTGAAGTGGTCTCAGGCGGCTGCAGATCAGGGTGATGCAAGAGGCCAATATAATCTCGGTGTCATGTATGCGAACGGTAGAGGGGTAGGCAAAGACGAAGCAGAAGCAGTGAAGTGGTATCGTAAGGCTGCAGATCAGGGCTGTGCAGGAGGTCAGGTCAACCTCGGCGACGCATATGAGAACGGTACGGGCGTAGGCAAAGATGAAGCTGAAGCCGTGAAGTGGTATCGTAAGGCTGCAGATCAGGGGAACGAAGATGCATTGAAGGCGCTAAAACGCCTTGAGCAGACGGCGATAGAGGCGAAGCGGAAATCGCTGGAGCTTGCGGAGAAGAAGGCCAATGAGGAAAGTCCTCAGTCGAAACAAGCATCGATCCCGCTTGCTTTCGATAGTGCAGGATTTCTTCCAAAGGGTGGAGGGCTTCTCATCTATAAGACTCAGGCATTCTACGCGAATAATTTGGCAGAGGCGATGCTCTTTACAAAGGCGATTCCACGCGGGCCAACTACGATACAATATATAGGGTTGGGGGGAAAGATGGCGATGGTGCCAAGTGACGGCGAACTGGGAATCTACACGCCTAAAGAAATCGATCTTATCAACCTCTCACCAGGTTCAGAACTGGAAAAGTATCGAGCCGTCATGCAGGAACTTCAGGAGCTCTCTAAATTAAATTTGAATGTTGCCAATACTCTTGCACCTGTCTTGGAACGGATGAGAAGCAATATTCAGATGGCTGACTCTGGGAAAGTGATGGTTCGTGGTGAGTGGAAAGCCAATCCCAATGCCACTCTGCCTCCACTTCAGAGAGCGATCAAGCAGGCAAGTCTGAAGTTACTTACAACTACCGATGGAGACACCTACAAGAATGTCACCTACAAGTCATCCGATGATCAAAAAGTTTCATTTGCCCATGAGGATGGGGGAGCCAGAGTCTCATGGGAAAGTCTTAAGAGGGACGATCAACTCTTATGGGGATATGATGCAGTCAAAGTAAAAGCTGAAAAGTTGGCTCAAGAAAAAGCAGCTGAAGAGAAACGGATTGCTGCGGAGTTAGCACAGAAAAAAGAGGCCGAGGAGAAAGCCAAAGTAGAAAAATTGGATCAAGAGGAAAGAGCAAGAGACGAGGAGGCTGCACAGAAAAATCTGGCACAGAACAAAGCTAATGAGGAAGCATTGGCAAAGCTACAAAATCTGACCGCAGAAAAAATAGCAACCCAGAAGAAAACTGAAGAAGAAAAGGCTAGAGTTGATGGAGAAAGATGACATGCCTCTGGTGATTAGTTCCGGGTGTGGTTAGATTCTTAGTGCAACTGACGGGACTCGGCTTCTGGATCTAGCGGAAAGATAGCCTTTGAGGGTGATTCATCTATGCGCTTTAAACCAGTCTCCGCAGTACTTCTTCATTTGTTCGATGTCCGAAGGCATGCAGCGTTTCAGAGTAAAAGTTAAGTTACTGTTTTCGCGAGACCGAAAAACAAATGTATTGTCGGTCAGCGATACAATATCATAAGGTTTGGCATCTAAAAAATATATACCTCCTTTGACATTCCATTGATTTGTGGTTGTTCCGCTTACCATATAAGAAATCCCGTTAGGTTTGTTAAGGTAGGCGTGCCTAGAACTGCTCCAGTAGCCAACTAATTTTTGTTTGATGGCTGAATCTGAAGGCGCATCAGGAGTAGCCTGTGTTGGTTGGTCAGTATCCGCAGCGTTGGCTGCGACAAAAAGTGTGAGGCACACAAGAAAGCCTGAAATATTCCGGAATGTGCTAATCAAGCTATTGTTCAATGGTATTGTGATGAGTGATTATAAACGCCTAACGCGAGTTCCTATTCTTCTCGATGGCAGTGAAAGGGGTCTTTCGCAAGAGCCGTGAATAGGGGTTTAAAGCCACTGTATGACGGTTACTTTGCAAACTTATAGTGGCCCTTCTCATCGTACACATAGACTTGGTTTGAAGAGTGGTTTGGCTTCACCGTGACGGTGCTCCCAGTGTAGCCGACCAGTTCCCCGCTCACAGCAAACATGTAATTACCATGCTGATCGTAGGCGTAGACCTGGGAGGAGCTTTCCTGTTTGACCGTGGCGATGGACTTGTCTGGATCAGCCTTAAGTTGAGGCGAAATGGCGGCAAACAATAGCGCGGCGAAAATGGGCAGATTTTTCATGGGGTTATGAGAGTGACGGAACTCGGGAAGTTGGATAAGTGAAAAATTAGTCTTTGAGGGTTATTTTGGGTTCTAGTTGGTTGCTGATGTGTTGTCCATCTCCGATGCAGGGCTGACCTTGGTGGCGGATTTGGGTGGTGGCTATTTCCAATGGCGGTTGTAATTCTATCGCCAATGTCCATTCATACTGCCACTAGGAGCTGTTGAACCAATTGGTTCACGCATTCCCGAGTTCACTCCCTGTCTCAGAAGGGGAAAGTGAAGGGGGAGAGCAGAGGTCCCATTGGTTCCGTTTCTGTGACAGGGCCACGCAGATTGTCCCAATCAGTCGGTAGGGGCAGATCCTGGCTGATCCAATACTTCTGGCTGATCTGACAGCTTACGATCATCAGAAACTACCATCTTGCAGGTTGGTGCAATTGTTATTTATTTATTGCTGCTGCCTTCAGAAGGGGGGGTAACCTCCTGTAGAAGGCAATTCACTAGACCTCAATCATGCTAATTTCTCCCTGCGGGCCGGAAAATAATCCATTTTATATTACATTCAAAGAAGTGAATCGTTTTTTGATGAGTAATTGACTGGACCCTCCAAGACCGATGTTCGACAGGGTCTGCTGTCATGGTACAGGTAGATGATGCAATTCACATTAAGAACAAAGATCATCACCATAGGTCATCTTTCCGGGCACACAAACGGGAAGGTTGCACTACTGAAGGCGAATGGATTCACCGATGTTTCATCAATTCTCTGTGAGTCGACGTCAGTGGAGGACATCAAGGTGACACTCAAAAACAGCCCCAATTCGTTGTTCTTAGTGGGAGGAGCCATGATGATGGGTTTTCCTGATTTGATGGCCGATCTGTTGTGTTTTATTTCAGAGGAGTGCCCAACGATTTTGGTGCATCAGACCGTCAAGGCCGACTTCGATGCAGATGCTACTTGGCCTCCAACGGAGGAGCAGGTGAACAAGAGTGCTCTCAACATTTGCATGAGGATGCTGGAGTAAAAATCACCGAACTAGCCAAGAACCTGAAAGTGAAGCGAGGCAACACCGCATGAATACGCTCATAGCATTCGTTCTCAGCAATTTTACACTCACTTTATTGGTTCTGGGTCTTCTTGCCTCTGGGATCTCACTGCTTTTGTATCGTCCCAGCTCGCCGCGTGCCATCGCGGAACGGTTTCTCGCTGGATATCTGTTTTTTGCCATCGGGCTAAGCTTTTTCTATAATTTTGTCATGCACGTCTTCTTCGCTCAAATGGTGGCTCAGTTCATCGGGTGGGACAACAGCCCCTTTCAATACGAAGTAGGATACGCCAGCATCGGATTCAGCGTCGTCGCCATTCTCGCCCACCGTAGCACCTTTCATTTTCGCCTGGCTGCCATCCTCGGACCGGTGCTCTGGGGAGGAACTAGGAATGAGCAGTCTTGTCAATCGTGCGGCACTCAAACGCTACTTGCTGGATCGTGCCAAGGTGATGCGTCCTCATCATCGCCTATCACGCGTTTCTGAGGAAGCGCTTGAGAACCTAGAGAATATGCTGCGCAATCAAGCATCGGAAATGATCCGCAGACATCCGGCCAAAGGTTCCACGATCAAGCCGTAGTGAATGGGTGAGCAATCCGAAAGGATTGCG
>Ga0209829_10001078_pt1 | contig 23033 bp, 29 predicted proteins | sample C_140205_EF_Meta_FD_187311 | JGI IMG/M metagenome (GOLD analysis project Ga0209829, IMG submission 187311) | Freshwater microbial communities from Lake Croche, Canada to study carbon cycling - C_140205_EF_MetaG (SPAdes) (version 2) | ecosystem: Environmental > Aquatic > Freshwater > Lake...
CTTGAATTCCAGCACGTGTTCAGTCTTGGCCGCACCAGGCACCCCCTTGCCGATGCCGTCCAGACTGCCAGACACATGGCTTCCAAAATCAACCTTGCGTTGGGTTCCTGATACGCTCATGCCAATGGCCCGCAGGTCACTAATGATGGTGGCTTCCTCATTGTTGCCACGCCTAAACAGGCGCAGGATTCGGCCCTTAAACTTTTCTTGCACTGCCCAGCGAAACGATAGCCACATCCAGCGTTCGCAGTGATGGCCTAAAGTGCTAGCTCCCATGTGGGCGCGGGGCTTCTCCAACCGTGCTTCGTGCGCTTTATCAATAAGTGAAGTTATGGTAACCTCTGGCTCGGGAATCTTCATGGTTTCTCTCCTGTTGAGTAGTTGACCCCGGCTTTAACACCGGGGTCTTTTTTTGTTTACTTCTTAGCCCAAGGTGGTGCAGCCTTGGCAGGCGCAGCGCTTGGTACTACAGACTTAAACGGTACAGACACATTTCGTGAAGGGTCACCTAAAGCCTTAAAGCCTTTAATCTCGTTACCGACATACTCACCAGTACGAACGGTCAACTTGATGCCCAGGTTCCCGCCAATCAGTTGGTCGGTGTCGGATACCTTACCTAAACCAATGGCTCGCATGATTTCGCCAAGCTGCTGGCGTCCAATCTCCTCGGCCTTAGTGCTGGCGTTCTTGATGTTAAGGTTGCCAAACACCACCCGCCCTTGATGGCTCGGGCCGGTGACGGTGTACTTGCAGGCAATGTACTTGCCATCACCCGCTTTGGTTTCCTTCACTTCAGCGCCCGTGATGGTGGCGTTGTACCAACCTTCGGGCAATGGTTCAAAGTTGCTGGTTCCAACGGGCAGCGTGTCTACGCTAAATTCTTCGTCTAAAAAAGCCATGATTATTCCTTAGTAATTGTGAAAGTGGGGCGTCCAGGGGTGGACGTGATAGCACCAAGCAAAGGCCCAGTCACGGCGTCAGCAGCCGCATTCCAAACTTTTGCATTGATTTCAGGTTTCCAACGAAAGAGGCTGGACAAGTGTTCAGACAAACCAGCTTCAGCAGCAAGCATTTGCAGCTTGTCAGCGTCAATCTTCTTATTGATACGGCCTTCCAACTTGATTTTGTAACCTTCAGCTTCGCAATGAAGTGTGCTATCCAAATCTTTAGGAACTGCAAGTTCTTTGCTAATCAGGTCTTCAAGTTCGCGGCGCTCAGCTACCGCAGCAACTTCCAATTTTTTGGCGTCGAGCCAGCGTTGATATAAGGTCATGCTGTGTACTCCAGTGCAGTCAATTTACTAATGCGTTCGTTAATCTCGGTAACTGACTTTTGGTAGTCAGCCATTGTTTTGATTTTCTTTGCCTCTAAAGCAGCGATTTGCTGCGCCCGAGGGTCAAAGTCTTCTGGAATTTCAATTTCAATCTCTTGCGAACACACATAAGTCTGGTGTTCGGCTTCCTCTATCTTTACGTAAAGAACAAGGTATTCGCCTTTTGGTTCCCATGAATACTTAGAAAAGTAAATATGGATTTTTGTTTTAATTTTCATGCCACACCCCCAATCTTTGCAATGATTTCACCAAGATCAGGCGCTTCCCATGCACCCAGCTTGCCGGAGCGATCCTTTGCCAACCACAAGCCATCGCTATCGCACATCAAAGCACGTTGGGTGTTACCCTCGGCATCCTTTTCAACACGTAGCGCCAGAACTTCGTCAAAGAAGTAAGGCAGTGCTTGGCCTGTTTTATTGCCTGGCATAGATGGGCTATACAGCACTCGCCCCATCTCGTCTTGGGTTTTCTCCAACTTGGCAGTCATAAGCACATGGCGACCAGGGATGTCGCGGAATGCCCGAATGATGTCGGCCATCTGCTCTTGCATTGCACCGTATGCGGCGCGCGGGTCTTTATTGACCTTCTTCTCGTGGTTTAAGCAAACCTCTGCAATCTCGCTGATTGAGTCAAGGGCTACGCTCTTGTACTCAGATTCAAGAACCCAAGAATAGGCTTCCCGAAGGTCATCCATACTGGTGATTTCCAAGTAAGGAAGGTCGGCATCCTGAATGGACAACAAACCGCCCTCGGCAGACAATACAACGGGGTTTGGCAGCGTCTTAATCAGACTTGTCTTACCCGAACCAGCCTGTCCGTAGACAAGCAACTTAACACCATTGGCACTCAGGCCGCCGGTACGTTTCAACGATATAGCCATGTGGCTCTCCTTCTCTGTTTGCGCTTCCGTCTGGACTCAGTTCGAAGCGTGCTTGCATCATAGCACAGGTTCGTGATACAGTGTCAACAACTTTTTAACAAATGATTGAAAATAAATGGCAGACCTCTCAAGCATCCTTGGCGGCCCTTGGTCGCCACCAGAACAACAAGCCCCCGCCGCACCCGACATACAGCTAAAAGACGCAATGCTTGGTGCAGGGCTAAAGCCACCGGATGTGATCCACCTAGACGGTAAAGTCCACCGCTTTAACAGCGGCACGAAGGGCGAGAAAGGCCACGACAAGCCAGGTTGGTACATAGCCTTTAACGATGGCGTACCGGCAGGGCGCTTTGGATGCTGGCGCTCTGGCGTAGAACTTACTTGGAAGGCAGACATTGGCCGCAGCCTGACGGTGGCCGAGGAAATGGCACAGTCGCGCAGGCTATCTGAAGCTAAGGCACAGCGCGATGTGGAGCAGGCCAAGACCCGCGAAGTGGCCGCAAACACCGTAGACTTAATATGGTCGCAAGCAGGAGCCGCAAGCCCAGAACATCCCTACTTACAGCGCAAAGGCATACAGCCCAATGGCGCACGGATTACAGGTGATGGGCGTTTGATGGTGCCTCTGTATAACTCAGACGGCGAACTCTCTAGCATCCAATACATTGACCACCAAGGCGGCAAACTGTATCACCCAGGTGGGCAGACCGGCTCAATGTATTGGCTAGTTGGCAGCATGGACGACGCCAGCACTCTCTACATTGCCGAAGGCTTTGCCACAGCGGCTACCATTGCCGAAGTCACGGGCCAGCCCTGCGCGGTGGCGTATAGCGCCAGCAACTTGGTGCCTGTGACGGGAATTTTGAAAGCAGCACATCCGGCACTGGACATTTGCATTGTTGCCGACAATGATGCAAGCGGCGTAGGCCAGCGTTATGCCGAGCAAGCCAGTGCTAAATTTGGGGTACGCATGACAATGCCGCCGATTGAAGGTGACGCTAATGATTACGTTAAAGCAGGGCACGATTTGGCACTGCTTTTAAAGCCCCAAATAGCAACAGACTACCTAATCCATGCCGATGGCTTTTCAGAGCAGCCAGCGCCGATTTCGTGGCTTGTGAAGCACTGGATACAGGACAAGGCATTGGTGATGGTGCATGGCCCTAGCGGTGGCGGCAAGACATTTGTGACCCTTGATTGGATGCTGCACATTGCCAGTGGTAAAGCAAGTTGGTTTGGCCACAAAGTTAAGGCAGGCAACATGGTTTACCTTGCAGGTGAAGGCCATCACGGACTGCGAAGCAGGATAGCGGCATGGAAACACCACAACAGCGTTACAAGTCTCAATATGTGGGTCAGTAAATCAGGCGTAGACCTTAACACCGCTGAAGGGTATTTGAAAGTTTTAGAAGCGGTCAGGGCGCTCAAGATCAAGCCAAGTGTCATTACCGTGGACACCTTGCACCGATTCATGGCTGGTGATGAGAACAGCGCCCAAGATGCCAAAACCATGCTAGACGCCTGCGCTGCGCTCATGCAAGAGTTTGATTGCACCGTTATTCTGGTTCACCACACTGGCGTCAGCGAGGAAGCCCAGCACCGTGCCCGTGGTAGCAGTGCTTGGCGTGGCGCTTTGGACATTGAGATAAGCGTGATACCTGCCAAGGGCGACAAGTCCATTGAGATCGTGCAGCGTAAGAGCAAAGACGCCGAGATGGCAGCGCCAGTCTATGTCAATCTCGAATCTGTGGCGATACTCGGCTGGTTCGATGAGGATGGAGATCAGGTCACCAGCGCAGTGGTGGTCAAAGGCGAAGCGCCAGAAGGAAAAAGCAAAGGTGATTCACTTTGTTTTTCATCATTTGAACGTGCGTGGTTTGCCACTGGTGCAGAAGATCGAGGCGGCGCACCGTACCTTACCCGCAGCGCACTTTATGAATGGGCATTGGTCAACGGTTTGAAAAACAAGAAATACACAAAGGACAGCTTGAGAGCGCAAATACCAGCAGACGGAAACAAGGGCAAGTACATAGGGCCGTTGATTGAAGAAAAGTTGATTGAAGTCCATGAGAACGGATGGCTTGTGATTGACCCCGGCACGGCATCAGGAATGATGTTAAAAAAATAGTTGCACAAATCTTTTAACTTGTGATAAACTTTCCAACATGAACAAATCAACACATATTTTTGAAGTGATCGGGCATAGCACATTAAATAAATGTAGCGGTCATGTATGGCAGGGAGAGGGAAGATGCCCTTATTGTGCCAACGACCAACTTAACCGCCAGCGAAATCAAGAAATCATAACCAAAGCGTTGGAAATTTTAAACACGGAGTTATTTAAAAAAATTTAAACATGAACAAAAAACTCATCCAACTTAAAGCCAAGCTAAGAGCCGCGCAAGCGGAACTTGCTATCCGAACCCGTACAAACAACAGTGCGTCACGGGCTTACAACAAAGTTACAGCACACATTGCCGAACTGGAGGCAAAAATCAATGCTTACGAAAAAAAGATGTGACGAGTTATTTGATTACCAAAATGGTGTTCTTTACAGAAAACAAAAAACACGCGGCGCGTTAATTGGTGAAATTGCTGGAAATCAACGCAAAGATGGATATTTTCATGTTCGTGTTGATGGCAGCAGACAGTTGTGGCACAGAATTATTTTTGTTATGCACTTTGGTTGGGAGCCTGAAACCGTTGATCACATTGATGGCAACCCAAGCAACAACAAAATAGAAAATTTGCGAGCCGCAACCAGATCGCAAAATCAACACAATCGTCGTCAAAACAAAAATTGTTCTTCTGGAATTAAGGGTATTTCTCTTGTTTCCAATGGTTTGTGGTGTGCGCGAATAAATGTAAAAAAACAAATTGTGTTTAAACAATTTTTTAATGATCTTGAGCTGGCTAAGTTTGCTATTGAGGAAGCAAGAAGTAAGTATCACGGCAATTTTGCCAAACACACTTAAGGAGAAACAAAATTGCTGACATGGCGAAAATTTCAGAGTGAGTTGCCCAATTACAGTGAAGCCGATTTATTGGCTTTGTTGCAAGAGGAACGCAGCCAACACAAACGAGTGTCTATGCTTGAACGCATACACCAGCGTTACAACACCCTGCGCGTTGCCCGTGAACGTGTAGAACTTTTAAAGATTGGGAAAAGGCCGTGAAATCTTCACAAGAAATGTATGACGCAGGGTATGCCATACCTCAGTATGACATTTCAACTGTAAAACGAACGTGGCGCTACAAAGACAAGATTTTTACCACGCCGCATGACGTACCCGTTGAAAAAATGATGTGGAACGGGCACTTAATGGAATTTTTAAAAATGGAGAAGAATAATGAACGCAGTACCCGCTAAATACTTTGCATTCCCACCCTACCGAGCCGAAGACCTTGGCGGCAAGATGGGTTGGTGGGGCGTAATGAACCGTAATGGCTTTAATTGCTTGACGTTTTCCGATAAGCCAGGGGCAGTGGTGACAACTGAGGAATGGGCAAAACAGATTGCAACTGAATGGAATGACGCATATAACAAATGACCAACTTTCAAACATGGGAGCAAAGAAATTTAGCAAAGTTTGCCGCAGAAGCAAACAAGAAAGTGTTAGAGCAACAAGAAGAAATCAAGGCGCTGCGTGAAGATTTGCGCGTTGCACTTGACGCATATCGTCAATTACTCACAAAGGAAGAAACCAAATGAACATAACTCGATTAACCCAAGTCCGCGCCCTGTTCCCAAACCAGCGCAAGTATCAGCGCCAATGGGCGCGTAGCATCCGACTGCTTGGAGCTAAATGGCTGCTGGCTACACCAAGGGGGCACGTATGACTGATACAGACTCAGGCTGGCGCAAGCGTCAGATTGCCCTTGACCAAAAGGCTGAGAACGCCCGTGAGTTGGGGCTTGACTATGATGCAGCCCAAGAGAAGGAGGCGTGCGCAAAGTTAATTAAGTCGGCGCAAGGAGTGCTTGAATCGACTGAAATAGCTCATCGACCACCGCTACGCGACTTGCTTGAAGTTGGGCGCATGGTGAGGGTTCGTCTTCACGCATTAGCGGATTTAAAAGACGCATTAGCCGCACACGGCATAAAGGAAACAACATGACTAAAGACGAAGCATTGAAGCAGGCGCTCCAAGCGTTGGAAAGCCACATTGTTTGGTTTTCCCGTGACACTATGATTGGAAAATCTATGCGTGAAAAAACAGATAAAGCCATCGCCGCTATCAAAGAAGCCTTGGCACAGCCAGCACCTGTGCAGGAGCCTGTGGTTTGCAAGCATGAGTGGTTTCGCACAGGTGCAATGGAGCCGGGGAAGTGCAGATGTATCAAATGCGGGGTATGGAATAACACTACCTCCCCACAGCGGCAATGGGTAGGGCTGACTCGCAAAGAAGTTTATGATTTATATGACTCAGATTTTGAAACTTTTCACCAAAGCATTGAAACCAAACTCAAGGAGCTGAACACATGAACACCGAAGACGACGAGTTCAATCGCATTGAAATGGAGCAACGTGTCCGTGCTAAACAAAAAGAAATGTTTGGAATTCCGTTCATCACGCAAGAAGAACTGCAAGAACTTTTAAAAGACGAAGATGAAGTCCAGACACCACGCGATACGTGACTTACTGGCGGCATCCGAAGATGGCCTTACGGTAACCGAAATAGCCGAGCATTTTGGCGCAACTGCTGACACTATCTGTAAGACGCTAAAAACCGTTTGCGGCGTGTACATTGACCGTTGGACGGGGCCAAACCGAGGCCAGTATGCGGCAGTCTATGTGTGTGTGGAGACGCCTGAGAACGCTCCACATCCTTAGACGTAGGGGCGAGTTCCAGTACGGTCAATAATCAGCTTACTCTTGCGTGGTGCAGCACCAACCACGTTGGGTATGCTGATGTGGGTCCATCGGTCAAATTCTCGAATGATTTGGTCGTAGGGCAAGTTGATAAGTGCTTTGACCACTTGGTCAGGCGTCATTCCAGGTACTCGGAAGTCTGCCGCGCAGCCCAATCGGTGTTGAGAGGTATCTTTGGAACCAACAGCATCGTTGACCGCTTTAGATCGGAAGGCAGAGTTGACAATGATGAGCTTTCCTCCAAGTACTGTTTTGACTTGCTCAAGAAAGTTTGCAAGACGCTGAAGGTTACTGATTTCATTTTGTGTTGGAGTATTGTCAAGCTGGCGGTGATCCGTGTATGTCAGTTCGGCAAGTGTGAAATGAGGCGACAAATTCATGTCCGCGCAACGCCGTTAAGTTTTTCAATTGTTCGCAAACCGCCGATACCAAGCATACCCATTAACACAGGGGTCATTTCAGACAGATCGGCAGGGGCCAAATTCAAAGAATGTTCAAAATATGCAGCCGCAAATAAAGCAATCTTTAATCCAATCCAGTTCCAAGCGCAAGCCGCGCCGCATACCCAACCAATAAAGGGACGCCAGCCAGAAACAAACACGCTGGTGCTTGCCGCCTCAACCTTGTTAATCTCCATCTGCCCAGCCATTGCGGCCAGTTCACCAGACTGTTGGAGTTTGATCAGTTCCAGTTTTGCAGTTGCCGCCTGCACAGGATCAGGCCACACCCGATCAATGACTTTGCCGCCGATGTCCAGCAATGCTGATACGGGGTCAAGGCTCACTTATCAACCTTTGCATCTAGTTTGTCAAAGATTTTACCGAGCATTTCTTTAATGTCATCAATGTCTCGGCGGTAGTCGTCCTTGGATACGTAGGTGCTGGGCATCGCCCTGACATCCGTGTCAAGGCGCTCAATCGCTTTGGTAATGTTGTTCAACACCCATCCTCCAAGGAAAGCAACCAAACCGAGAGCAACGTTGATGATTTGTTGGGTATCCATTATTGTGCCAATGCGTTACGGTTTTGTTGGGTAGGAGCTAATTGGTTAGTAGGTATGTCTGAAACAAAACTAAAACCTGCTGCACCAGCGCGGCCACCAAGTGAACTGGAATAAGCTGTAATGCCTTGCAATAACAATCTACGAGCCATACCTAATTTTTCACTGTCAGGCACACGTTTAGCTTCTATAGCAGCCAATTGTTGGGCTATTGAATTAGCCTCATCTTTACCTAACATGCCAAATTTTTCTAACGCAGGGCGCATATTTTCGTTAAACTTTTGCGTAACGCCTTTGCTACTGCCTAATTCAGATGCAACTTGGCGCACAGCATCAAACACTGCTTTTTTTGCTTCAGGCGAGCGTTCTATAATAGGCGCAATTGCAGCCCATTTTTCCATGTTGCCGCCTTCTATAGCGTCCCTGACATTTTTTAATGGGCCAGATGTAGAATTCCAAATGTTATCCGCTGCTTTAGCGGCTTCTTTTGTAATTAAACCCGCCTCATTTTTTGCCGCTGTTGCTTGTAAATTGCCTGCTTCTAATTGTTGAGCAGCGTTAGCTCGCGCGGTTTTAAGTATGTTCGCATTGGCGGTACTTAATTGTTTAATGCCACCACCAAGGTTAGCCACAGTACGTTCGCCACTTTCTAGCGTAGTGCGATATTTAATAACGGCATCTCTAACTTCAGGGACCGCGCTCAAAAACTCGCTGTTAGCGGTCATCCAGTTTCTAACTTGTTTAGATGTTTCTTTGGGTGCTAATTGATTAGCAGCGTATTGTTGCGCCGCCTTAAGCGCCAGTTCTTTGCTGCCCACCATCTCTATAAGCGCGTTATAGTTTTTAGGTGTAGAAAAAAAGTAATCTGGCAGTTTTGATGGATCGCTGGCAAATTGCGTTAGCGCACCTTTATCTAAACCTGTTAATTTAGCGCCAGCTTTTGATCCAAAGACTTCTAAGCCTGGGCGTGAATCAGCATACTGGGTAAGCAACTGTGTTTGTGGTTCGCCAGCAAAATCTTTTTGAATTTGCGACAACAAACCGTAGTATTTTTTTTGCGCTGTTTGACCAATAGCTTTATAGCCTTCATCGGCCTGACCACGAAAAGCCTCGCCAAGCATACGCCTAGCATCGTCTATAGCTTGAAAACTAGGACCAACAGCCGCAGCGCCTGGTGTTTCGCTGTAAACCATTTGACCTGACGCAGGGTCAAAAGTAAAGTTTGGAGTAGCTTCGCCACCAGCACTGGTTTTTATTTGGTCAAGTATTTTTTGATACGCCGCCGCTACATCTTTAGAATGTACACCTGGTTTTAATTCACGTTCTAGGCTTGCAACAATTGATTTATAAGACGGCAACGTTGTAACTGACTCACCTTTAGATTCGCGGCCAGATACAATTTCATTTACTTTGGCCTCTGTAGCTTGGTATTGTTTAGCGGCGGCTGTTCTTAACTCACCTTCACGTGCTGCGGCAGCAGTTTGCAAATCTTGGCCAATTACATGCAAAGGTTTGTTTTCGCCTACCGTGTCAACAGTGCCTCTTGCTTTGTTTATTACATCCGTTTTTAGGTTAGTAAGGTAAGTAATAGCATCAGCGCGAGGTTGGCGGCGTTGGCCTACTGAACCTAATTCAGCATCCGCAGCTTGTTTGGCGGCTATCATTGTTTGATTAGCAGAATCATGCAACGCAGCCGCTTTAGCCGCAGCAGCAGCGCGTGTTGCCGCCGCGCCTTTTTCCATTTCCATGCCAAGTATTAACATGGCTTTATCAGGGTCTTGCTCGCCCATCAACTTAGCGGCTAAACTTTCTACGTATTTTTTTTCTGCCGTACTCAAACTGCCTTTTGAATTGGTCAAATTAGCCATAAGGTCTTTGGCAAAATTTATTCCAGAAGTGGCAACTTTTCCCGATATCATTAGTTTGGCGGTGTTTAACGCCAATGGGACAAATTCAGGGGTTATAGCGCCACCAACCAAACGTGCGGTTTCAGCAGTAACTGGGCCTGCACCCATTTGCTCTGCAACTTGACCAGAAGTTTCACCCATAAGGCCGCTAAAACCACCAGTAACAGCACGGGTTGCAGGCCCAACTTGTTTAGTCATTTGGCCCATGACATTAAGAGCACCGCTTATAGGCCTTAACGCCGGTACAGCTTGTGCAAGTGTTGAAGCGCCTTGCAAAATTTGTGGGCCAAAGTAACCCATCACACCGCCTAAAGCACCAGCGCCGCCAATAGCTTCAAGGCTTTCTGTGCCGGTTGTTTTACGTGCGCCGCCATATTTTTGTGTGGCTAATGGGTTACCCATAGCCGCCCCACCAGGGGTTGACTCCCACAACGCTTGTAACTCAGTTTGGGACGTTGGCGCTGAGTCCCACAATTTTTGCAGGTCTTCAGCCATTATTTTATCTCCTCAACAGTTCCATCGGCTTTTTTACCTAACGTGCGCCCGTTAACCACTTTAGTTTCTACGTATTGGCTAGACGGCGATAACCCTTGCACAGCTGCTGGCGTTAAATACCGCGATTTAAAATCAGTGCGACCAGTGCCTGCACTATATTGTTTCTCTAGCCCGTTAAGTTGTCCTCCAATTAACTCTTTATAGTTAGCAACTATACCTTTAAGTTGTTCGGGAGAAGAGGCTGCCAAAATTGTTTTCTTAAGTGCCACACGATCAGCCAACGCGCCAGTGCCTGGCACAACAGACGCAACAATTTCGTCGGCCAAAATTTCTTTGACCGCATTAAAATTACCAGGCGCGGGTTTGCCAGTTTGTGTTTGAATATATTGAGACACGGCATTGATAGCGCGTACATCACCTGATTGCAACGCATCTGCGGCTTTTTCAAGTGTAGTAAAGTGATCCATTACAACGTTAAGCGAACGTACTTTATTTCCTTGTATGCCTTGGTTAAACGCTTTTACTGCTGACGTTTGTAGGCCGTAATCGCTGGCTTTAAAGTCAGGTTTCATTGCAATAACTTCATTCATTATGCGAGTTGAATTTGGACCTGTAAGCGGCGGTAAGTTACCTTCAGCAATGTTCTTTGCCGTTGCCCTGTCAGCCAATGTTAAGACTTGTTTACCTTGGATGTTACCTTGCGTTTTAGCTTTTGATGCGGCCAATACTTGATCTTCGCTAAGGCTAGACAAATTTAGTGTTGGGTTGGCTTTAATTGCCGCAACGTACATTTTGGCGTTAGAAGCATTTAATTTATTAACAGGTATTTGGCCTGACTCTACGGGGCCACCAGGACCAAACAAAAGCGCAGAATCTGTGTCACTTAACCCTAACATAGCGCGAGCAGTTCCAGTAGGCGATTGGTTTAACGCAAATTGACCTTGAGGCCCACCACCTGCACCGGCAAGGCGGGTAACAATTTGATTGCCGTTTGCATCAACGCCGACCACATTTTGCATAGCAAGGCCGGGATGCAAGTTTCTTATGTCTCGTTGCAATTGAGCAATAACTGCTGGCGGCGCTTTATTAGCTATAGCAATTTGCAACTCGCGCTGCATTTTCATTGATTGAGATTCACCAGCCGCAAGTGCTTGGTCATACGCTTGAATGCGAGGATCAGTTGGTGGCACACCACTTTCTATTAACGCAGCGCGTTCTTGTAAAAGTTTACTTGTAGGAGACGGAGTAGGGGGTGCAGCCGGTGCGGTAAACAAAAGTTTATTATCTCTACCAACAAGCGATGCGCCAGGTGCCACAGAAACTGGGCGCATATCGGCAGCGCTTGCGCCTGCTTGAGACAATAATTGTGCGCGATCTTGTGGGGGCAATTTCAAAAGTTCTTGAACTGTACGGTCAGCTTGTTCGGGGGTGAAGATGCCATCAATTACAGAATCTTGGCCCCAAGCCCTGACGTTATCGTCAGATGGGTTTCGTGACAAATTTCGTTTGGCTTGGTCTACAAATTTAGATTGCGCGTCTTTAAGGTCAAATGCCTGTTTCTTTTTTAACGCGTCAGCAGCCTCTAATTCGCGCCGTGTTTTTTCAATGCCAGGCAATTGAGCGCCACCACCACCGGCGGCCACAAGGCCAGTCAGTTTGTTGTAATCAATTTGGCCCGTAGCTAGGTCTACTGATTTGGCATACGCATCGGCTAAAACATTTTGCGTGGCCTCTGTACGCTGGGCAGAACCAAGCTGATACTTTGCCAAAGCGTTTTGATTTTGAGCATTCTGAATCTGAGCAATTTGGCCGTACTGGGCTATAGGGTCAGGCAACTCAATGCCTCTATAACTTAATGCGATGTTTGGATCGAGTGCCATAATTTAACCTTAAGTAGGTGTAAAGTAAGGATTGACAACTGCGTTATAATCCGCCCCGTTACCCCCACGCAACGCGGCCAAAAGATCGTTGCCTTGGTTGTATCTCATGTATTGACTTGCACCCCCACCAAACGCATTTGCCACGCCCATATTGCCAGCCGCTTGCGCTGCCGCGCCGCCAGTAATCATGTTGCCTGCATTGGTTGCATAGTTTTGTCCCGCTTGAGCAGAAAGTGCATTTGCATTTGTACCGTAGCCAGCAAGCGTCATGTAAGGCGAAAGCGTAGCTTGCCGTTCGGTCTGATAGCGGTTAAAAGCATTTTGGTATTCTTGCGAACCCATGTCTTGGCCAAATGCTGTAGCAGCGCGTAAGGCATTACCTGAAATTAAACCACCACGGACAGCAGCACTTGCATCTAAGGCTTTTTGACCTTGCTTTAAACGAAACCCGTAACCAGGGTCTTGCGTAAACGCATTCATGTCAAATGGCTTGTAATCAGCCATGCTTTCCAACTTAGTCAATGCTCGACCGCCAGCTTCACGCCACGGACGTTGCTGTTCGTTGGTTATGTCAAATTGCTCTCTTTGAAGATCGGCTGCGCGTCTTGCTGCATTGGCTTGTGTATCGGCAGCACTTTTAGCTGATGCTGCGCCGATAACAGTGCTACCTATTATTGTACCGGTTACTGGATCAGGCATGATTGATCTCCCAATTTTCAAAAGTTTCAAAAGCGTAGAATTCGCGGATTTCGCGGGATACTTTACGCATGTGATCAAACCCACCAATCAAAAACGCGGTGGCAATGTGAATCTCAATCCCCAAATTGCGGATGTGAAACGCAAGATTTCTCAAGTGCTTTTTGTCGCTTTTGCACATTTCATTGGCGTCATGGAATCCGTTTATGGACGCCATGATCAACGGTTGATAATAGGTGTAGTTTGCCACAAACCAAGGGTTTGCGGGAAGCACAAACATCAACGAGGTAAACACCCGATTAACGTGGGCGTCCTCAATGGGGACATCTTTGTCAATCAGATCATCCCAAAGTTCCACGGCGTCAAAAAAGCAATTCAAAAAGTCAATGGCTTTCTGATCCCCCAAGCACCAGTTGCGCTTGTTGGTTTGGTTTTGCTCTTGCCACTCTGGCGTCATTGTGGGCATGTTGTTTATTGGTCAACCATGTAGACAAAAGTGAATCTAATAGTTGCAGCGCTGAGTGAACTATTCGCAACAGATGCGCCCAATGGCGTTTTAATCTGAACCACATTTGCTGAATAAGCATCTACAACAATTTGCGTGGCTGATGTGTTGTAAGAAACAAATCCACCCGAATTCGCAGCAGAAGCACTTTGAGCATATGGCAAACCACCAATGAAAGCAGCATTTGCCGTAACAGTTGTAGGGTACGTTAATGTGCATTGTGCGGTAACAAGATGCCCAATTTTGTAATATGTTCCCGACACGCCAGTAAATGTCAATGCTGCTGGTGATGCGTCCACTGGTGTCCAAGTTCCAACAGGATCGTTGGCAAGAACCATAGGATAGAGTGATCCGCTAAATACTGTTGAAGTTTGATTGCCAGAACCAGAAATCCTGACCAATTCACCCACAGCATAAGCGTAAAGAATGTCTTTGTAAATGCTGCCTTCGTAATAGTTGCCAACTTCCAAGGCGTCAAATGTTGCGTTTCCCGCACCTCGATTACCGATGACTCGTCCGTAGCTGTTGGTTTCAATAACGTTATTTATTGATACGCATCCATATAAGGCATCATCTTGAATGCCAGCAACTTTTGCGGCTTGCAATGTGCTAGAGCGTACAGTAATTCGGCTGTTGTCACCGCTTCTCAAAATGTTGACGTTAGAACCTTGAATAATTGTAAATGCAGAATTTGACAAGGTAGTGTTAAGAGATGGGTATATGGTTAAACTTGAAGCGCCGACCGCTTGAATTTCAAAAGCATAACCGCCTGCATCACCACTAAAATAAACATAATCAACGCCAGACCTGATGCCAAGCGTTGTCAAATTTGCAGCACCACTGATAGTTACTGTAGTTGAGCCAGATGATCCAGAAGCAGTGCCTGTTGTATAAGTTGTTCCGCAATTGCGAATCAAACAAGTATCAATCACAGAACTGCTATTGTTACCAGTGCTTGCAAACGACACGTTGTCATATTTAGCACCCTCAATTTGACACGTTTGAATCAATGTTCCATTAGAGCCTGAAAGTTTTACGCAAACACTTTGGTTGCCATTGCCCATGATGGACAAATTGGAAATGACCACACGACCTGAAACGGTGAGCATATAGTCAATAGTTGCTGTGCTACTAATTGTGCTTTTACCTTGTCCATCACCATATATGGAACAAGCAACAGTTAAACCTGTTGTAATTTTGTACGTACCAGTTGGAAAATAAACATTTCCAGCGCCAGAATTTAAAGCATTTTGAACTGCTGTTGTGTCATCAGTCGTACCATCGCCTTTTGCGCCAAAATCAAACACGCTAACGGTTTCTTGTAATTTTTGATGAACTGTACGTCCAACAGCATTAGTTAAGATACCTGTTGCATTTGACTGTTTAAAACCTACTAAAGCATCGCCTTTAGCAACATCTGAAGTGTTAGCCAAATCTGCTTTAAATGCGTCTAACAAACTTATTAAATATGCGTTGCTGGTGATATTGTCAACCGTCCAAATCAACGTGTCAGTTGAAGTTTTGAGGACAAATTTGTACGCTGCTGAAGTCAGCCAAATGTTGGCTTCCCCTCGGGTGTCTAAGATGATTGGGTTGGTATTGGCCGCCGTACCCGTCGAATCATAGTAAGTTGTCAGCGGCGTGGTGGTGCCAGCCGCATAAGTGTATACCTTGCCGCCCACCAAAGGGTTGCCATCGGTGCCAAAAAATTGAAGTTTTGGTGGGGGTGAAAGAGCAACAACTGTCATTTGGTATCTCCGATTAAGTCACTTCACGCCCAGAAACGCGAATGTTAATTGCGCTGGCAGTGCCTGCAATTGTACTGATGAAATCACTAACACCAAGCACTTGCCCAACAAGTTCGGGAAACGTGTAAACCTCGGACGCTTGGAGTGTTTTGGTCTTAGTGATCAAGTTGGTGTTGCCAGCCGATCCAGCCGATGTGACCAAGTTTACGCTAATCGTCGCGGCTGTGGCGCTGATGTTGGTAGCCGTAAACTTGTCAATGATCGCGGTAACACCAGTCGCGGTGTACTGGGTTGTTTGAGTTGCCTCGGCGTATTTAGCTGGTACGAGGACTTTAACGGTGACTGTCATTTTTGCTCCAATGCCGCAATACGGGCTGTAAGTGAATCAATGGTATCAAGTGCTTTCTGCAAAGACATAACAACCACGGCTAAAACAGAACGGTCGTAGTAGCCCCAAGGCTTTCCTTCTTTGGGTTCTGGAGCAGCTTCAGGGCCAATCGCGGCGTTGACGTTTTGGGCGTAAAAGCCTAGTTGCCGATCTTTGCCAAAGATTTCTTTCTTCTCGTCATTGTAGTACCAATAGCCAGGCTCTAGTTTTTTAAGCATGGCGTCTGCGTCAACTGGAGCGCCATCCTTGATTTTCCATGTTTCATCGGACACAGACGATATAACGCCAGCAGCCGAGAAAGTAGCTGTACCAGCGCCATATGCGCTCATGGTGACGATGCCAGTTGAGGCAAGCGTCATGGAAGTAGCAGAAGCGTTAGTCCTCCATGTATGCGAAGCTGCGTAATAGTATGTGTCTACGTATGCTGCGCCAGAACGATTGTAACTTTGAATATACGTTCCAGTACCCCCACCAGGCGCATTTGCAAAAAATTCAAGCCCTGCTGCGCCAGCATTTGAAACTGCAAGTTTTGCTTGTGGCGAACTTGTTCCAATACCTACATTACCGCCATAAGGTTGAATAAGCAAATCACCAGAAGCAGCACCGTTTGCACTTACTTGCAATTGAGGCAGATCACCTGTGCCAGATGCAATGGCTAATGAATATCCTGATGTGGATTTTGGAACCACCACCACAGATGCGGCTGAATACGATGTTGCAAGTGTTGTGACGTTTGTTGTACCACCAGTGATTTGCAATTTGGCATCTGTCCCCGCAACAGGAGTAACGTTAATGCCAAACTTTGTTCCATCAAATACCAACGTGGACCCAGTAGCCAATACACTTGAAGACGATGCGTAGACCACGCCGTTGGCCGTAAACGATGTCAGGTTTGTTCCACCATTGGCGGTAGGCAGCGTGCCGCTTACATGGGTTGTCAAACCAATTTTGCCGTAGCTTGGCGCTACGTTAATGCCACCAGAAATTAAAGCGTTGCCTGTGGCCACATCGGCAAGTTTAGACAAAGCGCTAGTCGTAGAGGCATAGAGAATATCGCCCACTGCGTATGCAGATTGTCCTGTGCCTCCATTGGCCGCAGCGAGCGTTCCAGCGAGCGTAATTGTTCCGGATGTAGTAATGGGGCCACCGGAGGTAGTAAGCCCCGTAGTGCCCCCAGAGACCGCTACAGAAGTAACCGTGCCCGAGCCTTTGCCATTAAAAGTGTTCCAATCAGTCGATGTCAGATAGCCGCTGACTGATGTAGTTGCAGCGGCCATAGATATGGCTGGGGTTGCCCCACCGGACGAAACAACTGGGGCGGTTCCAGTCACTGATGTGACAGTGCCAGAACCTTTATTGTTAAAAGTATTCCAGTCGGTTGAAGTCAAATATCCGTTTACTGATGTAGTTGCCGCAGGCATACTGATGGCGGGGGTTGTACCCCCCGATGACACTACAGGTGACGTACCGCTAACCGATGTAACGTAAGACAATGATGGAATATCAGCCGCCACCAAAGTTCTAAACACAGGCACAGCCGCCGCGCCCGATGTAGGACCAGCCAAAACATAATTGGCGGTCTTGGCGGCATAAGGATTGACCGTATCGCCATAGGCTGCATTGATGCTGATGTTTGGGGTAAACCCGCCCGAAGACGCAATAGGCGCAGTGGCGGTCACTGAAGTAATTGTGCCCCCTGAGCCAGTGGCGCTTAAAACACCCGCTACAAAACTGACGCCTGAGCCTGTTGTGGCGTTGCTAAAGCCACCTAAACCATCGCCATACAAAAGTGATGTACCGCTGGTAATTGGGCCTGGCAAAGGCGCAGGTAAAAGATTGAGCGCGTCAAGTTGCTTTTGCATTTCGGCTATTTGCGACAACAACCCAGTCGCATAGTTGGCCAAGCCAGCCGCTTCAATTTGTTTAGTTAATTCTGCGCTTAAGTCAACAGGCAACGGTTGCGTGTCAACGTTTTGCGCCAGTGCCTGCAAGGCCGCATCGTAAGATGCAATCAAAGATTCAGCACTTGGGCTAAAATCGCCATCGTATACCAAGCTGGCTGCATTAAACATTGACAAGAAAAACATATACCAAGCACGGTCAATTAAACCCGTGCGAGGGTCAATCAACGGCACCCGAGGTGGCGTGACTGGCGTTGGTGTAGCGTTAGGGCTAGGCATTGGTTGGACTCATAATAAGTTCAGCGCCCATAATGGCTATCTTTACTGGGTCTGTGCCCGACACTTCATAAACACGATCCCGCAATTTAACAGTCATGCCCAACCTGCGCCAAAAGGTTCGGTGACCATACGCACCAATTTTGCCAACTGGTGACCAATGTTCGTTGCTCCAAGTATGACCGCCATCATCTGACCAGCGCAGCATAACTTCAGGGTCGTAGCCAGGGGCAGCAAGGTAAGCCGTGGTTATTAAGTTGTACCCGCTAATATCGGTATCTGATAGTTCGTATTGGCCTAAAGGCTCAAAACCGTCCCCGGCCTCGGTAGTTAAAGTAACGCCCGATTGCGTTGCTAAAAACGTCTGTACGTATTCAGCTACAAGGTCTAACCCTGACTCAGTGTCAATATTTTCGCTGTCATAGCCAGGGTACAGATTTAGCCCCACGCCTGTTTCACAGTCCAGTTGCAGGCTGTGGTGCGCGGTGCGCTTCAAATTGTTTTGGCCGGTTGGCAGCGCCCGCCATGAACGCAGCCACTTTTGAATGCTGCCATTGTCTGAATAATCGTCTAAGTCAAACGCGTAAATGTTGCCGTTCTCATAGTCGCCAACAACGATCTTGTTGTTAAACGCCATCTGACAATTTGATTGATGGCGAGTAAATTGGCCTTCTGAAAAGCCAGCGCGTTCATGCCATGCTTGTGTTGAGGCATCGTAGACCCATGTGGTGTTGGCGGAGGGAAAGATCAGCACATAAAAGCTGTGGCCGTCTTGCTGGTAGGTGTACCCTATTGCGTCCGACATGTCAGCATACTGCTGAATCTGCCATTCAACTGCATGAGTAGAAATACGTACACCGGTATAGCCATTGGCACGGTAAACAATACCTTGGCCACGGCGGTCACGGCCAAGCCAGAACAAACCATTGTCCATCTTGGCCACTGAGTAAGGGGCAGCGCAACCTAACTCATTAAAAGCGCCTTGGATACGTTGCAAAGGGAATCCAGTGCCACCAACGTCATACCAAACTTCAATTGAATTTGTGCCAAAAGCCCAGACTTCGCGGAAGTTGGACGCCACTGCAATTAAGCCATCAGGAGAACCTTCTGTGCTGGCAAAATCAAGCGCGTCAATGTTTGTGCCGTCAAGGATTGCGGTAACCCACATTAACTGGCTATTGGGTTGGTTGAATACAAAATATCCGTCCAAATAGCATACGGTTACAGCGCCAGGAAAATCAGGGTCTGTGATAGCCCCAAACACGCCCGTGGTGTTGTTGTATATGTAGCTAGGACCGTTACAGGCGATAAACAATTGCGTGCCGTTGTCAGCCATACTGACAGGGCCAGTGCCACTGACAGTGCCAAGTAGCGTAGCGGTGTATGCGTTGTTGATTCTATAAAGTTCAAGGCCGGACACAACAAAAGCAGTGCCGTCATTGGACGAAAAAGCCCACAAGCCACGGATCGGGCCAGTGCCAACTGTGTTCAACAATTTCAAGCCTGGCGCTCGTTGCAAGAACGCAGGCTCTTTTCCCGCCTCGGGAACAATCTCAGGAAACAAATTGACCATCCTAGCATCCGCAGCATTGACGCTGCGGGCCACATAGGTTGAACCAAGGATGGGCGTTTTCATTAAGCCGCAACTGCTTTGATAACTGCAAAGTTAAATACTGGTGTTTCTGTGGTCGTGCCGCCAGTTGTGCGGAATGTAATGTTAAAACTGCCTGCTGCCACCGCAGTAACCATCAAGTCGTACAAGTCAGCGCCTGACTTTTGATTCAAGATAACAACATCGGTTGCCGCCACAGTGCTGTTGGTCACAGTAAAGGTTGCTGCCGTCGTTGTTCCTGCTGCGCTGAATAGAGTAATTGCGCCTGCCGTCTTGTTAAGTGTTACGCCTGTGGTGCGGCTAGTTAACTGTGTAACCGCGCCGCCAGCGCCTGTGGCATAGCCTATGCCAGCCGTGCCGGTTGATGCAATTACACCTGTGGCTGTCAGGCTTGTACCTGTAGCAGCGCCGATTACTGGCGTCACCATCACCATACTGGTGCTTGTGCAGTTTGACAAATTACCGCTTGTTGGCGTACCCAATACAGGCGTAACCATAACCATACTGGTGCTTGTACAAGCACTGATGTTGCCGCTTGCAACAGTACCTAGCGCAGGCGTTACCAATGTAGGGCTGGTAAACAGCAGTGCGTTGGTGATTTGTTTAGTTGTGCCGCCTTGCACAATTGGCAAGACATCACCAACGGCAGCAGCAGTTGCGACGGGGAGAGATGAGATTGCGATAGTTGCCATGTTAGTAGTTTCCTGCGTAAATGTTAAAGCGTTGGCGGGTTGCCACAAGCGAGTAAGGCATTGACATTACATCATCAGGGTTGTTGATGCGCTTCAAGTCACGCTTGCTGGTCATAGCAATGCGCTGCACTTGGGGACTTGGCTCAACACCAAACTCAGGCGCGATTTCCATCGCCAACGCATAGGTAAACGCACGCAAATAGCCTGGCGGGAACGCCAATACGGTTTGTAACGTAGCAGGCTGGGTTAATTCTTCAACACTGACAAAGTGCCACTCCAAGTCCCGCGTGGGCTTGGGGTAGATGTACATATCAACGTCTGGATATGTCATGTTGATAAACAACACTTGCGGGTAAGTAGACGTTACTGTCTTCACAGCAATACCATCGTATTGCTGTTGGTTAATCATTTTTATGCCGTAAGAAACGTTTGTGCTTGCGTCACGGTAGTACGTTGCATCATCTAGCAAAATAGGCCGGTTGCCTACAAAATTGCCTGTTGGGCCAAGAGTGCGGTTAATAAAACCAGCAGGCCATGTAAAGACTTGATCTTGGGTGCTAAACACTGACAAACGTTCAGTGTTCCAACTGTCAATCATTTGGTTTAAAGCAACAAGACAGTCATTGGCTGTTTCTGTAGAAGGCAATTCGCTTTCGGCCAGCATACCGATCAAGCGCAAGGCTCGGTTAATTTGATCACCGGCGGTGTACGTGGCCATGCTCAGACTCCTTCAGTTTCACCTTTGCGGGTGTATTTGCGCTTCACAACTAACGTGTTGGCCGCTTCTTCAGAGTCTGAAGGCGTGTCTGGATTGTAGCGCATCCAGCCATTTTTTTCATCAAAATCGGCTTCAAGGTCCATTGTGGCTACTTTGCGGCCATGAACAGGATGAGAAAGATAAATAACCATGATTTAAGAACGGGGCCGAAGCCCCGTTTGGTTTAAGCGCCGTGGATGATTGCAAAGTTGATGATGACAGCTTCAGAATATGAAGTTGACGCAGTCAAGTTTCGCAACGTGATCAAGGCAGAACCAGCAGCCAAATACGAAACGTAAGTGGTGTAAGCCCCAGCAGCGCTACCAGTGGTGTTACTAGAAACGTTCACAATAATTGTGTCATTGGTGGAGATTAAGCTATTGGTCAAGATGAACGACACAGCAGTGCTACCTGCCAGCGCTGCGTTGCTCATTGTGATGCGGCCAGCAGACTTGTTCAGAGTTACCCCTGTGCTTTTGTCTGTCAACTGCGTCACAGTACCTTCAGCCGCTGCCGCATAACCAATTTCGGTTGTAGCGTAAACGGTAGTTCCAACAACTGTAGATGGCGTTGTTGCACCAATTGTGCTGCCATCAATTACCGCACCACTTACAGTAGTGCCAGAAGTCAATTCGGGATCGCTAAATGCAACGCCGACAGATTTTGAATTTGCCATGATTGTTCCTTAAAGAATGGGGCCGAAGCCCCATTTAAGTTTAGGCCACGCGGTATAGAGACCAGGCGCCGTCACCAGTCTTAACTGCGCGATACATTTGAGATGTACCAGCAGTCGTGACAGTCATCAAGCCTTGTGAGCCAGACGAACCAATAGACCAACCGGTATTGGTGGTGATAGTAATCACGCCGCTACCAGAACCATTGGTGTTAACCACAACAAAGTCAAAGCTGCTGTTGACTTTAGCGCTAGACAAAGCTGCGTCCAGATCAGTAGCCAAAGGCAAAGTGTAAGCCGCTGCGGTGGTGGTGGGAGTACCCAAAATGATACCGTTCAGCAATTGAGCAGTTGTCAGCGTTGCCGTGACAGTTGCAGTTGCTGGAGTAGCCTGAGTCTCAATTTGCATTTCATTGATATTGCCGTCACCAACTTGGTAACCGCCTGCGCCATTAGGTAATGCCATGATATTTTTCCTTTAAAAAAGAATTGGTTAACCCCAGAGACGGCAAGCCATCTGTGGACGAATGGTGTTAAAGCCATACAGAACGTCAATACGGCAAGGCATACGGTCGTTGTTGATGTCGTACTGACGAACAACGCGCAAGCTGATACCGTTATGAACTGCACGAGCAGCCATGTCAACACCTTGGGGGAGCAAGAGGTCAGCAGTAGCGAACGTGATGGCGTCCTTGTGGTAAACCAAGTTCTGTGCGTAAGCAGTAGATGCGGTGCCCAAGAAGGTCACAACAGCGCTAGATACTGGCAAAGCGGTCATGGTAGCCAATGCGTGAGCAGCGGAGTACATGGGAGCCACAGTTACAGTCCAAGTGCCGGACACAGCAGTTGCATCAGCCAAAGCCACAAACTGGAACAACGAACCAGTGGTTTCACGGGTTTGTGGGTTCACAGCAAAGCAAGCTGCAATGGTAAACACATCACCGGCTTTGAGGGTAGTAGTTACAGAACCTTGAGACAAGGTTACAGTAGAAGCACCTTCAGAAGTCACGGTAGCGCCGACTGTGGTAGATGCAGTAGCATCACGCGAACCAGTGGTGAACTGTTTGATCGACTGAGACATGTTGATCTCGTCATAACCCAACACACCAGTGCCCATCATGCCGTTCTTAAACTGCTTGCTGATGGTGTCGGTGGGGTTAAACAAACCTTTCATGCCTTCAACCAGACCAGCGTTAGCGGCAGGGTTGACGGTGGCGTAACGTGGGTTCATCACGGCGGCGTTTTCGTTCAGTTTCTGCTGGGCTTGCAACAAGACCAAAGAAGTTGAAGGCGTAGTGCCAGGAGTGCCAACCGAGTTACCGATAGTCTTGAAGCAGTTAGCAACGTCAGCATCAATGCTGGAGGCCAACTGGCTGATACGAGGCTTCAACACACGTTCTGCAAAGTCATCCAATTGC
>Ga0209829_10001080_pt1 | contig 23021 bp, 14 predicted proteins | sample C_140205_EF_Meta_FD_187311 | JGI IMG/M metagenome (GOLD analysis project Ga0209829, IMG submission 187311) | Freshwater microbial communities from Lake Croche, Canada to study carbon cycling - C_140205_EF_MetaG (SPAdes) (version 2) | ecosystem: Environmental > Aquatic > Freshwater > Lake...
CCACGGCATCCATCACCGCGCCCAATCTCAAGCAGGCCTCCTTCGCGGGCGGCGCGAAGGACAGCATCGTGCTCGAGTTTGACCAACCCGTTGTCTGGACCGATGCGCTGATCAGTGAGTTCTATCTGGATGGGGTCAACGGGGTGGTTGCCTCCGGTTCGGTATCAGGAAATGTCGTGACCCTCAAACTCAAGGAGCCATCCACCGCCAGGAAGATCACCTATATCAAGGAAACACAGTGGAGCCAGGACCGGCTGCTTATCGGGGCTAACGGAATTTCGGCGCTGACGTTTGCGGAGGTGGACATCGGCTCAGGCCGTTGAGGTGATCCATCTGTGGCCGTCCAGGAAGCCTGAAGCAAACAAAGTCAAACAACCATGAAGCTAACAACGACATTCCTAGCAGCGATTCTACTCGCGCCGCTGGCTCAGCTTCACGCCGCTGAAACACCGCGAACGCCGCCAAGGAATCCCAACATCGTGGTGTTTCTGGCGGATGACATGCCCTGGCATTACCCCGGATTCAATGGCGGACCGTGCGAAACACCCAACCTCGACCAGCTCACCAAGGAAGGTACGAGGCTCACGCAGTTCTATGTGAATTCGGTCTGTTCGCCGACGCGCGCGGCGCTGCTTACCGGTCGATATCCGTTTCGCAATGGCATGGAGGAGCGCTCGCACGGCAATGACACTGCGGGAATGCTGCCCGACGAGCGCACGCTTGCCCAAGCTCTCAAGCAAACTGGCTACGAAACCGCTATCATCGGCAAATGGCATCTTGGCAACTGGTATCAGCGCCAACTGCCACTGCAGCGGGGGTTTGATCACCATTACGGTCTTTATGGTGCATTGGTTTCATATAACGGCAAGACCCGCAACCAGTGGTATGACTGGCACCGCGACGGTGAAACCGTCCGTGAGGACGGCTACACCACGGATCTTTTGGCACGCGAGTTCGAGCGCCTGATGGCCGACCGCGACAGTAAGAGCCCGTTTTTCTACTACGTTGCATTCAATGCCATGCACTCGCCATACGATGCGCCGCCCGCGCTGGTGGAAAAGTATCGCAAGCAGGGTGGAGGAAAAGCGCCCCCCCAGGAACTGGCGACGCTGGAATCCATGGACACGGCCATCGGGAAAATGATTGCGGCGATGAGGGCCAAGGGTGTGCTCGACAACACCTTGATCGTATTCTGCAGCGACAATGGTGGCACGGTGAATCCGCCTTTCCGTGGTGGCAAAGCCTCGACCTATGAAGGTGGCGTTCGGGTGCCCTGCATCATTCATTGGCCGGGCCATGTGCCTGCTGGAAAAATGGTAAATGGCATGGTGCATGTGACGGATCTTTATCCCACACTGTTGAAGCTGGCGGGTGGGTCGATCGAGCAGCCGCTGCCGCTCGACGGCATGGACATGTGGGAGGTGTTCACTGGCCACAAGCCGTCACCGCGCACGGAGGTGGTGCACAATCTTCCCAACGGTGGCAGAGGGGAGATGGGTGAAATGTCCATCTGTCAGGGATCCTGGAAGCTCGTCGGCAAGGAGCTTTTCGATTTGTCCAACGATCCGGGCGAGAAGACCGATCTGGCCGCCAAGCACCCGGATATTTACCAAAAACTCAACGCACGGATCCAACAACTCGTCGCGGAGCGTCGGCCGCCGGAACAACACCTGAACATTCCAGTTAAACCGTTGCTCGTTCTCGGCGAGAAGGAGAACGCTAATCCGCCGGCGTGGTTGCAACCGTATCTCGACTCACTCCCGGAGTCTTCCAAAGCAAGGAAGCAGCAAGAGAAGTAAGACTCGACCGAAATGATGAATCAAACCCGACTCATCGGCCAACCATGAAACACACGACCCTACTCCTTGTTTTTCTGCTGCTCGCGCCGCATGCTGCGCTGTACGCCGCTGATAAGACAGCAAAGCCAAACATCCTTCTCATCTATACCGATGACCATGGGTGGGCTGATTTGGGAGCGCAGGGGGTGAATGCTGAAATCCGCACGCCCAATCTGGATCAACTCGCGCGCGACGGTGTCCGGTTTGCACGCGGCTATGTGAGTGCGCCGCAGTGCGTGCCATCTCGTGCCGGTGTAATCACGGGGCGCTATCAGCAAAAGTTCGGTGTGGAGGATAACACCAAGGGACCGTTGCCATTGGCAGAGCTTACCATCGCCGAACGGTTGAAACCCGCAGGTTACCTCACGGGTATGGTGGGCAAGTGGCACCTCGACCTCACCGAGTCAAGTGGCGGAGGTGCTGCCAAGATAGAGGCCCGAATGTTGCCGCAGCACATGCCGCATTGTCAGGGTTTCGATGAATACTGGCGCGGCGAGATGCGGCAGTATTTCGCCTCACACGATTTGAACGGCAAACCTTTCGCTGATGCACCCCACCAGGTGAGTGACAATCGTTTCCGCGTTGTCGTGCAGACAGAGGCGGCGCTGGGCTTTTTAGACCGACGCGCGTTGAAACCGGAGCAGCCGTGGTTTCTCTATCTCGCATGGTTTGCGCCCCATGTGCCGTTAGAATCGCCGGAGCCATGGTTTTCCAAAACCCCGGAAAATCTCCCGATGCCTCGCCGCCAGGCGCTCGCCATGATTGCGGCGATGGATGATGGGCTTGGCCAGATCCGCGAAAAGCTGCGTTCGATGGGACAGGAAAAAAACACGATCATCTTTTTCATCGGCGACAACGGCGCACCACTGGGCAAGGCGTGGGATGGTTCTCTCAACCTCCCGCTTGCCGGGCAGAAGGGCATGCTCAGCGATGGCGGCATCCGCACGCCGTTTGTCGCGGCGTGGCCGGGGAAACTGCCCGCAGGCATCACTTACGATCAGCCCGTGATCAGCCTCGATGTCGCGGCCACCGCAGCCGCGCTCGCAGGACTGCCACACGACAAGCAACTCGACGGCGTGAACCTCATCCCGTTCGTCACCGGCCAAAACAAGGGTGCGCCGCATGAAGCGCTCTACTGGCGTTGGAGTTCGCAGGCGGCGGTGCTGGAGATGCCCTACAAGCTAATCCTGTTAGGCAACCACGAGCGGCTGTTGTTTGATATCACCACGCCCGAGGGCGAAAGCAACGGGCGCAATCTTGTCAACAAAAAGCCCGACATCGCGGCACGCCTGGAAGCGAAACTCAAGTCGTGGAGTGAAACCCTGCAGCCGCCCGGATTACCCACGAAGCTGGATAAGCATCATGAAGCGATGTTCGCCGAGCACGATCTCATTCCAAAAATCCAGCCATAAAACACGCGACCTTATTATTCACTTTTTTCTAACATTATTAATTAAAAATAGTTCTCCAATGATACAACAAAAAACAATACCAAATTAACTAACATGAAAAATCTAATGAGTAATTCCTCGTTTAAAATCTCGATCTTCTTGGGATTGGCGCTGGGGCTGGCCCAGCTACCCGCGCATGCTGCTGATAAAAAGAACGTCGTGCTTATCGCCGGAAAGAAGAGCCACGGTCCCGGCGAGCATGAACACAATGCGGGCGTTCTGTTGTTGGCGAAGTGTCTGAAATCCTCAGTGCCGGATTTGGTGGATGTCAAAGTGCATCTCAACGCAGAATGGCCCGCAGCGGAGGAAATCAAATCCGCTGACACAATTTTGATTTTTGCGGATGGGTATGACTTTCATCCGGCCTTGGCGGAGGACCATCTGAAGCAACTCACCGCGGAGATGAAGCGAGGCTGCGGGTTCATGGCGCTACATTGGGCGACTGAGGTGCCTAACGGCAAAGGAGACGTTGAGTTTCTGGATTGGATGGGAGGGTATTGCGACCCGATCTGGAGTGTGAATCCACATTGGCAGGCGGACTTCACAAAGCTGCCTGTCCACCCGATCACCAGCGGAGTTCATCCGTTTTCCACCAATGACGAGTGGTATTTCCACATGCGTTTCCGTGAGGGGATGAAGTCCGTCATTCCGATTTTGACCGCCGTGGCGCCTGACTCCACCATGAGCCGTCCAGATGGATTGCGTTCGGGCAACCCAGATGTCCGGAAGGACGTGGCGAACAAGGTTCCCCAACACGTGGCTTGGGCGGCAGAGCGGCCGGGGGGAGGCCGTGGCTTCGGGTTCACCGGCGGCCATTTTCATCAAGGCTGGGCAAATAATGAACAGCGCAAGCTGGTTTTGAATGCGATCCTTTGGACGGCGAAGGCCGCAGTCCCAGCCAAGGGCGTGGAGTCAGTGGTCACCGAGGAGGATCTGAAACAGAACCTCGATCCCAAGTAGGTTTCATTGAAAAACATGAAAATCACATTCCTCACCGTCATTCTGTTAGCCCCGCTACCTGCGCTCCATGCCGCTGATGCGACGGCGAAACCTAACATCGTTTACATCGTCGTCGACGACCTCGGCTACGGAGAGCTCGGTTGTTACGGCGGGAAGGGGATTCCAACGCCCCGAATCGATGCGATGGCGGCGGGCGGAGCACGCTTCACGAGCGGGTATGTCACCGCGCCGTTTTGCGCAGCTACGCGAGCGGCGTTGATGACGGGGCGCTACCAGACACGGTTCGGATTTGAGTTCAATCCCATCGGTGCGAAAAATATTGTGCCCGGCATCGGCTTACCGCTAGGCGAGAAGACTGTCGCCGACCGCCTGCGTGATGCGGGCTACGCAACGGGCCTAGTGGGCAAGTGGCACCTTGGCGCCACCGCACCGTTTCATCCTCTGCGACGCGGCTTTGATGAGTTCTTCGGATTCTTAAACGAGGGCCATTACTATGTGCCACCACCGTGGCAGGGCGTCACGACTTGGCTGCGGCGCAAGACCCTGCCCGATGGCGGTAAAGGCCGCTGGTCATCACCCGACGGGCGCATCGTGTGGAGCACCCAGCTCGGAATTAACGAATTCGAATATGACGCCGACAATCCGCTGTTGCGCAGCAGCCAGCCGGTGGATGAGAAATCGAATCTCACTGATGCCTTCACGCGAGAAGCCTGCGACTTCATCGAGCGGCATCGGGCGCAGCCGTTTTTTCTCTACCTCGCCTACAACGCCGTCCATAGCCCGATGCAGGGCGCGGATGAGTATATGAAGAAATTTGCGCACATCGAGGACATCCAGCGCCGGATTTTCGCAGCGCTGCTCGCCCATCTCGATGAAAGCGTGGGCAAGGTGCTAGCACAACTGCGAGAAAGCGGTGTCGAGGAAAACACGCTCGTGGTCTTTCTCAGCGACAATGGCGGGCCGACCAAGGAACTCACGTCCAGCAATGCACCGTTGCGCGGGGGCAAGGATGATCTCTGGGATGGCGGTATTCGCGTGCCCTTCATCGTCTCCATGAAAACCCGCATCCCGGCAGGCCGGGTCGTGGATGTTCCGGTCGTCTCCATGGATGCGACGGCTACCGCGCTCGAATTCGCCGGCGCGGCATCGGGCCAGGCGAAATTGGATGGTGTGAGTTTCATGCCTTTGCTGGTCGGCAAGGCGACCGAAGTGCCTGAACGCCCGATGTTCTGGCGCGTGGGCACGAAGAGTGCCTTGCGTAGCGGCGATTGGAAAATCATCCGTGATGGCAAGGACTGGCAGCTCTACGATCTCAAGCACGATATCGGCGAGACCACGGATCTCGCGGTCAAGGAACCGGCCCGTGTGCAACAAATGTCGGCCATTTGGGATCGATGGAACTCTGAACAAATCGAACCACGGTGGAACTAACAGCTAACAATAAAGTACTATTCATGAAACAGACATTCGAATTCTTTAACGCCCTGCGCCGCTTCGTTTGGTCGGGTCAAAGCCGCACCGTTATCGCGGTTCTATGGGTCGCCATAAACACCGGAACCGTGACAGGTGCACCGGTGGATGAGGCATGCAAGGCCGCTGGCATGGGCGTCGAACGGGTCGCCCGTTTGTTCACGCCAGTCTATGAATCAAAAAGGGCAAAATCAGACGACGAAACTCGCTGGGTGCAGGTGGACTTGGGGGCGGAACGCAAGATTGAGTCGGTGAAACTGTTGCCGATGGTCGTTTGGTGGAACTGCCAGTCGCAGGGGTTCCCGGTCCGCTTTAAGCTCGAGGCGTCGCTTGATCCTAATTTTGGCTCGGCCACGCTGATCGCCGATTGCTCGCAAGCGGATTACCCCGATCCCGTGGATGCAGTCGCCAAGTTTACTGCCGTATCGGTCCAGGGACGCTATGTGCGCCTAACAGCCAGCAGGCTCCGCCAGAACCAATTGGCACTGACAAAAATGATCGTGCTTTCCGAGGGCCGGGATGTGGCCGAGGGCGGACACGTTTCCGATTCGGAGTCGGGTGATTTGGGGATGAACGTGTTGACCCGTCCGCCGCGCCCGCAGGGCGAATATGTGGTCACAGACAACCCGGACAACGTCATTCCGCCTGACCGCTGGAAACCGGTGGCCTATTTGGCCAAGGCCCCGCTGGGCGGGATCGAGGTGGGCGAGGGGTTGTTCAAAAAGGTGATGGATGACAATGCCGAGTATCTTCTAACGGCGATGACCCTCGATGAAATGACGCGGCATTTCCTGAGGCGGGCCGGCAAGCCGGCGGCGCCCCTGGCGAGCGGTCGCAACGATCAGTGGTTCAACACGCTGCCGGGTTCGGAAGCTGGGCACTTTCTGATGGGTGCCGGCAATTCGTTGCGCTGGATCGAGAATCAGGCGCTGCGCGAACGGATGAACCAGGTGGTGGATGTGATCGATCAGTGCAAGGAAGCGGACGGGTTCATCATGGGTTACCCGCGCGCGGAGACCTTCAAGGGCGAGAACGGCGCCTATGTGCGGTCCTGGGTGACGCACGGGCTGATAGAAGCCGGCTATGCCGGAAATCCCAAGGCCTTTCCGCTCCTGCGTGGCTATTATGACTGGTTCAACAATTCTTGTTATCTGCCGGAATTGTTACGGCGGACAGGGCAGGGGACCCAGGGGATCATCCCCAGCACACGGATGTTTTTCACGCCCTTGGGCAAACCCGAGGACCTCCTCGTGGTGCAGCGGTATTTTCAGGAAAACTACTGGATGGACCAACTGGCCAAGCGTGAGGAAAAAGCCATCTGGCTCTATCCGTATGACCGGCCGCATAACTATCTGGTGACGGGAATTGAACCGTATCTGGATCTCTACCGCGCCACGGGGGTCAAGAAGTATCTCGACGCCGCGCTCGGTGGTTGGGACTTGTATCGCGACCACTGGGAGCATATCGGCGGGCTGATTTCGATTTCCGAGGGGACCGATCTCTATCCGCCAGACAGCAACCCCCTGCGGCGCGGCGGGGAATTGTGCGGCAACGTCTTCTGGGTGCGGCTCAACCAGCGCTTCCACCTGCTCTATCCGAAGGAGGAGAAGTATGTCACGGAGATCGAGAAATCCATCTACAACGTGGCCATCCCCAACCAGATCGGCTCCAAGGGGATTCGTTATCACGCCCGCCTCGTGGATCACAAGGACGGCGGCGGCAGCCCGTATTTTCATTGCATGAACACCTGCTGCGAAGGCCAGGGGACGCGGCTGTTCGGCTCGCTGCCCGAATACATCTATTCGCTAGCCGCCGACGGAATCTATGTGGACTTGTTCGCCGATTCGAAAATCAATTTCGAGGTCGGGGGGAATCCGCTGAGCCTGAAAACAAGCACCCGGTTCCCGTACAATCCCCAGGTCCGGATCGATGTCAGGACCGGCAAACCCGTCCAGGCGAAAATCCGCATCCGCATTCCCTCGTGGGCGGTCACCACAATGCCGGTCCTGGTGAATGACAAGGAAGCCGTGGCCGGTGAGCCCGGCACTTATGTGACGCTGGACCGTAAATGGAGCGACAACGATGTCATTTCCTTCACCCTGCCGATGGGTTTCCGAACCACTTGTTATCGCGGGGCGGAGTCGGGTTTCAACGACGGTGCCCATTACGCCCTGGAATACGGCCCGGTATTGATGGCCCTGACAGGGAAGGTTGGTGGTCAGGACGGTGTGAACGCGGATCCCAAACAACTGTCGCAGTCGCTCCGGGCTATTCCCGGAAAACCCATGCATTTCGAGGTCATGGGTAATGCCCCCCTGATCTATCAGCCCTACTGGGAACTGCAGGATGAACCGTTCACCTGTTTCCCCCGGATTCAACAGATAAAATAAAAATCCTCGGAAGCCTTCATGCCCATGCTCATGCCGTCCAAAGAGGGAGTCTGTCGTGATAAACTGGATTGGAACTGATCAATCATCCATGCTGATAAAATCACCCATCTTTGCGAAGAAAAGTTTTCCCCGATATTGCACGGTGCTGCTGCTCGCTCCGCTGGCCGTGCTGCATGCCGGCGAAGCGGCCCCCGCTGGGCCGATGATACTGCCCGCAATGGTGGACGTGCTAACCGAAACCTGGCGGGTTGCGGAGATCACGTTCGAGAGCGCCAATACCTACCCCGATCCACTGAATGGCGCCGAGTTGAATGTCCTTTTCACCTCGCCGTCCGGGAAACAGCTCGTGGTGCCCGGGTTCTGGGACGGCAACAGGACGTGGAGAGTGCGCTTTGCGCCAAGCGAGTATGGTGTCTGGAAGTATGTTTCGAACTGCACGGATCGTTCAGACAGCGGATTGCATGGCAAACGTGGAACGGTCGGGGCGAATCGCTATCAGGGATCGCTCGAAATTTACCGGCGCGGCTTCCTCAGGACGGAGCCAGGTGTGCGTTATTTCATGTATGCGGACGGCACGCCGTTTTTTTACTTGGGAGATACACATTGGAGCATGCCGCAGGAGCCCTTTGATGAGATGTTCAAACCTATTGTCAACAAACGAGTCGCGCAGGGCTTCACGGTTTACCAGTCGGAACCACTGGGTGCAAAATACAGTTTTGCGGATGGCTTCAGCGAGGCGGATCTGCCAGCCCTCCAGGACCTCGATCGGCGGTTTCGATACATAGCTGACACCGGTCTGGTGCATGCCAATGCCGAGTTGTTTTTCCCGCCGGAAATCACCAAGCCATGTTATACTGATGAGTATCTTAAGAAGTTGTGTCGTTTGTGGGTAGCGCGCTTCGGTGCGTATCCGGTGATGTGGACTAGCGGACAGGAGGTGGACAACGATTTCTATTTTGACCGTGGTGACCAGCGCCATTTTGATGCGAACTCAAATCCATGGAAAAGGGTGCTGCAGTGGGTTCATGAATATGATACCTACCAGCATCCCGGAACCGCGCACATGGAGTTCATGGGTGGCAAGCCGGAACCCAGAGAATTCCCCCCTGAGAATGAGCGTCCGAAGTGGGGCTATGGCGTGCTCGCATCCACATCAGGTTTTCGAGACGTGCCAGGGCATACTTGGTATGGCGTTCAGTGGACACCGCCCCACGAGTCAGGAATTCACTGGATGCCGGTGAAAGATTTTTGGGATAACGGCCAAGGCAAGCCAGTTGTTAATTATGAAGGCAGCTACGACCATCTCTGGACGCTGGGCGATGGAGCACGCCAGCAAGGCTGGACAGCTTATCTGAACGGCATGTTCGGACATGGCTACGGTGCCGTCGATATTTGGCTTTACGACAGCAAGTACGATATGGACAAGGACACCGTGAGAGGCTCTGTGACTGTCACGGTTGAGCAGAAGAAAACCAAGTGGATCACCAGTGTCGATTTCCCGTCCGCCACGGAGTTGGGCGTCCACATGAAGAATTTTTTAACATCCTTGGAGTGGTGGAAGTTGACGCCGCGCTTCGATGACTCGAATTGGTTTCAGGCCGCAAGCTCCGCGTGGTATTCATTGGCCACCATCGACTCGGATGTGTACGTGCTTTACTTGTACAATCGAGCGTCCAGTGCCAGCGGCACCTTGCGCCATCTGCGCAATACACTCTACTCCGCACAATGGTTCAATACCGGAACAGGTGTGTACATGAGTTTAGGAACGTTTACCCCGGAAAAAGATGCGAAAAGTGAAGGATACCGGTGGGTGATCCCTGCCAAGCCAACTGCGGCGGATTGGGTGCTGGTGGTGAAGTCCTCCGCGAGTGGAAGAGCCGACTCGAGATCTAATTAGTCACAATTTGAAGATAAGTAAGTATAGCCATATATCGTTGTCTCTCTCGCTCATGCTCACAACCATGCCGGTATGGGGAGCCGGTGGCAGTCTGCCTGCCGCTGCCGAAAGCCGTCCTCGTGCTGGCAACGTGCAAGGGTCGCTGATCGATGGCACTGTGGTCACGACCTTTGACGGCCCCAAGCCGGAGCAGGATTGGTATGCGGTGACCCTAGCCAAAGAATCCCCCGTGGAGTGGGTGTTCTTCACCCATGGCGCAATCTTTCATGATTGCGGCTGGTTCGATACCTCAAAGGAAAAAGCCAAGGAGCAAGTGCAGGCCGTGAAAGACGGTCCATGGACGAAAGTGGGTGAACTAACAAACTATCCCGCCACCACCGCCATCGAAGCAAAGTTCCTCGGTCGCCATTGTTCAGGCACGCGCTCCACTTGCACCCTCGCCGCACCGATGAAGGCGCTGGCGTTGCGCGTCATCGGCAGGCCGGCCTGTGGCAATGATTCGAAGCAGTCGTTCTCGTCCTGCGATGGCTTAGCCGTGTATGAGTGCTGAGCCAGTAGAAGTGAAACCAACCCGCTCGAGGATAGGAACAATCATGAAACACGCCATCCCGCTCCTCACCACGCTGCTGCTGGCTCCGCTGAGCTCGGTTTACGCCGCAGATATCGGAGCCAAACCCAATGTCATCATCATCTTGGTCGACGACGCCGGTTATGGCGACTACTCATGCCACGGCAACCCGGTGGTGAAGACGCCTAACGTCGACAAGCTTCACGCTGAAAGCGTGCGGTTTTCCGACTTCCACGTAACTCCCTATTGCACTCCCACCCGCTCACAACTGTTGAGCGGCGTGGACAATTTCCGCAACGGCGCGAGCGTTGTCACAGGCGGCCGGATGTTACTCCGCCCCGACTTGCCGACGGCGGCCAATCTATTTGCCGCCAACGGCTATCGCACCGGGCAGTTTGGGAAATGGCATCTGGGCGACAATTATCCCTTCCGCCCTCAGGACCGCGGCTTTCAGGACGTGCTCTACTTCAACTCGGCGTTTGTCGGCGAATCTGACGATACCTGGTGCAACGACTATGTCGATCCGTGGCTCCGCCACGCCGACGGCAAGCCGGTCCAGTTCAAGGGTTACGTGAACGACATCCTGTTCACCGAAGCCATGACGTGGATGGATCAGCGGCGTAAAAGCGGCGAGCCGTTCTTCTGCTACCTGCCGTTGAACCTGATCCATACTCCGCTGATTGTGCCGGAAAAATATTGCGAGCCCTACAAGGATCAAAAACCGGATCACCGGCAAATCCTTGGCATGCTGGCCAATGTGGATGAGAACATGGGGCGACTGGATGCTTTCCTCCACCAGTCAGGTCTGCGCGAAAACACGATCCTGATGTTTCTCAATGATAACGGCAGCGCCCACATGTCGGACCTCTACAACGCCGGGATGCGCGGGAGCAAGGGGACGCCCTGGGAGGGCGGCCATCGCTCACCGTTGTTTGTCCGTTGGCCAGCGGGTGGACTGCGGCCGCCGGGCGAAGTTGCTGGCCTAGCTGAGGTGCAGGACATAGTGCCGACGCGGATCGGGCTGTGTGGTCTGAAGCAAACGCTTGGGGCCAAATTTGACGGCATCAACCTCGCTCCAGTGCTGCACAATGCCGGGCAGGAGCCGCCTGACCGGATATTGGTGGTTCAGCACGGCTACCCTCTGAAAGCCGCCCCGGGCATTGATCCTGAACAAAAACCGTATCTCGTCATGTGGCGTCGTTGGCGACTGGTGGAAAGAGCATTGTATGACCTTGCCACCGACCCGGGCCAGCAAAAGGATGTGAGCGCCAAACAACCGGGGATCGTCGCGAAGCTGCGCACAGCCTATGCCCAATGGTGGAAAGACGTGGAGCCATGGACGACCAAGCGCAGCGCCATCATCGTCGGCGACGACCACGAGAATCCGCTCACGCTAGTACCGTCGACGCAATACGATCAGAAAGGTCTCTCTCCGGCAATGGTGCGCTTGGGCACCTACACGATGGATAAATGGTTCATCCAAGTGGCGCGCGACGGTCACTACGAAATCGCTCTCCGCCGATGGCCGGAGGAAGCGAATGCCGCCATCGGTGGCACGGTGCCCGACAGTGACTCCGTGCTCGGTCATAATCGGCTTCCCGCCGGCAAGGCCTTTCCTATTGTGAAGGCGAGACTGACCGTGGGCGAGTTCAAGGGCGAAAAAGAAGTGACTCAAACCGATACAGTTGCCGTGTTCAACGTCTCCCTCAAGCAGGGGCAGACCCTGCTCCGCGGCACCTTCCTCGACGATCAGGGCAAGGAAATCTGCGGCGTCTATTACGTCAGCGTCCACTATCTTTCTAACGTTCCATAAAAGTGAAGTAATCATGAAATACAACTTCACACTCCTCACGACCCTGATGCTGGCGCCGCTCGCGGTGCTGCACGCTGCTGAAAAGAAAAACGCCAAGCCCAACATCATCGTCATCCTCACGGATGACCAAGGCTATGCCGACTTGTCTTGCCAAGGCCAGGTTCCCGACATCAAAACGCCAAACCTTGATTCACTCGCCGGGCGGGGCGTGCGCCTGACGGCCGGTTACGTCACCGCACCGCAGTGCAGCCCCTCGCGGGCCGGTTTGATCAGCGGCCGCTATCAACAGAAGTTCGGTCTCGACAACATCGCCGATGATCCGATGCCGCTGGAGGAACAGACCATTCCCGAGCGACTGAAAAAAGCGGGATATGTCAGTGGTCAGGTCGGCAAGTGGCATCTCGAACCCAACGCAATCTCCGTCAAGTGGGCGCGCAAAAATCTACCTCAGATCACGCCCAGCAAAGACGGTCGAGTGGCGATTCCTGGATCATTTTATAAAACCTATTCCGCGCTGGGGCAGGGTTTTGATGAATGCTTCCAGGGCGAGATGGATAGTTACTTAGCCACGTTCGATTGCGACGGCAAGACGCTCGATCCGCAAGGCACCATCGTTAAAAAGTCTGGGTATCGGCTGGAAACGCAAACTGCCGCCGCGCTGGCATTCCTCAAGCGCCACCACGACCAGCCATTCTTCCTCTATCTGGCATATTACGGCCCGCATGTGCCGCTGGAGGCCACCGAGAAATATCTTTCCCGGTTTCCCGGAGAGATGCCCGAACGCCGCCGCCACGCCCTAGCGATGCTTTCCGCGATTGATGACGGTGTCGGTCAAATTAATAACGCGCTCAAACACTACGAGATCGATGACAACACACTCATCTTTTTTACCTCTGATAATGGTGCGCCGCTCGCAGCTGCTCATGGCAAGCCCAAGGCGGATTTGCTACCGGTGAACAAGTCTAGCGCGGATTGGGATGGTTCGCTGAACGATCCGTGGGTCGGCGAGAAAGGAATGCTGACAGAAGGTGGCATACGCGTGCCCTTCATCATGTGCTGGCCGGGACGCTTGCCGGCCGGTAAAATTTACGATCAGCCGGTCAGCACCCTCGATATCGCCGCCACCGCCGTGGCGCTGGCTGGTTTGCCAGCCGATGAACAGTTGGATGGGGTGAATCTCATTCCACACCTGACCGGCGAAGTCTCCCAAGCACCGCACGCCGCGCTCTATTGGCGATTCTGGGACCAGGCGGCCGTGCGCTGTGGAAAATGGAAATATATCCAGGCCGGCACCGAAGCGAATTACCTCTTCGATGTGACCAGCGATGAGCACGAAAAACACAATCTCATCAAAGGGAATCCTGAAATCGCGCGCGACCTGGCGGCAAAACTTTCCGACTGGACCAGCCGACTTGCCCCGCCCGGTGATCCCGATCACCTGCTCAATGATGAGGAGAAACGATGGTATCAACATTACCTTGGCCTGACCGACTAAAACCACTGGTGGATGGAAATAAAAAAACAAAATCACTTATTAAAGATGAATGTGATAAAGTACACCCTCACATTCCTCACCGCCCTGGTGCTAGCGCCTCTGGCCGCAGTCACTTCGCTTGCTGGCGCGGTGGCTGGCGGGCAGGATTTTCAACTTCCCGGCCGCGTGCACCTGACCGACTTGCTAGGCACGCGTATTGCCGTGAACGAGAGCAACCGGCTTGCGAAGCTGGACATCGGCCGACTACTCGAAGGCTACCGCCAGCGTCCCGTCCGCCAGAGCTGGGAGGGCGAACACGTCGGCAAGTGGCTGCACGCCGCCACACCGCCACGCTCGCCTGGGTCAACACGGACGATCCGGCACTGCGTGCGAAGCTGGACGAAAACCTCGCCAAGCCTTGCAAGTGCCAGCTGGAAGATGGTTGCTTTTGCACTTATAGCCTCGACGGAAAACCATGGCCTCGCTGAACGGAGTGGGATGACCAAGCGGCCGCTACCCGTGAAGGCTGACCTGCTGCTTCCAGTTCCAGAAGCGGGCGCTGCGCATGGCCTTCGCATTGTCGGGAGCACTACCGCTAAGAAAGCGGCTCAAACCGATACGGTTGCCTTGTTTGCCGTCCCCCTCAGGCAGGGGCAGACCATGCTCCGCGGCACCTTCCCCGACGACCATGGCAAGTAGATCTGCAGCGCCTATGACGTCAGCGTCCGCTGTCTTTCTAACCTTCCATAAAAGAGAAATAATCATGAAACAGACAATCACACTCCTCGCAGTGATGGCGCTCGCCGGCGCAGCCAAGTCAGTGGCGGCACCGGATCGCATCAGCTTCATTGATAACGGCCAGATCAAGGTCGGGGTGAATCAGGATCTCGGCGGTGCCATCACGTGGTTGTCAGCTCCCGGACACGACAACCTGATCAACAATGCGGACTGGGGACGGCAGATCCAGCTCTCGTTCTACTCCGGGCCGCAACCTTTCGAGCCGGACGGTCAGAAGGCGCATGCGGATTGGAAGAATTGGGCATGGAATCCCATCCAGTCCGGCGATGTCTATCGAAATCGGGCAAAAGTGGTGGATTTGACCAACACCGGCACCGAGATACGCCTAACTTGCATTCCGTTGCAGTGGGCACTCAACAACGTGCCCGGCGACTGCCGTTACGAGGCGCGTCTGGTCCTTGACGGGCCTATGTTGAAAGTTCATTACAAGCTAATCAACCAGCGCACGGACACAAACTTGTATGGCGGCTTCAACCAGGAGTTGCCAGCGATCTACACTGTGACTGGACTCACACGGCTGATGACATACTCCGGTGACAAGCCGTTCAGTGGTGGCGCCATGACCCGCATCGAGAATGACTGGAAGCGGAAGTTTCCATGGACGCGCTTTCTCGCCACCGAGGGTTGGGTGGCCGCAGTGGGCGATGACGACTGGGGCATTGGGGTGTGTAATCCGGAGGTCTACAACTACCTCGGCGGCAGGCATGGCGGACCTAACAACTCCTGGGTCTCCAACGATGGTCCCACCATGTATATCAGTCCGGTTTCCACCGATGTGTTGGACCATGACATCGTCTTCGAATTCGACCTCATGGTGCGGGTCGGAAAGCTCGGCGATCTGCGCGATTATTTCACCGCCATCATGTCCAAACGCACGCCACCGGCTTGGGACTTTGCCAGGGATCGCCAGCATTGGGTGGCCAAGGACTGCACTGATGGGGGCTGGCCGATCAAGGATGGCCTGCGCCTTACGACCCCACAGGGCATGAAGCCGCGCATCGAGGGCCCGATCCATCCGTTTCGCGCCGAGGTCGCACCAAAGCTGCGAATCACCGGCACCTGGATGGGTTTGTCCGGCACCGGTCATGTGACCTGGAAAGTGTTAGGAAACGATAATCCTGCGAAACCTCTCAGCACCAGCTTTCCCATCCCCGAAGCGGGCAAGGAGGCAACGGTGGAGGTGGATCTCGCCGCACAGTCGGAATTCCAAGGTCTCATCACCCAATTGACCGTCTGGCTGGCGGACACGCCGGTGGATGGCGGCGAGGTCGTGGTCAGGTCCATCACCACGGTGCCTGCGAAGCACTGATCGGAGCCTTTGCCCTTTTCCGTAAACCTAGAGCGAGTCGCAGAACACCAGCCAAGAGAAACAGGAAAAAATGAAACCCTATTTGTCAGCAACTCTAATCATTGTTGGACTCGCGCTCAGCGCGAGTGCGGCGGACGAATCCCCGTCCCGCCGGTTCCCGCTGGAGGGAAAATGGAAACATACGACCTCGGACAGTGCCCGGTATCGCGATCCGGGCTTTGACGATAAGGATTGGACTGAGGCGGATGTCGACCGCTTGCGTGGTTGTCCGATAGGGCCCACGCCCACCGACACGCGTTGGTACAGGACTCGCTTTGTGATCCCGGATTCGTTCAAAGCCCTTGCCGGCAAAACCGGGACCCTGACCCTGCATTTTCCTGATGTATTAGGCCAGGATGTCTGCTATGTGAACGGCAGGGAAGTTGGTAAAACCGAGGAAGATACCGGGGCGGAGCGGTTCTATCTGATCCATGAGTCGGATCTCCATTTGGACCAGAAAAATTGCCTGGCGGTCCACGTTCACCACAACCCGTGGGCGGGATTCAAGCCGGTTCCCATATTGGAGGAGACGCTTCCAGCTCACTTCCTGGCATTGTCCGTTGGCACGGAGATGACAAACCGGTTATCGCCCAAAGACAAGACGGTGAATTACTCATTGCTGGTCGAAAACATGTTGAGGGAGAAGCAACCGGCGACGGTGATTGCCAGTTTTCAGGATGATGCGGGACGGGAGTTGTATGCTGCTAGAAAAGAAGTGGTATTGAATTCAGGTAAAAACATGTTCGACTTTGAATACAAGGCGAATGTGGACCTCATCAAGGTTGTCTATACGGTCAACGTCGCTGGATTTGATTCAAACCCAACGGTTTTGAACGCTGTCTACGGATATCGGGATCTCGAGTATCACCCGGTAGATCCGATGATTGCTCAACTTCCAAAAGCCCAGTTTCAACCAGCGGCTTTCAAGGAACAGCGCATGACCGGCTGGCTCGGCACCCGGCTGGATATCAACATCAACCTGCGGCTTAAAAAGGTCGAAGAGCAAAGATTGCTGTCAGGATTTGTGAACCGGCCTGGGAAGCAACCCTATATCGGTGAACACATCGGGAAATTCCTCGAAGCGGCGTGCAACAGTTATCAATACTCAAAGGATGCGCAGCTCAAGGTGTTGATCGACCGCATGGCGCAGCAATTGATTGCCTGCCAATTGAGCGATGGCTATCTGGGTACCTATGGGCCTAACAAGTATTGGACCCGCTGGGACGGATGGACACACAAGTATTGTTTGATTGGCCTGTTGAGTTACTACCAGATTTCCGGGTATAGACCAGCGCTTGAGGCTGCACAGAAAATCGGCGACTTGATGAGTTCGACGTTTGGAACCAACCCGGGCCAAAAAGACATCATCATGGAAGCCGATGGCAAGGAAGTCGGCACGATGGTCGGTATGGCGACGACCAGCATCCTTGAGCCCATGGTGGATTTATACCGTTATTCCGGCAGGCCGAAGGATCTGGACTTTTGCAAGTATATCCTCCGGAGCTTCGAGCAAGCGAATGGCCCCAAGATCATCTCATCGCTCAATACAGTGGGCCGGGTGGATAAAACCGCCAATGGAAAGGCATACGAAATGCTTTCGATTCTGGTCGGGCTGGTCAAACTATACAAGGTGACCGGCGACGAAAGCTATCTGAAGCCGGTCTTGATTGCCTGGCGGGATGTGGTTGATAACCGTCTCTACATTACCGGATCCTCCAGTTCGCATGAGTGTTTCAGGGGCGACCACGAATTGCCTGCCGGCGTTGACGACAACATGGCTGAGGGCTGTGTCACCACGACCTGGATACAACTCAACTACCAGTTGTTTACTCTGCTTGGAAAAATCGAGTTTGTCGACGAATTGGAACGAGCGGTTTACAATCACCTTTTTGGCGCCGAAAACCCGAGTAACGGCAATGTCAGTTACTACACCCCGTTGATGGGCAAAAAGCCCTATGGTTCTAACATTTGCTGCTGCATGTCGAGCATTCCGCGGGGGATTGCCATGATCCCTCTGTTTGCGGACGGAAAAATCGCGGACAACCCCTCCATCCTTTTCTATCAGCCAGGTGTATTCAAGACCACTGTGGGCAAGACGACCGTTGCCTTCAAAACAGAAACCCGCTTTCCTGCGGATGGACATGTTTCCATCACTGTTGATCCTGCTTCAGAAACGCGGTTTGCACTTCAATTGCGCATCCCTTATTGGGCGACGGATGTCGCCGTTGCAGTGAATGACGTGAAACAAACCGTAAGTAGAACAGAAATGGCGACGATTGACCGACTCTGGAAAACCGGTGACAAGATTGATCTGAGTTTTGCGATGCCGACCCGGATTCTTGATGGTGGGAAAAGCTATCCCGGACAGGTGGCACTCAAACGCGGGCCGCAGGTTCTTGCTTTCGACCGATCGCTGAATACTGTCGATGCGGCAAAGGTCTCTATCTCTTCAGCCTCCGTCCAACTCAAGGAGGTGGCGGGTGAGCTTCCGCAAGGCTGGATTGGCAGCCAGGCTTACCACGTGGATGCCATGGCGGAGGGCACGCCGACTAAGATCGTACTGGTGCCCTATTGCGACGCCAGCCAAAGTGGCGGCGAGGTGACCACCTGGTTGAGGAGGCAGCCTTGAATACGAGAGGAATGACTGAGAACCGGATGAAAATTGGCGTGTCGACAATTCTGTTCATGGTGGCGCTGACGTTCAGCGCGTTTGCCGCCGCACCTCCGCAGGCAACTGGCGGTGCCGTGACGAAGCAACCCCTGGTGATCCTGCGAGGAGAGACACCATCTGAATCCGGCGTGCATGGAAAAGGAAATGTCTATGCGCCCGATGTCTGTGTCGTGGAAGGGAATTGGCGGATGTGGTATGGTGGCCAGGGCAAGGACGGTCACGACCGCATCCATCTCGCGGAATCGCGGGATGGCCTGACCTGGGAAAAACGCGGAGTGGTGCTGGAGGACAGGGAGGCCAACCACGTCAACGACCCTTCCGTGGTCCGCGTGGGCAATGAGTGGTGGATGTATTACACGCGCGCTGCCACGGACATCCTCGATGAGATCGCGTTGGCCGTCTCCCGCGACGGGATGGTTTGGGAAAAACGGGGAATCGTGCTGCGGCCCGGCGCGCCGGGCACGTGGGATGCCCTGTTAGTCGGAAGGCCATCCGTGTTGAAGGAAAATGGTCGCTTCAAAATGTGGTATGATGGCCGCGCCGATCTTCCGCCCGATGCCCCGGCAAACGGTGTGCCGAAGTCACCCACCTCCCGGCGCAGTGTCGGTTACGCGGAATCCGCGGATGGTGTCCATTGGCAAAAGCAGGGCCGTGAGCCGGTCTTTCAGGATGGAGCCGGGGCTGTCCACGTGGCCCATATCGGTTCGCGCTATCTGATGGTTTACGAATCCCACCAAGGAACTGAAATCGCGGTGAGCGCGGATGGAATGCGCTGGATGGCGCGTGGGTTTCTGCTGCCGAACTCCGGGACGCCGTTGGACGCATGCGGGCAGGTGACCCCGTTCCTGTGGAATGACGCGACTGGCTCTCAGGCGCTGTTGTTCTTTGGCGGCGCGCGCGAGGCAGGGTGGGACTGCAATTTGATTTGCTCGCAGTTGATTCAGTCCGAAAGTCTCGTCACCATGCAGCCATGAAGGAAAACATCACATCCATGATGACCCGACCAGCACTTCACCCACTTGTCACTCTCAACCTGCTGGCGTGCTTGTTGTCAGTGCCAGCAACGGGCTTGGTTGCCGAGGCACCTTCTGGTTTCCCAATGGTTGGCAATTTGCCCGTGCAGGTGGAATTGCCGGACCCGCTTCTCGGCGCCGATGGCCAGGCGATCACCACGACCGCGCAATGGTCCGCCCAACGCGAACGAATGAAGGCCATCATCCAGCATTACGCCCTTGGCCGCATGCCACCTCCTCCTGGCGAGGTGACGGGCAAGGAACTGGCGGTCCACGCGATCCTAGACGATACCGCGACCTGTCGGGTGGTGCAATTGGCGTTCGGGCCGGATGGGCAGCTCGGCTTTCGCGCGGTGTTGTTCATTCCCGCCGAAACAGCGGCGCACAAGGCGCCGTTTCCGGTCATCGTGCATCCTTCGTTCGATGCCAAACTCGCCGAAAACCAGACGCCGGATGTCTTGAATGAAATTGCAAAAACCTTTGCGCAGCCACTCCAGCGAGGCATGGCCGTCATGGCTTTTTGGTACCAGCAGTGTGGCGCTGATAGGCAGGCGGATTATCGGCAGACGGGCTTCTTTCCCGCGTATCCGGATTACGACTGGGGTGATCTGGCCGCCTGGGCCTGGGGCATGTCGCGCTGCGTGGATTACCTAGAAACGCAGTCGTTCGCCGACCGAACCAGGATTCTCGCTGTCGGGCATTCCCGCCTCGGCAAGGCGACACTGGTTGCCGGCGCTTTTGATGAACGCTTCGCTCTAACGGCGCCGGCGGGTTCCGGCTGCGGAGGAACGGGTGCCTATCGCTTCAATGGCAGGAACCGCGGGGGCAAGGAAGGATTGGAGGATGCGATCAAGAATTTCCCCCAATGGTTCGGGCCGCGAATGTCAGGGTTTTGCGATCAGGTGGAAAAGCTGCCCTTCGACCAGCACTGGCTGCTGGCGCTGGTGGCGCCGCGTCTCTGTCTTCCGGCCGATGGGCTGAGCGACGGCGCGACCAATGGCAATGCCCTGGCCAAGGCGTATCAGGGTGCGAAGCCGGTTTACACTCTGTTAGGCGCGCCTGACCATCTCGGCATTTCGTTCCGCGCCGGGGGGCACCTCCTCGCTGCGGAAGACTGGGCCGCTATTCTGGATTTCGCGGATCTGCACCTGCGCCAGCGGGCGATCACGCGGTCATTCACTGAGCTGCCGGCCGCCAATTTGCTGCACTAACCACAATCTGCTATCTCTTCATGCACTCCAGAACCGGAAGAATTTCACCAAGCGCTCCATGATAAAAATCAAACTTATTAGCCTGTCAGCATTGTGCTCGCTTTGTCTGCTGGCGCGGGCACAGGAGGATGCTCTGGTTGAATCGTTCAGGCAGCCGCCGGACTCTGCCAAGCCTCATGCATGGTGGCACTGGATGAATGGCAATATCACCAAGGACGGCATCACCGCCGACCTGGAAGCGATGAAACGCGTCGGCATCAACGGCGCACAGATTTTCAACGTGGACGAGGAGATCCCCGCAGGTCCGGCACCGTTCATGTCGCCGCAATGGCTGGAATTATTCCACCATGCGGCGGCCGAGGCGCAGCGATTGCACATGGAGCTTGGTTTCCATAACTGTGCCGGCTGGTCGTCGAGTGGCGGACCGTGGGTGAAACCCGAACAGGCCATGCAAACCGTGGTGACATGCGAAACGCAGGTCAAGGGACCGGTCCGCTTCGACGCCGTGCTGCCCATGCCAGTATCCGCCCATGACCATTACCGTGATGTCGCGCTGCTGGCGTATCCGACACCCATCAAGCAAATGGCGATCACCCAACTGGCCCGCAAGTCCCTCGGCGGTGCCAGCGCCTATGACCAGCAACCGGCCACTGCGGAGGTACCCGCGGAGGCTGTGGTGCAACGCGCAACCATCATCGATCTATCAGGAAAGTTGGGGGCCGACGGCCGGCTGGTTTGGGAGGTTCCGGCTGGCGACTGGACGTTGCTGCGCATGGGTCATACACCCACGGGTGCTATCAACAGACCGGCTCCTGAAGCGGGTCGCGGCTTGGAAGTGGATAAGCTCAGTCGTGAGGCGTTCGACGCTTTCTGGGCCGGCGGAGTGGCCCCGATTCTCAGCAAGCTCGGATCCTTAGCAGGCCCAGCAGTTAAGCATGTCATCATCGACAGTTACGAGGTCGGCTGCAACAACTGGACACCGCATTTCCGAGATGAGTTCATCAAACGCCGCGGATATGACCCCGTTCTATTCCTGCCGGTGCTTGGCGGACGTTATGTGGACGGTGGCGAGATCACCGAGCGTTTCCTGTGGGACTTCCGCCGCACCATCGGGGATCTGTTTTACGAGAACTACTTTGGTTACTTCAGCGAGTTATGCCGGAACAATGGCATGATGGCATCCATCGAACCCTATAACGGCCCGTTCGAATGCCTACAGGTCGGCGCCAAGGCTGATCTTCTGATGGGTGAGTTCTGGGCGGATTCTGCCAGAGGTGAGGCAGATTCAATCAAGCTGGCATCCTCGGTCGCACATACTCATGGCATGCAAATCGTCGGAGCGGAGTCCTTCACGGCGGATCAAGTGAGCGGCAAGTGGTTGAACCACCCGGGATCGCTCAAGGCGCTGGGTGACCTGCAATGGTGCGGCGGCGTGAACCGTTTCATCCTGCATTGTTATGCGCACCAGCCGTGGCTGGACCAGGTGCCTGGCATGACCATGGGCCGCTGGGGGACTCACTTTGGCCGGACTAACACCTGGTGGGAACAATCCCGTGACTGGCTGACCTACGTGGCCCGCAGTCAATCATTGTTACAGCAGGGACGACCCGTGGCGGATGTGTTGTTCTTCGGCGGCGAAGCATCACCAGGAGGCGGCGTCCATCGCCCCGATCTCAAGGCCAAGGGCTACGATTATGACGCCTGCGGCACCGACCTGCTGCCGGTTTTGACTGTTAGGGATGGCCGCATCGTGACCCCGGCGGGTACCAGCTACCGCCTGCTGGTTCTGCCAGAAACTCCATGGATGACTCCGGCCCTGGCGCGCATCGTGCGCGACCTGGTGGGGAAGGGGGCCACGGTGATGGCCTCCAAGCCGCGGAAGTCACCGAGTCTATCAGGGTTCCCGGCCTGTGATGTGGAAGTTGAAAAGATTGCCGACGATGTCTGGGGCGATGGCGTTAGCGAGCACGTTTTCGGCGTGGGACGCGTGTTTGCCGGACGCTCGGTCGAGGAGGTGCTCAAACAAATGGCGTTGGCGCCGGACTGTATGGCCGACGGAGATGGCACGCCCCTGCCGTTTATTCATCGCCGCATTGGAAACGCGGACGTTTATTTAGTC